>Ga0228662_1000003_pt1 | contig 175752 bp, 162 predicted proteins | sample 76DmetaG_FD_183173 | JGI IMG/M metagenome (GOLD analysis project Ga0228662, IMG submission 183173) | Seawater microbial communities from Monterey Bay, California, United States - 76D | ecosystem: Environmental > Aquatic > Marine > Coastal | place: USA: California | collected 2016-11-10
AATCAATGCCTGGCTCAGGCAATACAACCAGATCAGACCTCATCACGCATTAAACATGCGCCCACCCGTCCCAGAAACCTTATTAGAGAAACCAAAAATCAATGGACGAATTTAGGGGGCTAGACAGATCGACATGTTGTCGACTGAACGCCGACAACGGCTGACCGACTTAGGTTTTGTGTGGGACACGTACGAGCATGCGTGGCATTTAGGATACAAACATTTGAAGAAGTTTCATGCCAGAGAAGGTCATTGCAATGTACCCGGTGGCCATAAAGAAAATGGATACAACCTAGGTACTTGGGTAAGTGGTCAGAGATATAAGATACCCGACACTAAAAAAGTTGAAAAATTAAACTTAATTGACTTTATCTGGGACGCTAAGGCGTATTTTTGGAAACGTAACATAAGTCTTCTTAAGACTTATGTTGAGGAAAATGGACACGCACGTGTCCCACAAAAATATAAAGTTAAAGGGGTAAAGCTTGGAAATTGGGTGAGCACTCTAAGGCGCACAGCTAACGAAGTTTCAGATAATAAAAAAAGAGAATTAAAAGAATTAGGTTTTGAATGGGCGCCGGTAAAAGATGCTTGGGATGTGGGATTTAGTCACTTACAGGATTTTTTGCTCAATGATGAAATCACACAATTAAACACACAAACCATTCATAATGGCTATAATCTGGGAGGCTGGGTTTCAGATCAACGAAATAAAAGGGAACACTTGGAGCCGGACAAGAAGAAAAAATTAGACGAGTTAGGATTTATATGGGTGGCGAATACCGCAGCTTGGGACAGAGGGGTTTCTGAATTCAAAAAGTTTGTAGAGGAATTTGGACATTCAAAAGTTCCACAAGGGAACAAAATCCGAGAAGGATATGTAACACCCGACGGTTACAAATTAAGTAACTGGGTTGTTAAAGCCAGACAAAGCCGTAAAAATGATAAACTCCCACAACAACAAATTGAAGAATTAGATAGATTAGGATTCATTTGGGATCCCCGTACCCACGCATGGGAAGAGGGTTTCAATACTTTGTTGAAATTTTATACCCGAGAAGGTCACTCCAATGTTCCGGTATCACACATTGAAGACGGTATAAAATTAGGCCAATGGATACGTTACCAGAGAAGGTGGCAGAAACAGTTAAGTTCAGCGCAGAAATCCAAACTCAGAAAAGTAGATTTCACTTGGGAATAGCTGTAATTTTCATTCACGTTAAATCTTAAGCACAACTGGCAAACAAATCATGAAATGTGTTGAAAACAGCATACAGTTGAGTTCTGGCGATCTCATTGGTCATCTTAATTGTGACCACCTTACATCTCTTAACGTCCAAGTTGCTAATAGGACATTAAATCAGCCCAATAGCTATGACCCACTGCTTCGCTTGTTACAGGAACGAGGCCAGAGGCATGAAGACGATTACATTGAACACCTCAGAAACAAGGGGTGTCAGATTACCGTCATAGACGGCGTAGACATTTCAGATGCTACTGTTGAGGCGACCAAAACCGCAATGATTGCAGGAGACGAATACATAGTTCAGGCCGCATTAAAAAATGAACGATGGGTTGGTCGTGCCGATATTTTACGTAAAGTTAATATTCCCAGTTCACTTGGTTCCTATTCATATGAAATCATTGATACAAAGCTCGCTCGTGAAACTAAAGGCGGCACATTATTGCAGCTTTGTCTCTACTCTGATTTGCTAGCACAAGTCCAAGGATGTGCGCCAGAACGAATGTATGTAGTCTCGCCCTGGAATAATTTTGAGCCTGAAGAGTTTCGCTATGCTGACTACAGCGCTTATTATCGAGGCGTGAAGTTAGCAGCAGAAGTCGCTGTTGATCTATCTGCTCTGGCGGTGACGTATCCAGAACCTAAAATGCATTGTGACGTTTGCCGCTGGCAAAAAGACTGCGAAAAACGCCGCCGGAATGATGATCATCTCTGTCTGGTAGCTGGGATATCTAAAAATCAAATTAAAGAACTCGGCTCACATAACATCAACACAATGAAACAGTTTGCTAGTTGGCAGTTGCCTGAGGGCTTTAGACCGAAGAAAGGTTCTATTTCTTCATTTGAAAAGATATTGGCTCAAGCTTCAATTCAAGTTGAGGCCCGAGAAGCCGGCCATTTAAAATTTGAATTCCTTGAATTTGTCCCTGAAACTGGGTTGTCCGCACTACCCGAGCCCAACCCAGGGGATGTATTTTTTGATATAGAAAGTGATCAGTTCGTTGGCGAACACGGTATCGAGTACTTGTTTGGTTATAGCATAACCAATGATGACGGAGAACATGAGTATGTGGCCGACTGGGCATTAGATCGTGTCTCTGAAAAAGCTATTTTTGAACGGTTTGTAGATTTCGTTTGCCGAAGACGGCAAGAGTATCCAGGCATGCACATCTATCATTTTGGCGGCTATGAAGCTGGCGCTTTAAAGCGCTTGATGGGCAGGTATGCCACTCGTGAGAATGAAGTGGACAACCTATTGCGTGGGTTAGTTCTAGTAGACCTATTGTCTGTGACAAAGAATACTATTCGGGCAAGTGTAGAAAGTTATTCTTTAAAACAGCTTGAGGCATTTTGTGGGTACGAACGTAAGGTTTCATTGCATGATGCTAATGTTGCTCTGACGCAAGTGACCGCTGGGCTTGAGTTGAATAACATTGGTTCTATCAGCGATGAAGCAAAATCTATTGTAGAGGAGTATAATGCTGACGACTGTTATGCGACACTGAAGCTACGTGATTGGCTAGAAGATCTTCGCAATCAAAAATTATCTGAGGGCGCACCAATCACACGTCCAGCGCCTAAATACGATGAGCCTAGCGAAGAGCTAACTGCTCAGCAAAAGCGTATTCAAGAACTGATCGAAATATTGGTTCAGGATGTGCCAGTAGATGCAGCCGAGCAAAATAGTGAACAAACTGCCTTATGGCTTTTAGCTCATATTCTTGATTGGCACCGTAGAGAAAATAAGGCTGTGTGGTGGGAAAAGTTTAGGCTCCAAGATCTTAATGAAGCTGAACTTTATGATGAAAAAGCAGGTCTTTCCGGGCTAAGCTTTTTAGAAACTATTGCGGCGAGCAAAACGGGCATTCCAACTGATCGCTACAGCTTTGATATGCAGGACACTGATATTAGAGGTGGAGAAAGCGTTCATAATGTAGGTGGGGCAAAATTAGGTACAATATCCAATATCTCATTTGAAGAACAAACCATCGATATAAAAAAGTCAAAAGCATCCGCTGAGATACACCCAGAAGGTATCTTTGTGCATCAGTTCATCGATCCTAAGGAACAGGCAGCGTCACTACTTCGATTAGGGGAGTATGTTGCCGAAAATGGAATTTTAGGTGAAGGTCCATACAAAAGCTCAAGGGATCTCCTTCTTCGGTCCAAAGTCCCGATGGACAGCATTTCAGTTGAGGATGATAATACAACTGCTCTTTCTAGATCTATCGACTTAGCCAGCTTTTTGACTTCAGGAGTTCTTCCTATTCAAGGCCCTCCCGGAACTGGAAAGTCGTTTACTGGAGCACGGATTATCTGTGAGCTAGTCAGGCAGGGTAAAAAAGTAGGTATCACTGCCAACAGTCATAAAGTTATCCGTAACCTTCTTGATAAAACCCGTGAAGCAGCTACCGAACTAAATATGGATTTAACCTGCATACAAAAGCCAGAAATGGGAAGCGTTGAGCCGAATTCGCCAAGCCTCATATTCGCTAAAACCAACGATAATGTGCTTGTTTCACTTAATGACGGGACTGCTCAGGTGGCTGGAGCAACTCACTTTTTTTGGAGCCGTGAAGATGCTTTTGAAGCGGTAGACGTCTTGGTGGTCGATGAGGCGGGTCAAATGTCATTAGCCAATGTGTTGGCTTTAGCTCATGCGGCACAAACAGTTATTCTTTTAGGTGATCCTCAGCAATTAGAACAACCAATGCAGGGTACGCATCCAGATGGTACTGGAGTTTCCGCCTTAGACCATTTGCTAGATGGACGAAAAACCATTGCCAGCAATGAGGGTTTATTTTTGGGCGTAACCTATAGGATGCATCCAAAAATCAGCAATTTTGTTTCCGAAATGTTTTATGAAGACAAGCTGACTGCTGTTTCTGGTTGCGAAAATCAGTCTGTTAATACTAGTGGCAAAATAGATGGTCCAGGCTTATACTTTCTTCCTGTGTCTCATGGCGGAAATACTAGTTCATCAGTTGAAGAGGCCACCGCAGTCCAGAGACTAGTGGCAGATATATTGGAAACTGGCGAGACTTGGACAGATCGTGGCGGTACTCAGAAAGTGATTACGCTAAACGATATTGTCATAATTGCACCTTATAATGCTCATGTATTCGAAATTCAAAAACTACTCCCAACAGCTCGAGTTGGGACCGTTGATAAGTTTCAAGGTCAAGAAGCAGCAATAGCTATTTTTTCAATGGCAACCTCTACTTATAGCGACGCCCCCCGTGGAATGGAATTTCTGTACAGCTCAAACCGTTTCAACGTTGCTATTTCTAGAGCGCAATGCGCTGCCGTTTTGGTGGCTTCAGACAATCTATTTAATGTAAACTGTATGACCCCTCGGCAAATGCAACTCGCCAATCCATTCTGCCGATACTCGGAAGTAAGCAAAAGATTATAATTAGACGTCAATCACAGAACTGTGCCTAGCAAATTGTACCAATTGAAATGCTAGCAATTTTTAATGATAAACCTTTTCTAAAAAAAATCATAAGTGTTTAAAAAGCAATTTAACGATATTTAATTTTAAGAATTTTTCCTTGTCACTAACGGCTCACTACTTTTAAGCTGAGACGTTAAATAAGGAATGCTGAATGTCTGAAATCGCAACCCAGTTAGAAGCAACTCGCAAGCGTTTAGTGGAAACAGGAACACGTAATAGGCTGATACATGTCAATCGTTCAACGAAGCGTGGAAACTTAATTAATGTAGTTAATGAGAAGTCGAATGAAATCTTCAAAATCTTAAAAGAAGATTCTAAGCGCATGAAATTTCTGGGTGTTGGCATTGAACAAGACGAGGTCTCAGAAGATGATATTTTGCTGGCTATATCTGAGGAAGTTGATGAAACCAGGTATACCGATTTAATAATCGAAACTGATCTGACGCCGGACGCTTTGCAAAAACGACTTCTGAAAATTTCTAGCGCAGCGAGAACGTCTGAAGAAGAACAAGGGTTGAATATTCTGTATTTAGCCATTGGTTTTCTGCGGTGGTATGAAGATGAAAAATCAGAAGTCTTGCGAGAGTCTCCTCTAATTCTTTTACCGGTAGAGTTAGTTAGAAATGCAAAGACTTCTACCCTTGATTTAGTGAGCCGTGACGAGGACATAGTCACCAACTTACCGCTGCAAGAACGTCTTTATAATGATTTTGGGATTGAACTGCCCGAAATTGAGGAAGTTGATGAATGGTCACCCACTGAATATTTTAACAAAATTGAAAGTATAATTGGTAACAAAGGTAGATGGTCAGTCGACCATGATGGAATGCAATTAGGTTTTTTCTCTTTTGCAAAACTTTTGATGCTTCGAGATCTAGATCCAGAGAACTGGACACTCCAAGATTTAACCCAAAATGATATTATTGATAGATTGCTAGTGTCTGGATTTGGGTCAGAAGAACCAGTAATCGGTCAAGGTGAGAAAATTGACGAAGTCCTTGATGTAAAAAACATCTTTCAAGTAATTGATGCTGATTCAAGTCAAACTAAGGTGATAGAAGAAGTTAATTCGGGTAAAAATCTTGTTGTACAGGGTCCGCCGGGTACTGGGAAATCTCAAACTATCACTAATATCTTAGCAGCTGCAGCTCACAGTGGAAAAAAAGTGTTATTTGTCGCTGAGAAAATGGCTGCTTTGAATGTTGTGTACCAAAGAATGGTTAAAGTTGGCCTTAGTGATCTATGTTTAGAATTACATTCGAAGACTGCGAATAAGAAGGCTGTGTTAGGCGAAATTGGTATGACCCTTTCAAAAAGCTCATCAATTGTGGAAGCACAGTCTGTCGATGAGGATCTCACCATTCATAGAGATAGATTGAACGAAATTTCAGGTGTGCTGCATGAGGTAGTTGCCGATAGGGACTATTCTGCATTTTCGGTATTAGCAAAGATTTCAAGATTAATGGGTGAAGGAGTCGAGCCGCCGCAAATTTCATTGCCTGATCTTGAGCATTTAACTTTCAGTGAAATTGACGAGTTACTGCATTCTGTCAAAAAATATGTGGGACTAAAAGTAAAATATGGCAGCTATAATTCTCATCCATTCTTGGGGGTACAAAATTTAGACATACAACCCTTTGATGTTCAGAGGTTACCTAACGAAATTCGTAACTTCCAAAGACAATTTAGTGATTGGAAAGTTTTTGCTTCGACGATAGCAGACTTACTTGAAACTATGAATGATGCATCTGTAAATGCCGTAGCAGAGCATGTAGAGCTCGTAAAACACCTGAGGGATTTTCCAAGTTCTGATACAAATCTTTATGAACTGCTTAAACCCTTAAGTGAAGACGGACGTTTTTTTGATGGTCTGGAAGCGACAGCCACTTGGGCGTCGTCTGAAAAAGCATTATCTGAAAAAGTAGCTGACACGGTATGGTCCTTGGACCATCATTCAATTAGGTCGGCTGTTGCTGCTGGAACGACAAGCTGGTTTAAACGAGTTTTTGGCCCCTACCGTAGAATTTGCAAAGATTTGCAAACCCATGTCAAATTTACTTTGCCCCATTCACCTAGCGATCGCTTAGATTTTATAGACGCCATAATTGTGGCGGCAAAAGAGAAAAAGTTATTTGAAGCAGAGGCTGGGTATCTTTCCTCGAAACTTGACTATGCTTGGAGAGCTGAAAGGACGGAAGTTTCAGAGCTTCAACAAGTGCTCAATTGGATCAAAAAGTTTCCTGCTGAAATGAAAGATTGTTCTCCACAAGTGATTGCAAAAGTAAAAGCCACTAACCTGGAGGAATTTGTAAATAACCAGGCGGAAGAATTGAGTTCAAACTTATTTGGGTCTTTAGATCTATTAAAAAGTAAGTTGATGTTGGACGATAACTCGTTGGATGTTTGCGACCAAAAGTTTCAACAAATTTTGGATCATCTTTCGTTGTATCCGGAATGGACTGAGTTTCACTTTTCTCGTCAAACACTCATCGAAAAAGGTATTGAGGCGTACTTAGAAGCACATGATGATAAAAAAATATCTGACAGTCTGCTTGCTAGTGAAATTGAATTCGCAATTTTCGAAGAGAAGTGGCGTATTTGCCAACACAAGTTTCCAGAATTAACTGAAATTTCTAAACTAGATAGACATAAACTAGTTAGTACTTTTTCATCTTTAGAAGAAAAGAAAGTGGATTTCACCTGTAAGAAAATTCTCAAATCTCATTTAGAGAATTTGCCCAAAGGTGCAGTGGGAGAAATGGGTTTAATTCGTGGCGAATTAGCAAAAAAGCGGAGACATAAATCTTTAAGATATATGATGACACATGCGGGTAATATGATCTCTCGTATTAAACCTATTTTTTTAATGAGCCCTATTTCTGTGGCTCAATATTTACCCCCTGAAAAGGTCGAGTTTGACCTGCTTGTTATTGATGAGGCAAGTCAAGTGCGCCCTGAGGATGCTCTTGGGTCAATCGCCCGAGCCAAACAAATTGTAGTTGTAGGAGATCAGAAACAGCTGCCACCCACTTCTTTTTTTGACAGGCTAATAGATAATGCTGAGGCTGAAGATTTAGAAGATGAAAGCCCGTCAATTGTTCAGGCCGTAGAAATGGAGAGTATTCTTTCTCTATGTGAAGCGAGAGGCATGCATCAATCAATGCTGGAATGGCATTATAGGTCACGTGATCCTTCTTTGATTATGGTGTCAAATATAGAGTTCTATGATAGCCGTTTAATTCTTCCACCAAGCCCTATGGCTCAAGATGGTTTTTTTGGTTTGTCCCTAAACCGAGTGCCCGGGGCATACTCTAGCGCAAGTAAAGGGCAAGGAAGGGCCGGAACCAATAGAATAGAGGCAGAAGCTGTAGTTGATCGATTAACTGAGTTAGCGTCAAGTCATCCTAATTTTTCCGTTGGGATCGTCACATTTTCAAAATCGCAAGCAGATATGGTAACAGAAATACTTGAATTCAAACGCCGCCATAATTCAGTGCTAGATATGTGTCTTCGGGAAAATAAACCTGAAAACGTTTTTGTAAAAAATATTGAGAATGTTCAAGGTGATGAAAGAGACATTATATTGATAAGTGTTGGTTACGGTCCATTTGAACCTAACCAGGCCTTATCAACAATGAACTTTGGACCAATTAATTCGGATGGTGGGGAACGAAGACTTAACGTACTATTTAGTAGGTCACGAGTAGCATGTGAAGTTTATACTTCATTTAATCCCGCTGATATTGATCCGTCGAGAACTTCAAAAGAAGGACCTAAAGTTCTTAAGAAATTTCTGCAATTTGCTGAAAATGGTTTTCTACCTGCGTTAGATGTTTCTACAGAAGAGCCTGATAGCGATTTTGAGGTTGATGTAGCTTTTGAAATCAAAAAAATGGGTTATGAGGTTGACTATCAGGTAGGTACTGCAGGTTTCAGAATTGATATTGGGGTTCGAAAGAGAGGCTCAAATAACTTTTTACTCGCCGTAGAATGTGATGGTGCAACATATCACTCAGCTTTGTGGGCCAGAGAACGTGACCGTTTAAGGCAAAATGTCCTGGAAGGATTCGGTTGGAAGTTCCATCGAGTTTGGAGCACTGATTGGTTTCATAGACGCAATGCAGAATTGGAGCGTCTAAAAACAGTTTTGGAAAATTGTGCAGAGTTGGAGATTGGAACTTTTATAAAAGGTTCCAACCATAACGCACCAAAAATCAAGAATGAAGTTGATACTCCTAAGCTTGATGAAATAATAATTTTGGAAACTAAAATAGAGGTTCCAAAGTATACTAAGGCCACAATAAGCGTTCCAAATGGTTTTGAGCCACATGAACAACCACTTTCGACTATTATGTCCGCATTATACGAAATCGTAAAAATTGAAGGTCCAATTCATGTTAACGAGCTGGCTCGTAGGTACACCACAGCGCATGGAAAGACTAAAGTTGGATCTCGGATCTTATCAGCCGTCAAGAATGCTGTGAAAAAATGCGTTTCTAATGGAATGTTTTTAGAAAAAATGAACTTTTTGGCAACTCAAGAACAATTTCATAAGGTTTCAGTAAGGGATAGATCAGAAGAAACTACTCCTACGACCAAGGCTGAATTTATATCCAAAGAGGAGATAAAATCCTGTGCCGAACTTATAACTGAAGAAAGTGGTGAAATTCCTATGGAAGAACTTGTCAAAGCAATTTCGGGAGTTTTGGGATTTAAACGTACGGGCCCAGATTTGCATGAAAGAATAGTGGACTGCATTGTGGATGATTAAGGGGCTCCTTTTGATATTGAACACTTTGAAAGGATTGGCAGCTACTCACCTCTTCCGTCCACTATGCACCTCAGCATTTAGCAGCGGGCTGTACTTGCTGTAATGCCTGTCTATCATCTCAGTGCTGTTGCCAAGCTGTCGGCTCAGTGCGTGTGTCGTCACACCACGCTCCAAGTTCAGCGTGGCATAGAAATGCCTGAAGCTATACAGCGTGCGTGTCCTACCATCTGCCCCAGTCTTTAAGTCCAGTGTATCCAACAATGCGTTAAATGCTCGATTTAGATTGTGCACGGTAACTGTCTCACTGAGACTTGTTGTGAACACTGACTCATCTAACTTAGCAGCTATTAGCGCATCAAAGTCTGCTGCTCGAATGCGGGGATTAAGCTGAGCCTGACGCCAAAGAGAATTTTCAACGCTATCTCTCGCTATGGCTGTTCGTTTGTTTGTTTTACCATCAACATTCACTGCTAAGTAACGTTCACCGTCACGCTCATACCATTCAATATTGCGCCAGCGTAATCCCAGAGCTTCAGTACCGTGCCTGACGCCAGTGTTGGCTAAGAATAGCACATAGTTTCGGAGAGTTTCTCTTGTGGCGGCTGACTTCTCATTGGGTGTCTTTTTGTGGAACGTTCTTAGTGCGGAATAAATCGTGCGATATTCTTCAACACTAAAACTGCCTCTGCTTTGTGTCTTAACACCCTTGTTGAGCAGGGTAGGGCGCAGTGACTTTACTATCCAACCATTCAACTCTGCTTCGTCCAGTACACGGTTTAGTGCGGAGTTGTGATTGTTGATTGTACTCTGTGCAGGCACCTTGCCATTCTGTGCTGTACGCCAAGCATCAAAACCCGTTACAGCAGCCAAATCCAGCTTTGCTATATCAGTACCCCCAAAGTAGGGAATAAGCCACTTGTTGAGCGCCTGTACGTAGTCTCTGTATGCTTGCTTGCCCACACCCTCATGTATTTCTGTTTCCATACGATTGATTGCGTGTTTGGCAACGTCCGCAAACTTACGGGTAGTGGCTGGCAGTTTGTTTTGAATGCGAGCATCAACTTCGTAATAAAGACGCAGCGCCACTTCTTTTGCACTCTCTACATCTTCAGTCTTAGTTGTCTTAACCAGGCGTTTGCCATTTGGCAGTGTGAGACGAGCATACCAGTTGTCACTGCCTGCACGTTTATCCAACCTCAGCTTCTTGTGTATTCGGATAGATTCTACGCCGTAGCTCATGCCTAAAAGTCCATAAGTATCTGTTTTTATGGATTAACATGAATCAGTGAAAATTCACATCTAATTTTGTGTACGAATTGTGTACAGAAATATTAAAACTACATGTAGTTGGGAGTGGTAATTTTTAGCCAAAATCTACAAGATGTTGTGGAGGCGGGTACCGGAATCGAACCGGTGTACACGGATTTGCAATCCGCTGCATAACCACTCTACCAACCCGCCTCGGTTGCTGTTGCGTGTTACACAAAGGGAAGAAGATGTGCAAGCGGTGTCGTGCTAGACGGGGCGCGATGATTACCTGCGCCTTGCGTATGCCACGGTTTGTCAAACTTATATTTAAACATTGATTTTATACGGTTACCTCCTGAAGCGTGTTTCTTTGTAACGTATTTATGCGCGCACAAACCCAGCAATTCAAAAAAGACTTTATTTAAAAATTGTGCAATATTCTTGACGCTATCAAAACGTGGGTCCTATTAAAAAAATTTGAACCACGCAAATTTGGCCGTAGATTTTGAAAGTGGCTCAATTCTCTCCAAATAAGTCGCGCGTGTAGGTTTTATCAGCTACATCCTTTAGCTCGGACGACATGCGGTTTGTCAAAATCACGTCGCAAGCTGCTTTAAAGGCCTCTAAGTCTCGCATAACCGGCGAGTTGAAAAACTGCTCTTGCGCGAGCGCAGGCTCATATATCACAACCTCAATTCCTTTGGCCTTAATCCGCTTCATAAGGCCCTGTATTGAGGATTGCCGAAAGTTATCGCTGTTCGATTTCATGGTGAGGCGAAAAATTCCAACTTTGCGAGGTGACCGCTTTAAGATGTCTTCGGCCAGAAAGTCTTTACGCGTTGTGTTCGCATCTACAATTGCGCGGATGATGTTCTGCGGAACGCTGTCGTAATTTGCGAGCAATTGCCTTGTGTCTTTGGGCAGGCAGTATCCACCATAGCCGAAAGAGGGGTTATTATAATGCGTTCCGATCCGCGGATCAAAAGAAACACCTTCAATTATTTCTCGGCTATCTAAGCCTCGCGACATCGCGTAACTGTCTAATTCGTTGAAAAAAGCCACCCGCATTGCGAGATATGTGTTTGAAAAAAGCTTGATCGCTTCCGCCTCGCGGGTGCCCGTTAGCAGCAAGGTAGGGTCTTTTGAATCTGCGGCTGACTTGAGCAATTCTGCAAATATTTTTGCCTTTTCCGACTGGTCCCCCACAATAATACGGCTTGGGTTTAAGCTATCGTATAGCGCAGAGCCTTCGCGTAAAAACTCTGGTGAGAAAAAAATATTTTGGCTCTGCAATTTGCTGCGCAACCCATCGACAAAGCCCACTGGAATTGTTGACTTTATCACCAAGCAGGCCTCGGGTGCGTGTTGCATGCATTCAGCAGCCACGTCTTCAACGGACCGCGTGTCGAAAAAATTCAGCTTCTCATCATAATTGGTGGGGGTTGCGATGATTACATAATCACTGCCAGGTAGAGCCTCATGCAGATTTGTTGTCGCGCTTAGATTTAGATCGCCCGTAGCAAGGAAATCGGGCAAGTCTTGATCCCCGATGGGAGATTTTCGGGCATTTAAAAGAGCCACCCGCTGGGGTGAAACATCCACGCCTATCACCTCACACTGTTGCGCCAGAACGGCCGCATTGGCGACCCCCACATATCCCAAGCCCACAACAACTATTTTCATTTCTTAAACCTTTCGAGTGCCGCGGCGTGTTACGCTTTGGATTGCACCTTTGATAATCGCGCAACTGAACGGTGTAAAGAAACGCATTGAGGGCAGGGCACGTGCAAGCTTTGCTGATAGAAGGAATGGGCCCAGCATTATCTGTCAGGCGCTTTCTTTAAGGAGGAAAGCTTTAAGCGCAACTGGCTTTTTTGTTCATCTTTTATGGCTTGCGCTGGGATCATGATGCCCAGCGTACGCCGCTCTAAAGCAAAAGAAACATCTGAGCTTATATCTTGGCCACCCGTTAAAAGGTGAACCAACTATGCAGCATGATATTGAGATTATACCGGGCACATCGGGCACTATGGGCCATGAGCTGGGCTTGGTGTTGAATTACAAAATACCTGCCTCTGGCAAGCCGGTTGATTTATCGGGTGCAAAATTGGTGTTTATCGCCAGCGCGGGGGGCAGCGCAGTTCTCAGCAAAGCCACCCCAGACATCACATGGAACTCTGAGACAGGGCAGATCGTGGTGCCCTTTAGCGTTGAGAATACGCGGGCGCTGGGCGCGCATTCTTATTTGAAATACACGCTTGAACGGCGCGAGGGCGCGGCGCAACGGCTTATTCTGCACGGTCAGATCAACGTGACAAAAGTGTATAATGATGACTGACGCAGTTGTTGAGCTGATCGCGGCGCGGCGCGTGATCGAGATTGCGCAGCACCTCTCGACCAGCCTTGAGGTCTTTGCGCCCAAAGCCGAGATGGTTGAGCTGCTGCTTGCGCCCGCAGCCGTGATCGAGTTGCAGCCACAAAAAGATGTACTGCTGGAAATTGTGACCTCTGGCCCGCAGGGACCACGCGGCGATAGCGGCGCAAAAGCCAGCCTGTCAGATCACCCCGATAATGCTTTGAGCGCAACAGCAGAGGGAACGCTGTTTGCGCCCTATTTGGAATATTCAACAATAGATTGGTAAACCCTATGGCCCGATTTCAAATTCACAAAGTCACTGCATTGCCATCGCCACTGGAAGCGCATGCGATCTATCTTGTGACCTCTGGCACGGATTACGTTGAAATCTATGTCACAGGGGCCAGCGCTTCAACGGTGCGCCGCCATATCAACGAAGCGGATGTGCAAAGCCTGATTGATGCAGCCGTTGGCGGGTTGGGCGCGATGGATATCGTGGATGATATTGCGGCCCGCGATGCGCTGGATCTCAGCGAGAATGCCATTGTGCTGGTGCTGGATGCCAGCGCCGATGCCACGATATCCAGCGGCGCGGCCACCTATGCCTATCGCGCCAGCCCCGATCTTTGGGTTAAAATAAGCGAGGCTGAAAGCATGGATCTGGCGCTGACATGGGCCAGCCTAAGCGGCAAGCCGAGCAGCGCGGTGGCCGAGATTGATGATGCTGTGGCCAAAAAGCACAGCCATGCCAATAAAACCCAGCTGGATAAAATTGATGAGGTGGATGGGCAGCTCACCTATGCAGGATCGGCCGTTAGCACCGATTGGGCAACGATAGGCTGGTGAGCGCGTTTCGAGCGCATAAGCTGGTTGCCGCCTTGCCTGACCCGCTTGAACCCAACGCGCTTTATCTGCTGCGCACGGGCGCGGGGTTTGATCTTTATGCGAGCGATCAAACCGGCAGCGCAGCGCATAAGCTGAACGCGGGTGACGGGGGCGGGGGCGGCACCGGCGGCGGCTTTACGCCCGCCCGCCAAAGCGCGGCCCATGCGGCGTATATCTATTTTGATCTGGGCAATCGGATCAATCGCTGGGATCGCGCTGCAGAAACCATGACAAGCGCGGCGGGGCTTTGGGCAGATCGGGAAGGGTTGAGCTACGCATGAGTATTCGCACGCATCTTACACAAACGCTGGGCGCAACGCATTTGCTGATGCTGGATAATGCCACCGCCTTGGGTGATGGTTTGCCGATTGCCTTTGATCCTTTGGGCGGCAGCTTTGAGGGCGCAAAGATTTGTGAAGGCATCAGCGCCAGCTATCGCGCCAGCGCCGATAAGTTTCAACGCGGCACCATCCCGCGCTGCGATGATATCAACAATAAAAAAGACCTCTATCAGCATCGCACGCTCTGTATTTGGTTTGCCAGCACCCGCGTGGATGCCCCAACGGGGATTTATGCCCAAGGCGGCGGGGGCAATAACTTCGCCATTCTGGTCGGGATTGCCCGCGCCATTACGGTGCAAGCAGCCGATGACGGACAACCGTTTTTGATCGCGCAATCAGCGTTTCTGGCTGAGGTGGATCGGCCCTATTTTATCTGTTTCATCTGGCAGCGCCCCAGCGAGCATGAGGGGGCGGGCACGCGGATTTTGCTTTATATCAACGGTGTGCACCAACACACGGTGGAACAGGATGGCACCGAGCCCTTTCCGGGGCATAACGCGGATATTGGCATTGGAAACTGTAAGGTTGGGCTAAAAAGCTATAACGGCGCGCAAATGCAAATGGGCGGGGTGATCAAAGATGTTGCCATGCTGGGCATGTTCAATGATCGCTCCTTCAACGCAGCTGAGTGCCGCGATCTGTTCGAGCGCAGCGTTGTGCCGCTTCACGTGATTGAAGGCAATGTGGCGCAGCAACAAGCGGCGCTGGATGCGCTTTCTGGTACAGAATTTGCCGGGCAGAATTGCGCCATTCGGATTGTTCAGGCAACCAATGCCACCGATTACCGGCTGATCCTTGATGATCTGCGCTTCATGCAAGATCCCAATCTGCGCGATATCGCAGTGCAATATGTTGGGCCGCATGAATTGACCTTACTCAACGCCAATGGATCAAACGCAGTTGAGATCTGCACCCCGCCCGCGGTGGATTTGGATGGCATCACGGTTTTAGAGGGCGGTGGATCGGTGGCGCTGGTGGAAAAGGTGATCCGCGCCGCAACGCCGGGGCCCGTGACAGGCGATGGCGATTTGCTGATTATCACCAGCCCCGGCGCTTATGTTTTGGATGCCACGCGGATTCCGGTTGTGGAAAATATCAGCGGCGGGGCGGTGCAGCTTTCAGCGATCAACGGAGCGCAATCGCCAACAAGTTTGCTGGAAAGTTTTGGCAGCATCAGCTTGTCTTCTGCGATGCGTGTGCAGGATTTTGGCGGCGCAGCCACCAAATTGATCGTTTGGAATGCCGCAGATGTGGCGCAGGGCAAAGAGCTTTACCCCTATCAAGAGGCGATCAGCCACCGGTTTGACACCTCTGGGCTGACGCGGCTGCGGGTGGCGATTGCCAAGCCTGGGCATTATGCGCAGGTTAAAGAGATCGATGTGCGCGAGATTGATCAGCTTAAATTCATGGCGCTGAACGCAACGCCAAATATGGATGTAAACACCGATATCTCGGCGCTGATCACCGCGTCAGATATGGCGATCATTGCCGATCCTTACGGGGCAGGGTTTGATGTGCTGCGCGCCACGATTAGCGGCGATCATTTTAATATCACCACGCAGCAATGGCTGCGTTTTACCGATTATGCGGCGGGCACAAAGGAAGGGCTGACCGCCTTGGGGCTTTATGGCTTAAGCGGCGAGGATGTTTATCAGGCCACGCCATCGGGCTTGGCGGTGCTGCGCCCTGTGATCGAGGCGCGGGCCCGCGCCACCAATCGGGTTGAGGTTTAAGCCTATATCGATGCAAGCGGCGCAAAAGCGCTGTTCGCGGGCTATGAATATGCGCCGCGCAACGCCGAGAATGTGGCCATTCAAACCACCAATGCCGAGCCTTTGGTAGATTACAATCAGATGCAGGCGATCATGCAGGGCGCGATTGCGCTGACCGAAGATTACGCGCAGATCGCTGCGCAAAACACCCAAAAATAAGAAGGAGCGGATGTGGTTGATCGAATGATAAATGCAGGGACATGGAGCGGGGCGTTTATCTCGGCCTTTGGCGCTTTAACGATCAATCAATGGCTGGCGATTGGCGGCTTTTGCCTCGCTGCAGCCGGGTTTTTGGTAAACTTCTGGTTTAAATACTCGTTGTTGAAAATTGAGCGCGCAAAGCTCAATAAAAACTCTGGATAAGAAGTGGAATCTTGAATCTTTACCTGCCATCCTAGTCATAGCAGTCCTTACTTGGTGAACCGGCTCCAGGGCCTCATTGTGATAGCCAAGATCGCCGACATGGCGGACTGCACCTAATAATACAAAAGAGGTGTATCCCCTCAGCATACATGCTTGCAGAATCAACCAAAGGTTGCAAGGGTTATTCAGGTTAGCTGGAGTTATGTATGTCCCGAATTACTGTTCGCTTTTTTAAGATTGAGAAAATTCACCAAAGTGCGCCTGACTTAGAGGCGGCCCTCTTGGGGGCTTTTAATTCTGGCGCTAGCTCTTCGGATCGGGAGCGCAGTATTCACGGACAAACCCTGAGGTTAGAACGCCTTACAGAGGACAACAGTTTTTATGACGGCGAAATTGTCCGAAAGCAGGTAGCTGATATGCCTCCCGAGGCCAATAATTCAGGCCTTACCAAACTTCCTGTTTCGGCCGGTGGAGGGATCGGCCACTGTATAGCATTTCGATATAGCGTCACGACGCAAGTAATCGCAATTCAGTTTGACAATCGCACGGTATCTATCAATAAATTTCTGGCATATCTTAAGGACTTTGATCCGACGTACAGCTATCGGCCCGAACCTATGGTTCGGAAAGATGCTTGGGAAAAATACAATCAAGGCCTGCCGAAAAAATTTGCAATAGAAATCGCACAGCCACAGAATCTAGAAGCCGTAGAGGGTGAAGTGGGATCGGCTATTGCATCTGCCCAAAACCTAGCGGACATCGCCAATGGCCCGATTATTTACATCGAAGTAAAGATGGGGCGCAAAAAGGGTTCACTTGCAAAGCAAAGCGTCGACAGTTTCTTAGAATATTTTCGAACAGGAGATGGCCACACACAAGACGTGCGAAAGTTGTGCGCGACGACCGCGACAGAAGACGGCAGCGAAATGGTGAATTTCCTTCACGATTTCTTGCGAGAACAGCGCGACATAGAAGTCCCTGAAGGCCAACCCGACGCGCACTACACCAAACGTCAGGCCTGTGTGACCTCTTGCTTTTTGACGCATTTTGCTTATATTCAAGAGGCGTATGGAGCGTCAGGCGTTGTCACAAATTGAAAGAAAGTTTCCACTAATTGTTGCGTGCCTCGTAGGCCTGTCTGCATGGGTGTTTTTCCCTGATAATGGCCCGCAGCTAATAATGGTGATGCAGAAATTTGATCGCCTTGTTGCCCCGGTTTTTTGACTTGGCCACGTTTTCTGCGGGCAGTTTTTTGCGGTTTACGTCCTGGCTCTATCAAGGGCAGAAGGCTTTTTAGGAAGGATATTCAAAACCAAAACCTTTCGAATTTTCAACTCTTACGTCGCAAACTCAATCATCCTAAGCGTTGTGCTGGCCGTTGCTTCTATGTGGCTGATTGTTGATGGCCCTCAAAGCTACCAAACCACCTCTCAGAGATGGGTGATTTGTCTTTGGCTGGGGTTGGCTGGCGCTGCATTTGCCAGCGCATTGCGCGTCGTGACGATGTTCCTGATTATCGTTAGGTCTGGGAGTTCATCTCAGCTGGGAAAGACTAGGGTGCAAGCGCCATGAACCTCAAGGACGCGAGACACGGAAAAATAGAAGCTTTCATCGCAGAACGCGAAGTCGACTCACTCGGCGATCTAGACAAGCTGGGCTCCTTGATCAAGCGTCCACTTCAGGAAAGCGAGAAAGCAACTCTCCCAGCATCATCTCAGGTATCGTCTGACGATTGAAACGGTATTCAAATTCTTTGACGTAGCTTTCCAAATGCTTAGGCGAAACTCTGACACTTAAGTGTAATGGGTGCTGGAGTATATCACTAAGTGTGGTAGCACTGCTTTGGCATCCACATTGAGACCCTAACAAGCGCCACTGGCCAGCTAAACGAAAGCAATTTTTGGTCAGTGCTGTGGGGCCCCATTGGCGTAAGCTCTTGGGGCCTTTGCTTTCTAAGCAGCTAGTAAAGTATATCGGCCCCCCCAGCAGTACTTTAGGTCTACGTTTCTCCGCCTTTGGCGGGCTTTTTTGTTTTGGAGATCCTATGACTGGGTGATATTGGCCGTTCTTGATTAAGCGCTTGAATGCTTTACTTGGGGATGAGGAAGGGGATCGGCTCTTTCCTATGTCAGTCGGCTTACGCTCTACTCTTGTCACAAAAGGCAAACCACATGAACATCTCGTTACCAAAGCTTTTGGATCAGGCATGGGGCCTTCTGGAGGAAGGGCAGGCGGATGGGCAGTCGCCCTTTCGGCTGATGTCCTTGGCCACGGTGGATAGAGAGGGCCAACCACAGGCGCGCCATGTGGTGCTGCGCGGCGTTGATCGTGCGGGCGAAAATTTGGAATTTCACACCGATATTGGCAGTTCGAAATGCGCCGAGTTGCAGGCCAATCCACAGGCTCAATTATTGTTTTGGGACCCTGATCGCGCCATCCAATTGCGGCTTCACGCCCGCATCGCGCTCCGCCAAGATGCCCATCGCGATGCGCAATGGCAAAACGTACCCGGACCCAGTCAAATTGCTTATGGCAAAACCCCGCGCACCGGCCTTGCGATACGTGACGCCTTTGCCTATGCGCTCACTCCGTCGAAATCGCAGTTTATGGTTTGCAGTTGTGCGGTTCAAAAGCTTGAGGTTCTTTCGCTCAAAGAGCAACATTTCCGGGCGGTGTTTCAAGCTGACGACCGCTGGGCCGGAACATGGCTTTCGCCCTAATGTAATCGGTTAAAGCGATGTTTGAGGCGGCAATCCCGCAAAAAAATGGTAAGCGCCATTCTGGGATATAGAGGGTGGTTTTGTAAAACCTGAATGCGCCTGTATATAGCATCTGCACAAAGTTGGGCAGGGCCGCCAGAAAACCTTGTTAGATCGACGCTTCAGCCGCGTGAAATCCTGAGTATAAAAGCTCAGTAGACCAAGAGATAAGACAGAAAGCAGGGGTTAGAGCAGCAGCAATAATATCGCCTTAAGCGTTGTTTTCATTTATATGTTTAGAAGTGTCATTCTTTGCCCCAATGCGCAAACATATGGTGGGGTTGATCTGCGCCATCAGGCTGTAAAGCCTGCAAGAGCTGCCGTTAAATTTGTGCCCAATTCTGGGCAAATATACCCGCCTTCTTGAACCAAAAGGATCGGGCAGCCCAAAGCGCTGATGGCCTGTCCAATTCGGGTGAAGCCCTCGCTGCTCACTGCAAGGCCCTGAAAGGGATCGCCTTCATAAGCGTCAAGGCCCAGGGCAACCACCAAACAATCGGTGCCATAGGCTTGAATTTGCTCTAAAGCCTGCGCAAGGGCGGTTAAATAATCGGCATCATCGCTGCGGCGGGGAAGCGGCAGGTTCAGGTTATAGCCTGCGCCCAAACCAGCTCCGGTTTCAGCGCTGTGCCCCCAATAAAAAGGATAAAACCGCGCCGGATCTGCATGAAGTGACACTGTGAAAACATCGTTTCGGTGGTAAAAAATATTCTGCGTTCCGTTTCCGTGATGCACGTCTATGTCCAAAACGCTGACGCGCCGGCCGGCTTTGCTTAAAAGATCCGCAGCAATAGCGGCATTGTTCAAAAAGCAAAACCCGCCAGCCAATTCGCTCATGGCGTGATGGCCAGGGGGGCGGCATAGCACATAGGCGCGGCTGCCACCCTGCAGCATATATTCTGCCCCAGCGATCGCTGATTGAGCCGACCAATAAGCCGCCTCCCATGTATTGGCTGAAATCGGGCAGGCTGTATCGGCTTGATGAAACCCCGCCTGTCCCACCGCAGAGGCCGGATAAGAATCCACTCGGTTGGCGGGGTGGATATTTGGTATCACCTCATCACCACCGTCTTTCATTCGCGCCCACCGGGTGTAAATATTTTGCAAAAACGTCAAATAACGCGGAGAATGGATGGCGCCGATTGGGCCAAGCCCGTAATCTCTTGGGGCCTCAAACGCACAGCCGGCGGCTTCAGCGCCTGCCTTTAAAATTTCGATACGTGCGGGGGTTTCGGGGTTCTCTGCTTGGCGGCCATTAAACATGAAATGCTTTGGATTGTGCAAAGTTTGCCTTGGGTCTAAAAAACTTTTCATACGCATCCTCTTTTGGGCTGGGCCAAGCCTAACAGGCCCAACGCGGTGGGGATATCAAAATATCGCAGATCGCTTTGATGCCTCCGTTTTGGCTGATACGTTCCTATCAGAGGCCACCATCTTTATTTAATAAAACCCAATTTCATCTATCCAAAGATCTGCTTGATGATCTTTTCCGTAGGCGACGATACCCAAGCTTGAAATGCTTGCGGGGTCGATTTCCGCCCCCAAGACCCAGCCGGATCGTTCAAAGCTGGAAAACGGTATGGAAAAGCTTTGCCAGTCTGAACTGCTGTCAAAGCTGGCCTGATAATAATGCCAGGGAAGCCGCGTTTGTTTTGTCCGCAGATGCAGGTAATAGCGTTCTCCATTGCCTTTAATTTTGAGCGTCACGCCTTTTGCATCAGGGTAGTTGGAGCCGTTGATCTCGCGGCGTATTTGGATGAATCCACCATTATTCTGCGTCGTGACCCAACCCGATAAATGCGCGCTAAAGCGGGCATCGGTTTTAACAAAATTTGCTTGGCCTTGTGATAGACCGCCCATCACTTGATCGGAAAAATAACGCCAGCGGCGTTCTGGCTGCTGTTCAAAGGCGTCGATCATGTTCGTATCGCTCCAGCTGGGGCTGATGAGCAGGCTAAAAACCAACCCGTAGATCCATTTTGTCATCTGCAATTTCCGTCAATTTCAGAACCATAACGTGAGAGATCTAGCGCGCCCGATACGATCGCCAAGTCTGGGCGCCGCGCCGATTTAGGCATCTGCGACGCGGTTTTCAAGCGATAGCTGCGCGCCAACTTGAACCTCAACAAGGTCACCCGGGCGTAAAAACGCTTTTGGATTGCGCGCGCCGCCCGTCCCATCTGGAGAGCCGGTTGCAATAACATCTCCCGCTTCAAGCGGAAAAAGATGCGAGATATAGGCGATTTGCGTGGCGACTGAAAATACCATTTCTTTGGCGCGGCAGCTTTGGCGCAATTCGCCATTCACAAAGGTTTTGAGGCGCAATTCATCCGGATCATCCAGCTGATCTTTCGTAAGAATTGCCGGTCCCCAAGATCCAGACTGATAAAAGTTCTTGCCTGCATAAATGCTGTGCTTTTGCCAATCGCGCACCGAGCCATCATTCAAGGCGGAATAGCCTAATACATGGTCCAAAGCCGTTTCTGCGCTGATTTGAAACGCACGCTTGCCGATAACCACGGCAATCTCGCCTTCATAATCAAAGCTTTGGCCGGCCATGCCAGCGGGGGGCTGCAGCGGCTCGTGATGGGCTACCATGCTGCTTTGTTCTTTTCCAAAAAGAATAATATGCTCCGGGTCTGGCGGCGCGACCCCGTCAACCGGATAGGGCTTTCGATAATTGAGCCCAACGCAGATGATTTTTGAAGCATTGGGGATCGGTTGGCGCAATGTTACCGCTTCTAAATCGATGCCCGCCTCCAGTTGCGCTTTTAAAACATCCAGCGCATCATCGGCGATCAGGTCTTTTAGGCTGGGCCAGCGCCCTAGAACATTCGCAGTCGCAGGAAAAAACAAGCTTGGCCCAAGCACGCCATAAACAGGGGTATTCTTTACGAAAGCAGAGGCAAGCAGCATAGCGTTAACCTTTAAAACTGGCTTCTTTAAGTCGGACTTTGGCGACCAAATCATCATTCACAGGGGTGGGAAGGCCCAGTTCTTTGCTCAACACAGGAACCATACCATTAATCGCGTCGAGCTCAGAGGGTTTTTGGGCTAGGAAATCCAATAACATTGAGGGGCGCGCATCGGGCATCTGCGCCCCAAAAGCGGTTACATAGGCCACCGGATCTTCGAAGCTAAACGCAATATTTTTGGCTTGCCCCAACCGATAGGCCTCTTGCATTGCAGCCAGCGCAACCATCCAATGATCCTGATCCTCCATCAAAGCGCCAACGGTTTGCTCATAGACAGTGCAGGGCGCGCTGAAGGTGACGTTGCACAAAAACTTTTCCCAAATCAGTGTGTTAATGTTTTCAAAGGCTTTTGCGTTGAACCCGGCGTTTTGAAACAGCGCTTCCAGCGCGCTGAGGCGGGGGCTTATGCCGCCCGTGATTTCACCGATACGGATAAGCTTCATCGCATTGTGATGCGCGTGTCCGGGGCCTTTCATCGATGCACCAAAGCCATCAGCCACCCCGAGCAGCACGTTATGCATCGGCATATGCTGGGCAAGGCGCCGATCTGCACCCAAGCCATTTTGAATGGTTAAAACCAGACAATCGGGCCCGATGACAGGGGCAATGGCTTTCGCGGCCGCAGCAACGCCGGAGGCTTTCGTGGCAATCACGCAGATATCGCATTGCTCGACTTGCGATATATCAACGCTGGCCCGCAGCGCGTTTATAACCCGATCACCGCTTGCCCCTGACAAGCGCAAGCCGTCAGCGTTGATCGCCGCCACATGCGCCGCCCAGGGATCAATGGCCCATACCTCATGCCCGGCTTCGCTAAGCATACCGGCATAAATTGATCCCATCGCCCCCACACCAATAATCGCAATTTTCATATTTGGCGCCCCCGGCCTTTTTGTTCGCTTGATGGCGGCTGCCTGGGCAAGCCGCGTCATCTCGGGAGGTGAAGGTAACGGTCGTGATTTCTTTGTCCAGTTGCTTTTCAACTCTAACCGATAAAGATGCGATTTTTATGTTGGGTTTCGGCTCAAGGCAATATCTCGGGCAAAGGCTATATGAAATCTACAGTGCTGGCCGGAAAGCGTGATTTTTCAAACTCAAAATCAATGTGGCCGTTGCCCCTGCGCGTGCTTTATGTCAAAACGCGGGCAAATGTAGATTGATAGAGCGCCAATATGAGTGATTTTGCAGCCCGCCGTTTGATGATGGTTGATACCCAGGTCCGCCCTTCGGATGTAACCAAATTTCCGATTATCGATGCCATGTTAACCGTTCAGCGGGAATTATTTGTACCGCGGGACAAACGCGAAGCCGCCTATATTGGTGAAAATGTTGGTTTGGGCGATGGCCGCGTTTTATTAGAAGCGCGCAGTTTGGCAAAAATGTTGGATGCTTTGGACCTTCAAAAAACAGATTTGGTGCTCGATATCGGCGCTGGGCTTGGATATTCCGCCGCGGTGATGGCGCGGATGTCTGAGGCGGTTGTGGCGCTCGAAGATACCCCCGAGCGCATTGCAGAGGCGCAAGATGCCCTCACCGAAGCTGAGGCCGATAACGTTATTTTACAGCTTGGACACCTGGTTGAGGGGGCGGCGCAGCACGGTCCTTACGATGTGATCGTTATTGAGGGGGCGGTTGAGATGGTACCGCCAGGACTTGTAGCGCAGCTAAAAGAAGGTGGACGGATCGCGTGTATTTTCTCGGATGCTGCGTTGGGCACGGCCAAAATTGGGTATAAATTGAACGGTCGGGTGACGTGGCGTGCGCTATTTAACGCGGGCGCTCCACTCTTGCCGGGCTTTCAGGCCGCGCGTGATTTTGCCTTGTAAAGCGCGCGTCTTGGGCTAAACTTTTCTCAGGCAGGGTCGCTATTTATTGTAAGGGTCGATGTGCACGATGAAAGTTTTCAAAACACTAAGCTTGGTTATTTTATCGGTTGTGCTGGCGGCACCCGTAGGGGCTGGAAGCCTGCAACAAACCCTCGTGGATGCCTATAATAACAAGGGCCTTCTCACGCAAAACCGCGCTCTGCTGCGCGCGGCAGATGAAGATGTAGCGGTGGCGGCTGCGGCCTTAAAGCCAGTGCTGAGCTGGAGTTCGAGCTTGCAACGACAGTTTGGTTCCAGAAACACCGCGCCTCTAAATACCACGTCGGGTATATCCACGAATTCCGCAAACCTTGATGTGACAGCGGCGTTGACAGTCTATGATGGTGGGCAAAATAAACTTGCTATAGACGCCGCGAAGGAAGCGGTGCTTTCAACGCGCCAGTCGCTTATTTTGGTTGAACAACAAGTGTTGTTTTCAGCGATTGAGGCTTTTGTAAAAGTGCGCCGCGATATTGAAATCGTGGGCCTGCGTAAAAATAATATGCGCGTGATTAAAGAGGAATTGAGGGCTGCGCAGGATCGGTTTGACGTGGGTGAAATTACCAAGACGGATGTCGCTTTTGCCGAAGCACGCTTGGCTGCGTCAACCAGCGCTCTGGCCGCTGCGCAGGCAAATTTGGTTCAGGCAAAAGAATCTTATAAACAAGCTGTCGGCGCGGCGCCGGGAAAATTATCGGCGCCCAAAAAGGCGCCTAATCTTCCGCGCAAAGCCTCTGAGGTAAAAGCAAAGGCGTTGCGGGCGCATCCCGAACTGATCGCGCTGCAGCATGATATCAAGCAAGCCGAGTTAAACGTGCTGCGCGCAGAAGCAGGCACGGGCATGACGGTAAAGCTTTCAGGCTCGCTGGGCTATTCAGACAGCGAAGGGGATAATTTTTCAAATTCAAATTCTTTTGGCGTCTCTGCTTCTGGTCCGATTTACTCTGGTGGAAGGTTGTCGGCTTTGGTGCGCCAAGCCAAAGCGCGGCGTGATGCGCAGCGGGCCGGTCTTTACGTGACAAAAGCCAAGATTGAGCAACAGGCGGGAAGTGCGTTTGCTCTGTTGCAGATGGCCCGTGCGAGCCGCGCGGCAACCGATGAGCAAATTCGTGCCGCGGTGGTGGCGTTTGAAGGCGTGCGTGAAGAGGCTGCTGTGGGCGCGCGCACCACGCTGGATGTGTTGAATGCAGAACAAGAATTATTAGATGCCAAAGCAGACCGTGTGACCTCACTTACCGATGAGGTGATCGCCGGATACCGTGTGTTGATGCGTATGGGTCAGCTCACGGCAGAATCGTTAAATCTTCCAGTGCAAAAATTTGATCCGGCCGAATATTATAATTTGGTGAAATCTGCCCCTACCAAACGCAGCGCGCGGGGCAGCAAACTGGATCGTGTTTTAAAGGCGCTTTCGCCCTGAATTAAATACGCAGCGCGCCTTGGTTAGGGTGATTATGCGGCAGTTTCTGCCTTTCACTTGTGCGTAAACTCTATCAACGTTATATTTTTGTGAAGACTGGTAAAGGCGATCTGGATGGACGGACCTGTTTCACAAGCGAATCTGAGCGACCTGTTGGTATCGCTTAAGCAACTGATTGCGGATGAAGAAAGTGAAGCTGCGGATCCGGTTCTGCAGAAAAAAGCCGAAAGGTTGTTTTTAGACCCGTCCCTGCGGATCAATGCAGGCGGACATGAGCCGGCTGTCGAGCGCATTGTGCGCACGCTAAGTTTAAAAGATAAAGTCGCAAAACTGGAAGATTTAATCGATTTGGGTGCTGGCTCAGAGCCCGAGGTACAAAAAAGTATTCTGGCTGATGACGGCCCCGAGATTTCAACCTTTTCTTCTGCCATGCCACTGCATGCGCGCGATCACAGACGAAGAACGCCGGAAAATTCAAGCGCGACACAGAGCACGGATAGCCTGTTGCAAATGGATAACGAAGATCTTGAACTGATGATTTCTGAAATCATTCGGCGTGAGTTGCGCGGTGTGCTGGGCGAAAAAATTACTAAGAATGTGCGCAACTTGGTTCAGCATGAGGTGCGCGCCGCGTTGAAAGCCAGTGACGGATAAGAGCACGCGGATAAAAACCCGGGGGTCATTTATAAAAAAAGGCGCCAGATCCGCAGACCTAACGCCTAAAATCTAATTCATGCCAGTAGTGTTTAGGCGGCTTCTGCTTGCTCGGCTGCGTTGCGGCGTTCGCTTTCTTCGCGTGATAGCGCAACAGAGGTTCTGACGCCTTTGCCGACAAATTCCATCAAACCGCTCACCACGCGCTCATTCGGGTCAATCCCAGCGCATGACAGTACTTCGCGCCCATCGCGCGAACGGGCCCAACGGGCAATCTGCTCTGGACCATTGCCATATTTCTTATCATCGGCAATCGCATCATCGAGAGCGGCCAAAACCACAGCTGCAAATAATTTGCGGGCCCGGTTGCCTTGCTCGCTGTTAAACGCTGTTGCGTCCACAAAATCTTTCATTTCGCGTCCTTTATTCTTGCTCTTGTATTTTTGACGTGGCGTTGCTTATGACCTATTTGAACCGATTCGGGTAGCTTTATTTTGCATATCTCCCATGCGCTCTGTGCATGCCTTGCGATTCAATACCGTCTCTTCGAATAGGTTGCCAAGCCCCTGTACCGTGGATATAGGGGGGCAAAGCTTAAATTCAACTTCTTTATATCAGGTGTGTGATGCCCAAAATAAATGGTAATGAAATTCGCCCAGGTAATGTTTTAGAGCATGAGGGGGGGCTATGGGCCGCCGTAAAAGTCGATCATGTGAAGCCGGGCAAAGGCGGTGCATTTGCTCAGGTTGAAATGCGCAATTTGCGCAACGGCTCAAAACTTAACGAGCGTTTTCGCAGCGCTGACAAGGTTGAAAAGGTCCGGCTTGAGCAAAAAGACCAGCAGTTTCTCTATGAAAGCGATGGCATGCTTGTGTTTATGGATGCCGAAACCTTTGACCAGATCGAACTTCCCGCCGAGCTTTTGGGTGAGCGGCGGCCGTTTTTGCAAGATGGCATGACAATCGTGGTTGAATTTTACGAAGAAGAAGCGCTAAATGCTTCGCTACCGCAAAAAGTGGTGTGCCAAGTCGCTGAAACAGAACCGGTGGTCAAAGGTCAAACAGCGGCAAATAGTTTCAAACCTGCTATCTTGGATAATGGCGTGAAAGTGATGGTACCGCCGTTTATTGCACAGGATGAAAATATCGTGGTGAATACAGAGCTGATGGAATATTCCGAACGCGCCTAAGCCGCTGTCATTTACGCTGCCTGAAGAGATGCGATAGCACGCTGAGACAGAATGCGATCGCCGGACCGATGCCAAAGGCAAAAAACAGCGTTCCAAGGCCAAGCGTGCCGCCCAGGGCAAAGCCTGCAAGAACCACCGTCATCTCTAAGGCGCTGCGCACCAAGGCCAAAGGGCGGCCACTTAGCGCTTGGAGCCCGGTCATTAAACCGTCGCGGGGGCCAGGGCCTAAATTTGCAATAAGATAGATGGCGCCCCCTAGCCCAGTGGTGAAGACACCCAGAAGTGCCAGAAAAATCTGCGGTAGAAAATCTTCAGACCTTGGCAGATACGGCAATGAAAAATCCAACATAAAGGCGACTATCAAGGCATTGAGCAGCGTGCCAAGGCCGGGTGTTTGGCGCAGCGGAACCCATAAAATTAAAACGCTGAGACTGATCAGGAAGGTTGTGATGCCAAGGCTGAGGCCAGCGGTTTTGGCGACCCCCTCGGCCAAAACCGTCCAAGGGCTGACGCCGATTCCCGCCGCCACCAAAAGCGCCTCTCCCAAGCCAAAAAGGATCAATCCGAAGACCAGACCCAGAAATGATCTGAAGGGCGGGCGCAAGGTTAAGGCGCGCGGGGCGCTCCACCACAAGCGCGGAATCGATTTTACGGTTAAAAATTTGAAGGTGATCGGCATGATATACAGCCTATCTCTTCAGGCGATCTGGAGGTAGCGGCTGCATCTGTTCGGATAGAGGCTTGTGACGCGGGCGCCAGCACATCGGGCGGTCGCGCAGATGGTAATTGAGATGTGTATAAAACACTAAATCTTCACTCCTCTGAGCGATCTAAAACCATGACGGGCACGCCGGCCGCGGTCATTTCATCGCTGATGCGGTCAAAGCGCAGATAGGCTAAGGCCTCAGTGCCGCTTTGGGCTCCGATAAACCCGACCTCTTTGCCTTTGGAAAGAATTGGGGTGTGAGGTGCAACCGCTTCGGCGCAGGTGACGCGGCGCAATCCTTTGCGCAATTGGGTTTTATGTTTCATTCTTGCGATGATTTCTTGTCCGACATAACAGCCCTTTTTGAAATCAACGCCGTTCATCTGTTCGAACCCCATTTCCAAAATATAGCTATCGGGTGTTAATTCGCTGGGGGCTTGGGGAATGCCCAAGCGAATGCGATGGGCCTGCCAATCAAATGGCATTTCTGGGGGCAAGTCTTGACCGTAAAGCCGCCAGCCCATCTTGGGGTGGCGCGGGTCTTGCAGCGCGCCCTCAGGCGCCCTCTCCACGCCGCGCACCACGCTCAAATCTGTTTTCTCAAGGTGAACGTCAGCGCGTAAGCGGTATAGCATCAACTTTTTTTGCAACGCGCCCGCCATCTCTTCATCAATATCCATCATCACATCTTCGCCATCCGCGAATAGAAAGAAATCATATTGAAATTTCCCTTGGGCGCTGAGCAATGCCGCATAGACCAGGCCGTGGTCGGTTTTATGGATGTCATTGGTGATCAATCCCTGCAAGAAGCTGCGATTGTCTTTTCCCGAAATCCGAATAATGCAACGCGCATCGAGGTGTTTTTCTGCTAGCATGGTAGGGCCTCCAAATTGGTTGCAACATAAGGCGCCGCGTCGGAAAGCGAAACCAGGTTTTGCCTGATGTTACCGGGCGTAAAAGAGCCCTGATTGCCTTCATGTTGTTTTTAGCGGCACAGGCATAACTGATTTTTTGAACACCGTTTAAAACATATCCATGACGACAAGCCGGCCACATCTACTTTTTCTGGTATCGCATTAATTCGATACCAATTGTGAAGGGGAGTAAGGCTTAGCGCCATCAGTTTTAGCCCCGCAACCGCCCCTGTTCCAAAGTGATGGTGCGATCCATGCGCGATGCCAGCGCTGGGTTATGCGTTGCGATCAGCGCTGATAGCCCGGTTTGGCGCACGATGCTTAATAATGCGTCAAATACTTGCTCAGATGTGGCTTGATCCAGATTTCCGGTTGGCTCATCGGCCAATAACAATTTTGGGTTATTTGCCAAAGCTCGGCAAAACGCAACGCGCTGTTGCTCGCCCCCTGACAATTCGGTGGGCCGATGTTGGGCGCGGTTTAGCAATCCTACGGCCTCTAATAAGTGCAAAGCGCGGGTTTTGGCCGCAGATTTTCGCTGTCCATCCGCCATTTGTGGCAACATAATATTCTCGGCTGCGGAAAATTCAGGCAGCAAATGGTGGAATTGGTAAATAAATCCAATATCGCGGCGGCGAATGATCGTGCGGCGGCGATCCGATACGCCCGCCAGATTTTGCCCCGCCACCAGCACATCCCCAGTATCGGCTTGATCCAAAAGCCCTGCGATATGCAGCAATGTGGATTTTCCCGCCCCTGAAGGTGCGGTCAGCGCCACAACTTCGCCCTTTTTTAGCAGCAGATTGGCCCCCAAAAGCACGTCAATCTGATTGGATTTATTTTGGTTATAGGATTTCTTCAAATCCTTTAATTCCAATATTGCATCACTCATAGCGAAGCGCTTCCACAGGGTTTAAACGCGCCGCTCTGCGGGCGGGAAACAGGGTGATGAAAAAGCTAAGGCCCAAAGAAAGCCCGATGGCCGATAAAACATCCGACAGGTATAATTCCGCGGGGATCGTGTAAAGGCCGCGGATGCTTGGATCCCAAACGCCGCCGCCAGCCAGATAGTTGACCAGAGAAAAAATCGTGTCGATATAGATCGCAAACAGGCATCCTAAAATCACGCCAAAGCCCGTGCCGATCAACCCGGTTCCGGCGCCGCAAATGAAGAAGATGCGCATGATCGCCCCTTCACTCAGCCCCATCGTACGCAATATTCCGATATCACGGCCTTTGTTTTTTACCAGCATCACAAGGCCAGAGATAATATTCATTGCTGCAATCAACACCAAGATCGACATAATAATGAACATCACATTATCTTCAATTTGCAAGGCGCGGAGGAAATTGCCCGATGCCTCCTTCCAGCTCCAAAGCTGCGCGCGGGGGCCTGCGGCGTGCAACAAATCGGGGATCAAGGCTTCTATCTGTTCTGGATTTGTGACCATCACCTCGATTTCATCTGCCGCGCCTTCCGTATTGAAATAGGCTTGAGCCTCTGAAAACGGCATATAAAGGCGCGTCTTATCAATATCATAGCGTCCTGCCGTGAAGATATAGGTGATCGGATAGCTTTTGACCCGCGGGCTGGTTCCAAAGGCCGTTTTGACACCATCGGGCGAAATAAGCTTTACGCTATCGCCCAAGCGGGCGTTTAAAAGCCGCGCGACGCCTGATCCAATCGCGATGCCGCGGTCAAAATCTTCTATCGTGCCTTGAAAGTTTTCGGGGGCCGCGATGCGGGGCAAGGTGTTCAGATCCTTTGGGGATAAGCCAAACACTTGAACACCGGTGTTCTTGCCGCCAAAGCTTGCCATCACTTGGCCTTTGACCAATGGCGCGGCGCGCGACACGCTTGCAAGCGCGCGCAATCGATCGGCCATGTCTTGATAGTCGTAAATTTTACGGTCCAACTGGCCCGCTTCATTGGCAATGGGAAGCTGATACACCGTGATATGGGCATTGGCGCCTAAAATAGTATCGACCAGCTCGCTGCGAAAGCCGGAGCGCACCGCCAATGTGGCGATCAGCGCAAATACGGCTAGCGTGATACCGATCAGGCTGATCCAAGTCATCACGCTTACACCGCCCTCGGCGCGGCGCGCGCGCAAAAAGCGCCAAGCGATCATCCATTCAAAAGCGGCAAACGGGGCGGGGTTGCGTGACACTTAAGCCTCTTTTTTGGTTTCCTCAGCAGTACACGGCTTGGCAAAAGATCACAAACCTTTGCTGCTGCTTTCGCAAAAAATATATCACTGGCGCAGAAAATCTAATTTTGCGGTGTGGCGGGTCATTGTGCTCTTGATGCTTGGGACAAAATATTCCTAAACTGCCCGCATGACCCATGCGCGTTTCACCCCCCTGCTATCGCAATTGCCGGCAAGCGTTCCTTTCGTTGGCCCCGAAACCCAAGAACGTGCGCGTGGAAGTGCGTTCGATGCGCGCCTTGGCGCCAATGAAAGCGTGTTTGGCCCATCTCCGAAGGCCATCGCCGCGCTGCAAAGCGCGAGCGCCGAGATTTGGAAATATGGAGATCCGACCAGTTTTGAATTGCGGCGGGCTTTGGCGCGCCATCATAAAGTCAGCCCTGAGAATATTGTGGTGGGTGAAGGGATAGATGGGCTTTTGGGTTATCTAGCGCGTATGGTGATCGGCCCGGGCGATGCTGTGGTGACCTCGGATGGTGCTTATCCAACTTTTAATTACCACGTCAGCGGGTTCGGCGGGGTTTTGCATAAAGTGCCTTATAAAGAGGATGCTGAAGATCTGCCGGCGTTGTTGGAAGAAGCTGGCCGCGTTGGGGCTAAATTGGTGTATTTTGCCAATCCGGACAATCCGATGGGCACATGGCATAGCGGCGCTTTCATTATGGAATGTTTGGCCCGCCTTCCGATGGAAACATTGCTGATCTTGGATGAAGCGTATATCGAGTTTGCTCCTGATGGTACGGCGGTGCAGGTCGCGATAGACGATCCGCGTATCATCCGCATGCGCACCTTTTCAAAAGGCTATGGTTTGGCGGGCGCGCGGGTCGGCTATGCGCTTGGTGCGCAAGACTTGATTGGTCAATTTGAAAAAATCCGCAATCATTTTGGCATGAACCGCGCGGCGCAAAGCGCCGCCGAGGCGGCGTTGAACGATCAGGCTTGGCTGCTTTCTGTACGCGACAAAGTCGAGGCGTCGAAACAAGAAATTGCGCGTATTGCTGACGAAAATGGGCTGAGCACCGTTGAATCAGCCACCAATTTCGTGGCCATTGATTGCGGGCGCGACGGGGTGTTTGCCCAGGCTGTTTTGGCGCATTTGGTGCAGGCCGGCCTGTTCGTGCGCATGCCATTTGTCGCCCCGCAAAACCGTTGCATTCGCGTTAGTGCAGGCCGGTCAGAAGATATGGATTTGCTGCGCCGCGCGCTGCCTAAAGCTTTGGCCGCCGCTGCTTCAGCGGGCTGAGCCAATCACCCGGGCAGCAGCCTCTAGCGCCCCTGCTCCATGCGGCAGAGACAGGGCGCATAACCCTGATTCAACGCTGCCCAAGAGCGCCATAATCATTTGTGCATTGACATGGCCCATATGGCCAAAGCGGAAAAACCCCTTTCCGTCTGGATCCGTGGGCGTTGACATGCCCAAACCGATGCCCACCGTAACCCCTGCGTTTTGTTCAAGCCATTGCCGAAGATTTTGCGTGGCGGGCACCCCCAGATGCATGGCCGTGACAGCATGGCTGCGCTGCGCGGGATCTGCGATATTCAGGGCCATCGTTCCCCCCGCTTGCCCCCAAATATCAACCGCGCTCCAAATCGCTTGCGCCAAGGTTTCATGGCGCGCCCAAATATGCGGCAGACCTTCAGCTTTCAACATATCAAGCGCGATGCGCAATCCGAATAGATGATGGGTGGGCGCTGTGCCGCAGAAATATTCGTAGAATAATTGCGGGGCAACGCGCGGTGCCCAATCCCAATAAGAACTGACTTGGCGCAAAGCCTTTTGACGTTTTGCGGCTTGATCGCTGAAAAACACGAAAGACAGGCCCGGCGGCACCATCAATCCTTTTTGGCAGCCCGCCACCATCACATCAACGCCCCAAGCATCAAATTCAAATCTATCACAGGCCAAAGACGCGATACAATCCACCGCCAATAGGGCAGGGTGGTCTACCGCATCCATCGCTTGTCGTATCTGCAAAATATCATTGCGCACGGAAGTTGAAGTATCGACATGGCAGATCAACACGGCTTTGATCTGCCGGTCGCGATCGTCTTTGAGAGCCTGCGCAATTTGGGCTGGCTCTGCCATGCTTTGCATTCCGAAATCGATCAACTCTACGCCAATTCCCATGCGGCGCGCCATCTCGGCCCAACCATGCCCGAAACGGCCCGTTGCCGCCACCAGCACCTTATCCCCAGGCTCGGCGATATTGGCCAAAGCCGCCTCCCATGCGCCATGGCCATTGGCAATATAAATCGCCACATGCTGGGTGCTGCAGGCCGCCCATTTCAGATCCTCAACAATGCTTTTTGTCAGATCGATTAGAGGTCCTTCGTAAATATTAGGCGCGGCTTGATGCATCGCTTGAAGCACCGCATCGGGGATCACGGAGGGCCCTGGAATTGCAAGATAGCCGCGGCCTTGGGATAATGTCATTGGTTTCATCTCATCGTTTTCTTCATAGGTAATTGTTTGACGGATAAGGTCAATCCATGGTTTGACTTGTCACTCTGGCGCAGACGATCTACACCTCGGCAACTTGCGTGAAAAGGGACCTTAATGCTGAAAAAGATTGCTCAGCGGCTGAAAGCCTCGCATCAGCGGTTGCGCCGCGCCTATGCGGCCAATTTATCTCCAACGCAGGATAACTTTTGGGCGCGGGTTGATTACTATTGGTTTGACCATGCCATATTGCGTACGTTTTGGACCAATTTTTTTGAAGTTGCACCCGGTGTTTACCGATCCAATCAACCCACTGAACGACGTTTGGAAGACTTCAAGAAAATGGGTGGTAAATCTGTTTTAAACCTGCGCGGTGAAGATAGTTATGCCCATTTTCTTTATGAATTATGGGCCTGCGAGAAATTGGACCTGACATTGGTCTCTCGAAAGCTTTGGGCGCGTGATGCACCCGCGCGCGAGGCGATTCTGGCTGCCATTGACGCGTTTAAAACGCTGCCCAAACCGCTTTTATTTCATTGTAAATCTGGTGCAGATCGCGCCGGGTTTACGGCGGCAATGTATTTGATGGTCTGCGAGGGGCGCCCGGTTGCAGATGCAAAAAAGCAGCTGGGGTTACGTTATATTCACCTGGATTTTACAGCCACCGGTGTGCTTGATTACATTTTGGCGGTTTATGAAGCGCGGGTTGAACAGCATCCTATTGATTTTGAAGATTGGATTCGAAGAGAATATCATCAAAAGCTGCTTCAACAGGGGTTTAATCTGCGGCGGCCGCTTTCAGAAACGCTGGACCTTATTGCGCAGTCACCATAACGCAATCTCAGCCCGAAAAGACTAGGAGGCTTTATGCCAAAAATATCGATTGATGACATTGCAACCACGGCCAAAACTGCCTTGATCAAACATGGGGCGGATGAATCGATTGCGCTGCATGTTGCGCGCGCTGTGGCGCAAGCGGAAAGCGTGGGCAACCGTATATGTGGCCTCTATTATCTTGAAAGTTATTGCGTCCAGCTACAAAGCGGCCGCGTGCGCGGCGATGTGACCCCCGCGGTTAGCCAGCCAAAACCTGGCGTGGTGCATGTGGATGCGAAATTCGGCTTTGCGCAGCCTGCTTTTGCCGCCGGATTGCCCGCGGCGCTTGCGGCAGCGAGGCAAAACGGCGTGGTCAGCTTGGGGATAGGTCATGCGCATACATGTACGTCTTTGGGCTATTTTACCCAGCAAATTGCCGAGCATGGGATGATTGGTCTTGGGTTTACAAATGCCTCGCCCATCGTCGCCCCCCCCGGCGGTAAGGCCCGCACCATTGGCACCAACCCAATTGCGTTTTCTGTGCCCGATGGCCAAGGCGGTGTGGCCTTGCAATTTGACCAATCAACCACGGTTGTGGCTTTGGGCAAGATCACCATGGCAAAGGCGGCGGGTGAAAAAATTCCATTGGGTTGGGCCTTGGATAGCGACGGGCATCCGACAACGGATCCGGATGCCGCATTGGCGGGATCTCTGGTGTCTATTGGCGGCTATAAGGGCTGGGGCTTTGGCGTAATGGGCGAATTATTGGCCGCTGGCATGGCAGGCGGAATTTTGTCGCGCGATGTAAAGCCGCTTAAGGCTGCTGATGGCGCGCCGCATGATTTGGGTCAATATTATATTGTGATTGATCCGGGCCAAGGCCATGCGTTTTCCGAACGGCTAGAGGCGTTGGCCGAGATTGTGGCCCAAGAGCCGGGAACGCGCTTGCCCGGGCAGAATAAAAAGCCAAACCAGACGGTCGATATTCCCGAGGCACTCTGGGCTTTGAGCCTTGGATTGGCCGCAGGTTAGCTGTTTTTGGGATCCGCACGGATGGGGAATGCCCTTGGCCTTTTTTAGGGGTTCCTTTCGGTTTGGATTTCATGGCTTTTACAGATAGCTTCTAAGAAATAAGAAAGGCGATTGTTTTTGGCACGCGATAAAACCCAGCAAAACCTGAAGTATTTGATTTATGCATCAAAGCCATTTGGCTTTGATCAAAGCGTTTTAAACGGAATCTTGGTGACCGCCAAAACCAATAATCAACGGTTTCAAATCACTGGCGCGCTGATTTGCCGATCAGACTTATATTTACAGTTTTTAGAGGGCCCTGCTTCTGAAATTGATCGTATTTATCAAAATATCCGCCGCGATGATCGGCATGTTGAGATCACGCTTTTGGCCGAAGGTGGAGCGCAAGCGCGGCTTTTTCCTGATTGGGCGATGCGCGATGACCCAGTGCGTAGCTGGATGTGGAGCCGCGAAGAAATCGCGGATGGGGCTTTGGAAAACGTCTCTGCCAGCGAGGCGTTTGCACTTTTTTTGCGCCATGCAAAAGAATTGCTCTGACCGGTGACGTGACGCTGGCTGCTTTGCATTTGGAATTTGAACAATTGGATGCGCTTGGGCTGTTATGATTGGCCCGGGGAGATCCTTTCGTTAAACGTCAAGCTCTTCTACAAATTTTGCATTTTCTTGGATATATTGAAACCGCAATTCAGGCTTTTTGCCCATCAATTGTTCCACCAAATTGCCCGTTTCGCCAGGTTCATCTTCATCAATATTGACGCGGATCAATTTCCGGCTTTTGGGGTCCATCGTGGTTTCTTTGAGGTCTTTGGCATCCATTTCACCAAGCCCCTTAAAGCGGCTCACGTCAATTTTGCCTTTGCCGCCAAGGCCCTTTTCAAGCCAATGATTGCGTTCAACTTCATCCTCGCAATATACGCGCACCGCCCCTTGCGTTAGGCGGTAAAGCGGCGGGCAGGCCAGATAAAGATGGCCACTGTCGATCATCGGACGCATTTGCGTGAAGAAAAACGTCATCAATAGGGCCGCGATATGCGCTCCATCTACATCTGCATCGGTCATGATAATCACTTTATCATACCGCAGATCGTCCAGATTAAAGCGGGTGCCCAGCCCCACCCCCAGCGCTTGGGAAAGATCGTTAATCTCTTGGTTTGTGCCAATTTTATTGCTGGCGGCCCCCAGAACATTCAGAATTTTACCGCGCAATGGCAGCAGGGCTTGGGTTTTGCGGTCGCGGGCCATTTTGGCCGATCCGCCGGCGCTGTCCCCTTCGACCAAGAACAGCTCGGTGCCGGCCCGGTTGGTCGCAGAACAATCCACCAACTTGCCCGGTAGCCGCAGTTTTTTGGTGGCGGTTTTGCGCTGCGTTTCTTTTTCTTGCCGGCGGCGCATACGCTCTTCGGCGCGCAAGACCAGAAAATCCAGAATTGCACCGGCCGATTTGGTATCGGCCGCCAACCAATTGTCAAAATGATCGCGGACTGAATTTTCAACCAGCCGCTGGGCTTCATTGGTGGCAAGGCGATCTTTGGTTTGGCCAACAAATTCGGGCTCGCGGATAAAGCAGCTGACCAAGGCGCAGCCGCCGGTGATCAGATCTTCGCGGGTGATCTCTTTGGCTTTCCGGTTATTGGTCAATTCTCCATAGGCGCGAATGCCTTTCAAAACCGCAGCCCAGAAACCGGCTTCATGGGTGCCGCCCTCTGGTGTTGGCACTGTGTTACAATAAGATTGGATGAACCCGTCGCGCGATGGGGTCCAATTGATGGCCCATTCTACTTTACCGGGAACTCCGAAGCGCTCTTGAAAATCAACCGTTCCGGCGAACGGGTTTTCGGCATAGGTTGAAGCGCCGTTCAACGTTTCTGAGAGGTAATCGGCCAATCCGCCGGGGAAATGAAAATTGGCTTCGGTGGGCGTATCGCCATCTTCAATGGCTGATTTCCATCGAATTTGAACGCCGCTGAACAAATAAGCCTTTGAGCGCATCGACTTGAACAAACGCGCAGGTTTAAATTTTAGGCTGCCAAAAATCTCTGGGTCTGCGTGGAAGGTTACATTGGTTCCGCGCCGGTTTGGCGCAGCTCCAATTTTTTGAATGGGGCCTAAGGGAAGGCCGCGGCTAAATTTTTGTTCATACAGTTCTTTGTTGCGCGCCACTTGCACAACCATCCTGTCTGAAAGCGCATTCACAACAGATGCACCAACGCCGTGTAGACCACCCGAGGTTTGATAGGCTTTGCCGCTGAATTTACCGCCCGCGTGCAATGTGCATAAGATCACCTCAAGCGCTGATTTATCGGGGAATTTGGGGTGTGGATCAATCGGGATGCCGCGGCCATTATCCCGAATGGTGATCGAATAATCCGCGTGTAATTCAACATCTATGCGATTGGCATAGCCCGCGACCGCCTCATCCATTGAATTGTCGAGTACCTCGGCCACCAGATGGTGCAAAGCGCGCTCATCCGTGCCGCCAATATACATGCCGGGCCTTTTTCGAACGGGCTCTAAACCTTCTAAAACCTCGATCGAACTGGCGTTATAATCCTCGCCTTGGGCTTGGTTTAATAGATCACTCATCTGACTGCTCATTATTCTTTTTTAAACACTATGTCATTTCGACGGGTCTAGGGAAAGAGCTCATGCAGATAATTGAGTCGGCTTTTCCGTGCATAGGGGTTTAGGGAAGCTGCACGGAAAGCTGGGTTTGGTAAAAATCTGTATCGTTACAGTTTTGGCATAATACGGTTTTGTGACATGATTGTGCGGGTTGTAGCGACCCTGACGCTACTTTGCGTCAAAACGTTTTTTATTGATCATTAAAGTTTAAATATTTTGAGGATTTTATTCTTTATTCACTGTTATTTTTAAAATAATTTGTCAGGATAAAGTTAAATAATGAGAAATATTTTGAGGTTTCAAACAAAAGACAAATGTGCCTTTTAACAGATGGTAAAGGTATATAACTACTCAGCTTTGTGGCGCATTCTGATTAATCCTCCCTCAATATTTGAATGAGAGAGCATATTGGTGTTGCAGGCTCTTCATGGCGGGAAGAGCAAGGCAGGGCGAGTAACGGCGGCCGGTATTTCGCTCACCTTGCCGGTTGTGTCGTGGCCCAAACAGAGAATAAATACAAATTGCCTCCCTGTTTGGGCTACATCGGCCTTGCAAATTTGACCTATTTTGAGAATCTGCCTTGAAAACTTACCTGGTGAAATATTTCAGAAATTTTGCGTCATAGCTTTGGGTATTGTTCTTTTGCAAGCGGGCAATCGCTGCGTCTGAAGGCTGCCTGACGCGGGTGGCGATTTAAAGCTTGCTGCTGCGGCCCTATGGCCTATCAAGGTGCAGGAGGTTGACTTGACCCGCTATCAACATTTCCGAGCCATTTGTTTGTTGGGATTGCCGCTTATCCTTGGCAATATTGCGCAGATTTCTATCGGCGTCGTCGATACCGTGATGACTGGATGGTATTCTGTTGAGGCGCTGGCAGCCTTAGTTTTGGGCAGCTCTTTTTTCTTCGTTGTGTTCATATTAGGCGCAGGGTTTGGGCATGCTCTTTTGCCGCTGGTGGCAAGCGCAGCAGCGCGCGAGGATGCGGTTCAAATTCGCCGCGTAACCCGCATGGGATTGTGGTTGTCCATCATTTATTCCGCAGGGGTATTTTCGCTTTTTTGGTGTTCGGAATTTGTTTTTGTGGCGCTGGGGCAAGATCCAATGCTGGCAGACTTGGCGCAGAATTATCTGCGGATTTTGAGTTTTGGGTTGATCCCGGCTTTGGTGGTTTTGGTGCTGAAAAATTATCTTGCGGCCCTTGAGCTTACGCAAGTGGTGTTGGCGATTACGGTCGCGGCGCTTTTGCTCAATATTCCGCTGAACTATTTGCTTATCTTTGGCAAATATGGAGCGCCCGAACTTGGCGTAGGCGGCGCGGCGTGGGCATCACTGGCCGTGCATCTGCTCAGCGCGCTGGCCATCGCGCTTTATGCGTGGCGGCGCTTGCCAGAGCATAAATTATTCCTACGGTTTTGGCGGCCTGATTGGAGCATCTTTTCAAAACTGTTCAAAATAGGAATGCCGATTGGATTGACGCATTTGGCGGAAGCGGGATTGTTTTACGCCTCTTCGGTTATGATGGGCTGGTTGGGGGTGATTGCGCTGGCGGCGCATGGCATTGCGCTCCAAATTTCAAGCGTTACGTTTGTGGTACATCTAGGCTTGGCTGCGGCGGCGACGGTGCGGGCGGGAAACGCTTATGGCCGCAAAGATTTTGTTGGTTTACGCGACGGCGCCGTGGTTGCAACTTTGGCCTCAATCGGTCTTTCTTTACTGACATTGATCCTGTTTGTAACCTTTCCAACGGCTTTGGTGGGGCTTTTTATCGATGCGCATGATCCTGCCCGCGATCAAATTCTTGCGCTGGGCGCGGTTTTACTTGTGGTGTCTGGGTTGTTTCAATTCGTTGATGGTGGCCAAGTGATGGCGTTAAGCCTTTTGCGCGGCATTCAAGACACGTCAGTGCCACTGCTGATTGCGGTGATTGGATATTGGGCTATCGGCCTTCCGGTTGGGTATGTTTTGGGGTTCTGGCTGGGGTTTGATGGCGTCGGTATTTGGGCGGGTATCGCCGTAGGGCTGGCGATCGTGGCCCTGACCCTAGGCCACCGATTTGTTAAGCTGCTGGGCCAGATGCTGCGCCGTGACGTTTTGCGCTCAAACTCTGATGCTGGTTCAGATTAGGCGATCGCAAAATTGTGCAATCCGGGCACAGGCTTCGCTCAGCTGGCTTTCCGAAGTTGCATAACTGATCCGGAAATTGGGCGATAAGCCAAAAGCGGCACCAAAAACCGCTGCAACGCCCGTATCCTCCAATAAGGCGATCGCAAAATCTTCGTCAGTCGCAATAACTTTTCCACTGGGCGTGGTTTTACCGATCAAACCGGCGATTGACGGATAGACGTAAAAAGCGCCCTCGGGGATCGGGCATGTGATACCTTCAATCGCGTTTAATCCGGCAACGACCAAATCGCGCCGACCTTTGAACAGGGTTTGGTTGTCTTGCAGAAATGCTTGCGGTCCCTCTAACGCTTCCAGCGCGGCCCATTGGCTGATCGAACAGGGGTTTGATGTTGTTTGGCTTTGTACTTTGCGCATCGCGGCGATCAAAGCCTCGGGGCCTGCGGCATAGCCAATGCGCCAGCCGGTCATGGCGTAGGCTTTTGAAACCCCATTGCAGGTTAAGGTGCGCGCGTAAAGTCGCGGTTCGACTTGCGCAGGCGAAACAAATTTGAAGCCGTCATAGGTAAGATGTTCATACATATCATCCGACATCACCATAACATCAGGGAAATCCAACAAGACATCCGTCAACGCCTTTAATTCGGGTGCCGTATAGCCCGCGCCGGTTGGGTTTGAGGGCGAATTGAAAATAAACCATTTTGTATTTTCGGTGATGGCGGCGCGCAGCGCTTTTGCGGTCAGCTTATAATTGTCTTTCACATCGGTGGCGACAACCACCGGGGTGCCGCCGGCGAGAAGCACCATATCAGGATAGCTGACCCAATAGGGCGCAGGGATAATCACCTCATCTTCTGCATTTAATGTGGCCATAAAGGCATTAAACAAGGTTTGCTTGCCACCGGTTCCGACCGAGATTTGGCTTGGACTATACTCTAAAGCGTTTTCACGGGAAAATTTCTTACAAATTGCCTGCTTGAGTTCGGGCATGCCGTCGGGTGCGGTATATTTTGTTTTGCCCGCTGCGATTGCTGCGGCTGCGGCCCGTTTTATATGCTCGGGCGTGTCGAAATCGGGTTCGCCAGCGCTGAGGCTGATAATATCCCTTCCTTGGGCTTTCAGCTCTTGCGCCAAAGTGGTCATGGCGATTGTGGGCGATGGTTTGACACGTTTTAACGAGAGCGATTGCATGGGCTGCGCCTATTTGAACTTAAGATTGATATACCATAGGGTGCCGCTGCGAGGCCTTCAAGCGCCTATCAAAATGTTAGGAAAACCTATGACGGATTTGGCAACAGACTGGTATGGTGGCCATATCGCCACGTTTGGCGATCGGCTGGCGGCGGCGCGTGATGCGGCGCAACTGAGCCAGCAGCAGTTGAGCAAACATCTTGGTGTTAGGTTGAAAACGCTAAAAAGCTGGGAAAATGACAGCTCAGAGCCGCGCTCAAATAAGCTGTCGATGATCGCTGGGGTTTTAAACGTGTCTTTGATTTGGCTTTTAACCGGCGAGGGGGAGGGGGTTCTGGCCCCGGATGATATGCCCCAACCCGCCCCAGAACTGGCCCAAGTAATGAGTGATATAAAAGATTTGAAAGAAATTTTGGCAGGCGCGGTAGAGCGTTTGGAGCAGTTGGAAAAACGGCTTCCAACGGTGTTGGGGACGCCGCGATGAGCGAATTGCCAGCCATTCGCTTAAAGCGATTGCAGATGCGATCGATGCGCCGTGGTATCAAAGAAATGGATTTGATTTTGTCGCGTTATGCGCAGGCAAAATTGGCTGTTTTTGACGCAGCGAGCCTGGATTGTTACGAAGATTTGTTAAATGAAAATGATCAGGATTTGTATCAATGGGTCTCTGGGCAAGCGCCTAGCCCCCCCCGTATTTCAGAAATGATTGAAGATATTCAAGCGTTTATCGCGCAGGCCCGCGGTTAGAGTCATCCCTTTAACGGATTGTTTGGACTTAGCGGCCAGACTGGCAGTGATTTTGATTTGATGGTGGAGTTTTTTCATGAACAGTCCAACCCCGGTTGAGGCCAGCAAACAAGCGCTGTTTATGAGCAATTATCTTGACACATTATGTTTGGTTGAGCGCTTGCACCGCTTGCTGCTCGATGTGATCAAGGATGAATTTGAACGATTAGATATTTTTGACATCAACGCTGTTCAAGGCCTTTTGCTGTTCAATATCGGTGAAAATGAAGTGTCCGCCGGCGAGTTGAAATCGCGCGGCTATTATCAAGGTAGCAATGTCAGTTACAATCTGAAAAAACTGGTTGATATTGGCTATATGCATCACCAGCGTTGCCGGATTGATCGGCGGGCGGTCCGCGTCGGCCTGACGCAACGCGGCCAAAATATCCGCGATATCATTGCGCGTTTATTTGCCCGTCATGCGCAAGGCTTGATTGAAGGCAATACGCTTGAGGCGCAATCAGTGATGGATATTTCCCATATTTTAAAGCGGGTTGAGCGCTTTTGGAAAGATCAAATCCGTTATATTTATTGACCCTGTGGCCCCCCCCAAATGAGGGGCGCACCGAATATGATTGTGCTCCAGCACCGTAGAATTTGGTTCCGTTATTTTGTTGGATGAGCGGCGTTTACCAATGGCCGGTATTGCCCATAGACACCCACGGCTCGGCGGGCGGCAGCGCATCGCCCTTTTGCAGCAGTTCCACCGAGATATTATCGGGCGAGCGCACAAAGGCCATATGGCCATCCCGCGGGGGCCGGTTGATCACAACGCCATTCTCCTGCAAATACTGGCACATGTCATAAATATTATCCACCAAATACGCCAAATGGCCAAAATGCCTGCTGTCGCTTGGCAATCCTTCATCGCCATCCCAATTATAAGTCAACTCGACCGGGCAATCTTCTTGGCCCTCGGGCGCCATGAAGACTAAGGAAAACCGACCCTTCTCATAATCCGAGCGCCGCGTTTGAACCAACCCCAGTAATTTGAAAAATGCGATTGATTTATCAAGGTCTTTGACCCGAACCATCGTATGTAAATACCGCGTGCCCATGCGTAACTCCTTTATTTGATTAATCCTTTAACGCTATCATGACAGCGGCCTCTGTCTAGAGGCAATCGCCGTGTTTAAGGCAGAAGTCATTTAAATTTTCCAATGCGAGGCCCACGCAAGCGGCTGTCAGCTGATTTTTTGACCATTTCCGCAGTGTTTTTCTGAAATCTCCTTCATATCGCGGTTTTTTGTTTGCTAACCTCAAGATATAGTAGGAGCACTTGAGCAGTAAAAAGGATTCGTCAAATGCCCCTTTCACCCGATCAGCAGGCGGAAATCGCGGAACAGCGCCGCCATACGCAGCCGACTTTAAGGGCTGTCAGTCAGGGGATGGAGGATCACCTATACACTGCCTATCCCGTGCTAGATCACGGGTTTGTGCGCGTGATTGATTACATGGGCGATGATGCGGCGATTTGCCAAGCGGCGCGGGTGAGCTATGGCAAAGGCACCAAATCGGTTCAAAATGATGAAGGGCTTGTGCGCTATTTGATGCGGCATTGGCACTCAACGCCTTTTGAAATGTGCGAGGTGAAGCTGCATGTGAAGTTGCCGGTTTTTGTGGCGCGTCAATGGATCCGACATCGCACGGCCAATGTGAACGAATATTCGGCCCGCTATTCTATTTTGGACCGCGAATTTTACATTCCTGCGCCCGAATCCCTTGCATCGCAATCGGTGGTGAACAATCAGGGGCGCGGCGCGGCGCTCACTGGGCAAGAAGCCGAGCGGGTACTGCGCTATCTGCGCGATGATGCGATGCGCGCCTATGATCATTATGAAGAAATGATTTCTCAGGATGGTCAGGATGGCTTGGCCAGAGAATTGGCGCGTATGAATTTGCCTGCGAATATTTATACGCAATGGTATTGGAAGGTGGATTTGCACAACCTTTTGCACTTTTTACGTCTGCGCGCTGATGCGCATGCGCAATATGAAATCCGCGTCTATGCGGATGAAATTTGTAAACTGGTGGCCGATTGGGTGCCCTTCGCCTATCGGGCGTTTGAAGATTATCGTATGGGCGGTGCAACGCTCTCAAGCACTGCGCTGGATTGCGTGCGGCGGATGCTCAGAGGCGAGGCGGTCACGCAGGAAAATTCTGGGATGAGCGCTGGTGAATGGCGCGAGTTTCAAACAGCGCTGGCAGATTAGCCGAAGCAGACGCGCTACTGGGTGATCTCAACGGTTTGGAACAGTTTGCCTTTGGGTGTGAAAAGTAAGATTTTATTCTCTTGCGTCACCACAGCATACCAGTCGCGGGTTTGCGTGAACGCAATTGGTGTGACGCCGCTGGGCAGCGTAATTTCTGGGGGAACGTTCAGTATATCTTGCTGAAAACGAATGACAAACAAGATGATTAAGATTATCATTCCGCCAATCATCGTGGCGCTTAGCAGCGTCACCAGACGCCGCAAATAATCGAGATGCGGCACCTTATTTTCAGGCCCTGTAGGTTGCTCCATGACGACTACCCTTATTGAATTTCAGATCGCAGCGGACCCTCCTCAGCGCCTTGATAAAGCGCTTTTTCGCGATGCACCAGCGCAGGCTGAACTTTCCCGTACATATTTAACGCGTTTGATCCTGGCAGGTGCGGTTCGGATCAATCTGGCGCCACAAAACAATCCAAAAGCCAAAGTTGTGGAAGGGGCGCAGGTTCAGATTGAACTTCCCTGCGCTGCCGAGCTCAATTTAACGCCCGAAAATATTCCTTTGCGCGTGGTCTATGAAGATGACGCGCTGATCGTGATTGATAAACCCGCTGGGATGGTCGTTCATCCCGCACCCGGATCGCCAACCGGTACGCTGGTGCATGCTTTGTTGTATCACTGCGCCGATAGCCTGTCGGGCATTGGCGGCGAAAAGCGCCCGGGCATCGTGCATCGCATTGATAAGGATACATCCGGGCTTTTGGTGGTTGCGAAATCGGATAAGGCGCATCACGGTTTGGCCAAACAATTTGAATTGCACAAAGTAGAGCGGGCTTATCGCGCGATTTGTTACGGGGTGCCAGATGCCAATGAGCCCCGGTTAAGAGGGGTGCGCGGGGTAAATTTTGAAGCGGGAAATGTGATGAAAATCACCACGCATCTGGCCCGCCATCGCACCGACCGCCAGCGTCAAGCGGTGTTTTTTGAAGGCGGCCGCCATGCCGTAACCCGGTCGCGATTGCTGGCAAGCTATGGATGCCCTGCGACCCTTTCGTTGATTGAATGCCGGCTTGAAACCGGGCGCACGCATCAAATTCGTGTGCATCTGGCGCATACTGGCCACGGCCTATTGGGGGATCCGGTTTATGGTGGCCGGCGAAAGATTGGGAAAAAAGCCTTGTCTGAGGCCAGCTTGGCCCTGGTCAGTGGTTTTTCACGGCAGGCTTTGCATGCGGCTGTTTTGGGTTTTGAACACCCGGTTTCCGGCGAGAATATGCGTTTTGAAGCGCCATATCCCACCGATTTCAAAACCCTTCTAGAGGCGTTGGAAAAGGATGGCTAAAGGCGCGGGGTCGCCAGCGCGACTGGCTTGGCTTTGCCGTTATTTTTTTCTGTAAACTTTTCCAGAAGCGCTGGCCCTGATCTTGAAATGCCAAAGCCCGGCTCTTATCTCTTACGCATAAGATGCGTGTATGAGGTAACCGATGGCAAATTATTCTAACCTTCCCGCCCCAACCCCAGAAGGGGGTTTGAGCCGATATTTGCAAGAGATCCGTAAATTTCCAATGCTTGAGCATGAAGAAGAATATATGCTGGGCAAACGTTGGGTGGAAAAACAGGATACACAAGCTGCGCATAAAATGGTGACCTCGCATTTGCGGCTGGCGGCAAAAATTGCCATGGGCTACCGCGGCTATGGGTTGCCGCAGGCAGAAGTGATTTCAGAGGCCAATGTTGGTTTGATGCAGGCCGTAAAGCGCTTTGATCCTGAAAAGGGGTTTCGCCTTGCCACCTACGCCATGTGGTGGATAAGGGCGAGCATTCAAGAATATATTTTGCGCAGCTGGTCTTTGGTAAAAATGGGCACCACAAGCGCGCAAAAGAAGTTGTTTTTTAACCTTCGCAAAGCCAAGTCGCGTATCGGCGCGCTGGAAGATGGGGATATGCATCCCGATAAAGTGCATAAAATTGCAACAGATTTGGGCGTCAGCGAAGAAGAGGTGGTGAATATGAACCGCCGTCTGTCCGGCGGGGATGCCTCTTTGAACGTACAAATCGGGGCTGATGGCGAAGGCTCGATGCAATGGCAGGATTGGCTGGAAGATGAAGACGCGGATCAAGCGGGCGATTATGAGGCCAAAGATGAGCTAGAGCTGCGTCGCGCCATGCTTGAACAAGCGATGGAAGTGTTAAACCCGCGTGAGAAAGATATTTTGATCAAACGCCGGCTTGATGAGCAATCAATCACTTTGGAAGATTTGAGCGAAGAATATAGCGTAAGCCGAGAACGCATTCGCCAGATTGAAGTGCGCGCATTTGAAAAGTTGCAACAGGAAATGCGACGGCTTGCCCATGACAAAGGCATGCTCAGCGCCGTCTAGGGCTTTTGTGCATTGCTAAAACCCGCTAGCCTGAAGGAAAAGGCAATCGGGAGAATATGTAATGACGAAGACAGTGCGCTGGGGAATATTGGGGGCGGCTCATTTCGCCAAACAGCATATGGCGCCGGCGATGCAATTGGCCCGCAACACAGAATTGGTGGCGCTTGGCACGTCGGATGGTGCAAAAGCGGCGCCTTTCAAAGCGCTGGCCCCTGGCCTGAAAGTGCATAGCAGCTACGACGCCGTTTTGAACGACCCTGATATTGATGCGGTCTATATTCCTTTGCCCAACCATCTGCATGTGGCATGGGTCAAAAAAGCCATTGCCGCTGGCAAGCATGTTTTATGCGAGAAACCAATCGCGATGCAGGCGTCGGATATTGATGAGCTTATTGCGCTGCGCGATAGCGCGGGTTTGATGCTGGTCGAAGCCTATATGATCGTTCATCATCCACAATGGCAATACGCAAAGGCACTTTTTGAAAGCGGTGTGATCGGGGATCTGGTACAGGTCGATGGCGTATTTTCGTACAATAATGCAGAAGATGTGGCTAATATTCGCAACCGCCCGGATACGGCTGGTGGCAGTTTGCCCGATATCGGCGTTTATACATTTGGCAGTGCGCGCTATGTCACCGGACAAGAGCCTGAGGCGATTTTGGACGCCACGATAACGTGGGAAAACGGGGTAGATGTTTGGGCTGGCGTCACTGCGCAATTTCCCGGCTTTCGGTTTATGGGCGTGACATCAATGCGTATGGATGCGCGGCAGGAAATGAACTTTCATGGAACCAGTGGGTTTATTCGCCTTACGGCGCCTTTCAATCCGCAGGTTTTTGGACAGGCAGAGGTTGAACTACACCAAGGGGGCGAGGCGAAACACGTGAAGCGCTTTCCAAATGAGAATCATTATACGCGCCAGCTTGAAGCGTTTCAGGCCAGCCTTCATGAGGGGAAAGATTATCCTTGTCCGTTAGAGTTTTCACAAGGCACGCAACGGATGATTGATCAGGTTTTCCGAAAAGCCCGCGGCTAAACCTTGGGCTGATTTGCTTTTTTTGAGCGCGTTTCTAGACGCCGTTTGCTGTTCGCATCGATAAATTCGAGCACCAAGGGGCGAATGTTGTTGCGCCAACTTTTGCCAGCAAAAATACCGTAATGTCCGGCATCGGGTTCTAAATGGCTGGCTTTCTTATCCGCTGACAGCCCCGTGCAAAGCGCCAACGCTGCGACGCATTGGCCCGGCGCTGAGATATCATCTTTGGCACCTTCTACGGTTTTGATGGCCACATCCGTTATCGCGCCAAAATCAATCGCCTTACCCGCGATGCTAAACGTGTTTTGCGCGATCTCGCGCGATTTGAAAATGCGTTCAACGGTGCTCAGATAAAATTCAGCGGTCATGTCCATAACTGCAAGATATTCGTCATAGAACTTGTTATGCGGATCGTGATCCGATGCCTCGCCGCGGATCACTTTCAAAACTTGATCGCGAAAGGCCAGGGTGTGGCGCTCGGCATTCATCGACATAAATGAGGATAATTGAAGTAACCCGGGATAAACTTTTCGGCCAACGCCAGCATATTTAAACCCAACGCGCTGGATCAGGGTCTGTTCAAGCTGCCCCATTGTGACGCGATGGCCAAAATCAGTGACATCGGTTGGGTTTGCATCCGGATCAATTGGCCCCCCGATTAAGGTCAGGCTGAGGGGCTGCGCCTTTGGATCTTCTTGCGCCAGATAGGCTGTGGCGGCCAGCGCCAAGGGCACGGGTTGGCACACGGCGATTACATGCGTGTCGGGTCCCAGATGGCGCAAATAATCCACCAAATAAAGCGTATAATCTTCAATATCGAATTTACCATCCGATACAGGAATGTCCCGCGCATTATGCCAATCGGTGATATAAACTTCACAATCGGGGATCAGGCTTTTCACTGTCGAGCGCAGCAAGGTCGCATAATGGCCCGACATGGGCGCCACCAACAACACTTTTCGCGGCGCGGTGGGCCGATCTTGTACGTCAAAATGCACCAAGTCGCCAAAGGGGGCTTTCAAAACGGCTTTTGGCTCTACCACATGATCCCGCCCATCTGCACCGGGCATGCTATCAATTCCCCAATCAGGCTTTACGCTCATCCGTTGAAAACTGCGCTCGGTCACTTGCCCCCAGGCGGCCATCCATTCAAGCGCAGGGTTGGGCATCATTGCGAAACCGGGATTTGAGGCAAAGGCTTGCGCGCTTGCGCCAATCCATTGGTTGGTATTGCGCATGGTTTCCATGAAATCATAATTCGCCATAAACCGCATTTTCTGCTCCAAACTTAACCATTTTGCCGCTTTGCATCGCCGCTTGGAATTTTTATCCGGCGCTGTTATGCTGCATAGCAGAAATATTAACTGAAAAATGCAAAAATGACAAGAAAAGACAATGCAGTTGCAGAAAAAGCTGACCAAATGAGTGAAAATTTGGTCAAGCTAGAAGAGCTGTCGCAGCGCTTTTTAACTCTTGTGCAGAACAAACAGGCCGTAGCCCCGGCTTTGAGCGGCCCCGGCCCGGATTTGATGGTCAAAGCTTCGCATGCTTATTGGGAAGAGGCGGTGAAGAACCCGGCGCGATTAATGGCGCAGCAGGTTGAATATTGGGGGAAATCTTTAAGCCATTTTGCAACGCTGCAGCAAAACCTTGGTGGAATGCAAAGCGTGGGTGGGGAATCATCAGCCACTAACTCGGATCCTCGGTTTTCCAATCCGATGTGGCAGAGCCACCCTTATTTTAGTTTTGTAAAAGACCAATATTTGCAGAATGCGGCAGCTTTGCGCAGCGCGGCGCGCAGCATGGATGGCTTAGCGGCCGTTGAACAAAAACGTCTGTCATTTTTTACCGATCAAATCATCGATATGATGGCGCCCACAAATTTTCTAGGCACCAATCCAGATGCGCTGGAGCGCGCGATCGAAACAGATGGCCAATCTTTGATTGATGGGTTGGAAAACCTAATCTCGGATTTAGAGGATAACCAGGGTGAACTGGTTGTGAAGCTGGCAAATGACAAAGTGTTCGAATTGGGGGTCAATATTGCCAATAGCCCGGGCAAGGTTGTTTTTGAAAACCGGATGTTTGAATTGCTGCAATACAGCCCCTCCAGCGAAGTTGTGCACGCGATTCCTCTTCTCATTTTTCCGCCTTGGATCAATAAATTTTACGTTTTGGATTTAAAAGCCCAGAACAGTCTTATCAAATGGCTGACAGAGCAGGGCTTTAGCGTGTTTGTGGTGTCTTGGGTCAATCCTGATGACAGTTACCGTGATGTTGGGTTGGAAACATATATCGAAGATGGGTTTTTGACCGCTATCCGTGAAGTGAAGGCGCGCAGCGCGCAGAGCCAAGTGAACGCAGTTGGCTATTGTATTGGCGGCACAACATTGGCGCTGACTTTGGCCTTGCTGAAAAAACGCGGAGATTCTTCGGTGAATTCGGCAAGTTTTTTCACCACGCTAACGGATTTTTCACAACAGGGCGAATTCACCCCATTCCTGCAAAATGATTTTATCGATGGGATTGAACAAGAAGTTGCGCAGCGCGGTATGCTGAAAAGCTTTGTTATGGCGCGCACGTTTAGCTTTTTGCGCGCCAATGATCTGATTTATAAGCCAGCGATAAAAAGTTATATGATGGGCGAAGCGCCGCCGGCGTTTGATCTGCTGTTTTGGAATGGAGATGGTACCAACCTTCCCGGGCGGATGGCCGTGCAATATTTGCGCGAATTATGCCAAAGTGATGCTTTCGCCACGCAAGGCATAACGTTGTTGGGAGAGCGTTTACACTTAAAAGATGTCAAAGTTCCCGTGTGCGCAATTGGCTGCGAGACCGATCATATCGCGGCCTGGAAAGACAGTTATCGGGGCGTGCAGGGAATGGGCAGTCGCTCAAAACAGTTTATTTTATCCCAGTCAGGTCATATCGCAGGCATTATCAACCCTCCCAGTAAAAAGAAATATGGCCATTTCACGAATCAAGATTTAACCCTCTCTAGTGATCAGTGGCAGAAAACAGCAGATTTTAATTCTGGCAGCTGGTGGCCCAGTTGGAGCGCATGGCTGACCCGTCGGTCCGGTAAAAAAATCGCCGCGCGCCATTTTTCCGAAGCTGAGCGTGAAAACCTTCCCGATGCACCCGGGCGTTATGTGCGGCTCTAGCCGCTTTCAGCGGTGGTTGCGCAGCTTTTAACATTTTTATGCTGCACTGCAGAAAAAACTTGCAATGCTGCATTGCAGCATCTATATGTTGCTTAAGTGATCGCGGATATCGCCGCCCAGCTGAGGAAAGTAGAATGACAAATTTGAACGATATGACGGGTTTTTTCAAAGATATGATGGGTGCATTTCCTGTTGATACAAAGTCTTTCGAAGAAGCGATGAAAGGCACGACAGCCCTGAATGAGAAATTTGCCAGCGTGGCAGTGGAAGCTGCGGAAAAAAGCGCTGAAATCTCAAACAAATGGACAAAAGAGACATTGTCGCGCTTAAGCACAATTTCAAAAGCAAAAACAGATCCAGCCGATTACGTAAAAGCGATGACAGAGTTTGCCTCTGCGCAGGCTGAAGTTGCGGCCGAAAATATGGCAGCCTTTGCCGAAGTGGCAAAGAAAGTTCAAACTGACACGGTTGATTTGATGATGACCGCGGGTAAGGATTTTAGCGAAGATGCATCTGCTGCGGTTAAGAAAGCCACTAAAAAAGCGGCCGCCTAAGCAAATAGGACCACATGATAGTTTTGCCTTTCCTCCCAGAGGCAATTCACAGTAAAGGGTGTGCTTCGGCGCACCCTTTCTTTTCTTTTCGCAAGCGCGTAATGTTTTTCTGCACTGCTGCATTTTTGGGAGGTCTGCGTGTCTACAGCCAATAAACCTTTGTTGATCAAGCGCTATGCGAGCCGGCGCTTATACAATACGGAAACCAGCGATTATGTGACGCTTGAAGATATTGCAGGTTTCGTGCGTGACGGGCGCGACGTTCAAATCGTTGATTTGAAGTCCGGGGATGATTTAACCCGCCAATATTTATTGCAAATTATCGCCGAGCATGAAAGCCGCGGTGAAAGCGTTCTTCCAATCAATGTGTTGAATGATTTGGTGCGCAGTTACACGACGCAGGCATCGAGTATCGTGCCGCAGGTCTTGGCCATGTCTTTTGATATGATGCGCGATGGTCAAGCGAAAATTTTTGAAAATATGGGCGGGGGTAACGCTTTGTCGCAGGTACCCGGTTTTGATGCTTTGCGCGCGCAGCAAGAGGCGTTTGTGAAAGCGATGACATCGGGCTTCGCGGCCTGGCCAGGTGCGGCCGAGGATAATCCCGCAGCGGCAAGCCCTGCGCCACAGGCCGCGCCTACAACGTCAAGCGCGGCTGATGAAGATTTGCAGCAAATCAAAAGCCAATTGGCGGATCTTCAAGAAAAGCTGAGCAGGCTGGGATCTTAATGGTCTCAGCGAGGGGTAGCAGCCTGTCAGCAGCGCGGCAAAGGCCCTGTTAAAGTCCCAATCGGTCGCGCAGACTGTACCATGTCATGGCCAGTACAAGCAGCGGCAGGCGTGCGTAGCGGCCCCCCGGGAATGGAAGCTGAGGGATCTGCGACATCGTATCAAATCCGTTGGCTTGGCCCATAATTGCCTGTCCGATCAATTTTCCGGCATGCGTAGCGGTGCCCACACCATGGCCCGAATATCCCGAAGCTGTGATGATGTTTTTTGACATCCTTGCAAAATAGGGCGTTCGGCGCATAGTGATGCCAAGCGTGCCGCCCCATGCATATTCAAGTTTAACATCTTTGAGATGCGGAAAAATTTTCAACATCGGTGTGCGGACTTTGGCTGCAATGTCGGTGGGGAAGCGATAGCCGTAGCTTTCACCCCCGCCAAAGAGCAGCCTTCCATCATGCGACAATCGGAAATAATTCACCACGAACTTGGTATCTGCCACCGCCACATCTTGGGTTAACACGCGTGTGGTTGCCGGGCCCAGCGGTTCTGTTGCAGCAATGAAATTATTAATAGGCATCACGTGCCGGGCTATTTTTGGGTGGAGCTTGCCCAAATAGCCATTGCAGGCCAGAATTACCTGCGCGCAGGTGATCTGTCCGTTTGAAGTTGTAATGGTTGGCTTAACCTCATCTTTTAGATCGATGACGCGGGTATTTTCATAGATGCGAACGCCCGCGGCTGCGGCTGCTTTTGCCAATCCCAAAACATAGCGCAAAGGATGCAGATGCGCGCTTCCGTGATCCAAAACCCCGCCTTTATACAGCGCAGAAGGGCAGAGCGCTTGGCTTGCCGCTTCATCGAGCAGCGTGATTTTATCATAGCCATAGCGTTTTTGTAAAAACGCTGCACTACGATGAAGGTTTTGCCTGTCTGCGTTTGAAAACCCAAGCTCGGCGATGCCGGGTTTTAAAAAGCAATCAATTTTGTGCTGCTTAATCAAGGATTTGCTACAATCAATAGCCTCTTCCGCCAGATCCCAAAGGGCATCCGCTGATTGTGGCCCCAGCCAGCGCAGCAAGGTTTCTTGATCCAGCCTTTGCCCTGACCCTAATTGGCCACCATTGCGCCCCGACGCGCCAAACCCGACGCGCTGCGCCTCTAAAAGCGTGACTGCACAGCCCTGATTGGCCAAATGCAGCGCCGCTGATAAGCCGGTATATCCGGCTCCGATAATGCAAATATCCGTATTATCCGTTCCGTCAAAGCTGGGAAAGGGCGGTAAAAATTGCGTTGTCGCAGCATACCAACTGGGCGGGTATTGCCCGGGTTGATCATTGGCGTCGAGCAGGTTCATACGTTTAAAAGAAGGTGTTCGCGTTCCCAAGGGCTAATGACCTGTAAAAACTCGTCATATTCGGCGCGTTTTACAATAGAATACACCCGCGTAAATTCGGATCCTAAAATTTCATGCAATTCGGACGCGTCTTCAAAAAGCCCAAGCGCTTCGCCCATGCCGCGGGGCAGGTCTTCGCGCCCCTCATATGCATCGCCGCGATATTGTTTCGAGGGCCGCAATTCATTTTTCATTCCCAAATATCCGCATGCCAAAGACACAGCGATCCCCAAATAGGGGTTGCAATCCATCCCTGCGATCCTGTTCTCAACCCGCCTTGCCTGAGGCTCAGAAATCGGAATGCGGATCCCCGCTGTCCGATTGTCACGCGCCCAAGATAGGTTAATTGGGGCGGCATGGTCTTTGACATAGCGGCGATAGGAATTCACATAGGGCGCCAGAACCGCAATCGCTGATGGCAAATGCGTTTGCAGCCCTGCGATGAAGTTATAAAACAAATCTGTTTCGCCACCTTGGGGGCCGGAAAACACATTTGCCCCCGTTTCGATATCGATGATCGAATGATGAAGATGCATCGCGCTGCCGGGTTCTTCGGCGATCGGTTTGGCCATAAAGGTGGCAAAGCAATCATGGCGCAGCGCCGCTTCGCGTATCAAACGCTTGAAATAGAATACTTCATCTGCAAGCCGCACCGGATCTCCATGGCGGAGATTGATTTCCAGCTGACCGGCGCCGCCTTCTTGGGTGATCCCGTCAATCTCAAACCCTTGGGCTTCCGCAAAATCATAAATATCGTCGATCACTGGACCGAATTCATCTACCGCAGTCATAGAATAGGACTGGCGCGCGGCGGCCGGACGCCCCGAACGCCCCATCATGGCTTCGATGGGTTTGGCCGGATCAATATTGCGGGCGACCAGAAAAAACTCCATCTCCGGAGCGACAACCGGTTCCCAACCTTCTTTTCTGTAAAGCTCGACAACCCGCTTTAGCACGTTGCGGGGAGAAAATAAGATTGGCTCATCTTTGCGATCATAAGCATCATGGATCACTTGCAGCGTAAAATCACCCGTCCATGGCGCGGCAGTTGCGGTGGAATAATCCGGTTTCAACAGCATATCGCGTTCGATAAACCCGCCTTCCCCCGCGGCTTCACCCCAGCCGCCCGTGATGGTTTGATAAAAGATTGAATCGGGCAAATAAAACGTGTTTTGCCGAGCAAACTTGGTTGCTGGCACAGCTTTTCCGCGCGCGATTCCGGGTAAATCAGCGATCACGCATTCGATCTCATCCAGCTTTTGATCTTTTAAATAGGCCAAAGCGGCGTTGGGCATTTGCTTAAAGATTTCATCAAGACTGGGCATCTTAACCTGCTTTCGATTTGAAAAATGTGGCAATTTTTTCCGCCAAAATATCGTTTGAATTCGGATCAGATAATTTGCTTTGGGCCGTTTCCAGCAATGTTTGCGGCACGTTTTTTTTGCCCCGGAACTGGATCAATCCGTGAATGAAGGCGCTGTCGAATTCTGGATGCGCTTGCAGCGAAAAAATAGCGTCTTCATATTCGAGGAAGGCGTATTTGCAAAAGCCGTTAGAGCCTGTGCAGCGGGCTTTGGGGGGCAGAGTGACCACCTGATCTTGGTGCCAAGCGTTTATGCGCACCTTCTGGCCTTCAAATTGATAGTCGGTCAGGCCGATGCTCCAGCCGCCGGAAAACTTTTCAACATGCCCACCCATGGTTTGGGCGATGATTTGGTGACCAAAACATATTCCAACCAAGGGTTTTTTCGCAGCAACAATGCGCAAGATGAGCGCCTTTAAAGGTTTGATAAAGGGCAGATCTTCGTAAACTCCGTGGCGCGAGCCGGTGATCAACCAGGCATCGGCTTGAAATTCATCTTTTGGAAACTGCTCATTGACCACGCTGAACACGTCAAATTTAAAGCCATGCCCGTCTAATAAAGCGGCGCAGAGCCCGCCGTAATTCTCTGTCTGCGGGCGCATTTCGTCCGGGGTGTGGCCAGCCTGTAAGATGCCGATTTTCATAAAACCCTACTTGCCGTTCGGAAGGCGTTGTATCGTTGCAGGTGTAGGTTACACCGTTTCAAGATATATTTTCCAGTGCTCTTCTTGCGGAATATTCTTCAAGCCGTCAAGTTCTTGGCGCTTGGTTAAAGAAAAGTTTTCAATAAGTTGTGCGGGCAAGATCCGGGCAATCATCGGATCGTTTTCAAACATATCTATCGCTTCAGACCAGCTATGGATCAATTGTGGCAGATCTTGGCTGTAAGCGTTGCCCGTGATGGGCGGCGGCGGAGTAAGATCATCTTCGATGCCAAGCAGCGCTGCACCTAGTATAAGGCTCAGCGTCAAAAAAGGGTTTATATCGCCGCCTGCAACACGATGCTCGATCCGCCGGGCTCTATGTGCGCCTGCAGGAATGCGCAGCGCGGCCGTACGGTTTTCGTAGCCCCAACAAATTGATGTGGGGGCGTGGTTTTCCGGATCCATACGCGTATAGCTATTGGCATGGGGTGCAAAGCCAAGCGTGGCGGCACGCATCGTGGCAAGGCAGCCTGCGATGGCGTTTTGCAGCAGGGGTGATCCCTGTTTTGTGCCGTCATCAAAAATATTTTCTCCGGCCTCATCAATAACTGAGAAATGCAGATGTAAGCCATTTCCTGCATCGTTTGGGTAGGGTTTGGCCATAAAGCTGGCGGCATAGCCATGCTTGCGTGCCAGGCCTTTGAGCAAGGTTTTAAAAAGCCATGTATCATCCGCAATGCGCAACGCATCGCCATGTTGAAGGCTGATTTCGAATTGTCCGATACCCGCTTCAGAAGAGGCGGCTTGTGCGTTGATCCCCATCTGTGCGCAGCTTTGATAAAGCTCTGAGAAAAAGGCTTCAAACGCGTCTAACTGTTGCAAGGATAGAATTGCGCTGGAGTCGATTTTGCGATTGCTGGCGGGGTCTTTTGGCGGCCTCAGGCTTTCAGCACTGTCATCGATCAGATAAAATTCAAGCTCGGTGGCGGCCACAACCTGCCATCCGCGCGCGGCGTAGCGGTCCAGAATTTGGGCCAAAGCGTGCCGAGGATCTCCTTCAAAAGGGCGTCCATCCTCTTCAAACATCCACATCCCTACCAATGCGCTTGGTTGGTCAAGCCAGGGCATTGGCACAGGCCCTCGATTGGTTGGCAGCAGATAGCCATCGCCGTCGCCAGACGCAAATAAGAGCGGGCTATTGATAATATCTGCCCCCCAAATATCTACGTTCAGCACAGATAATGGCATACGCAGATCGCCCGAGGCCAATTTTCTCTGATCTTTTTGGGGCATGCGCTTGCCGCGCATTTGGCCGTTTAAATCGCAGGTGGCGATTCGAAACGTATCGAGATTATCCAGATCCATTGGTCTACCCTTGTTTGTTTATTTGAACCACTCACAGCCTCCTAACGAAGGGGTTGGACAGATTGTGTTTAAAGAGAATGGCTTGAAAAATCTAGCGAATTAGCGTTGGGCGCAGTTTCAAGCGCGCGGTTTGATCGGGGGGCAGGTGCCGGTTAAGGCGTTTGTTGATAAGGCCAAAAAGAACCAAAATCAAAAACGTCAGCAAAACGAAATACCCGGCTAAAATTGGATAGGGAATAAACGGGTTGAAGGTTTTATCGGCAAAATAGTTGGCGTAGTATAAAGCATCTCCGCGCTGCTGCCAGGCTGGAAAGGCTGAAAAAAACACCAGCGTTGTAGAGTGAAATAAAAAGATTGCCTCATTGGTATAACCAGGCCAACCCAGCCGTAACATGGTGGGCCAGATGATCCGGCGAAACCGCGCCCATCCAGAGAGCGCATAGGCATCAGCAGCATCCAAATCTCCCTTGGGAATAGATTGCAGCGCGCCATAGAAAATTTCGGCAGAATAGGCGGCTGTGTTCAAAAACAGCACCACCAGCGCGCCCATCCAGGCCGAGGTTAAAGGCGCAAAGATCGGGACGTTGCTTTTCAAACCCAGAAATAAAAAATACGCGAAAAAAAGTTGGATAAACAAAGGCGAACCGCGGAATATAAAAATAAACCACTCACAGGGTTTGCGTAAAAGGCGGCGGTGTGACGCTTTGCCAAGCGCCAGCGCCGTGGCCAAAAAGAAACCAGCTGCCAAGGCCAAAACGCCAAAATACACGTTCCAGATCATCCCCGAGCCGATCAGCGTGAATTGTTGACACAGCGTGAAATCCGAGCGTGGCAAGAGCCGCTCGCCGATGCCCAGCGATCTAAGGCCATACTCTGCAATTGTGTCCCAACAGCTCATGCGGATCCTCGCGCTTGCGCTTGGCCGCCCAGCGTGGCCTGGCCTTTGTTGAGCCGCCGCATCAAGCGGGTTTGAACGCTTTCAGATAATTTTGTGAAGGCCAGATAGAATACCAGCAGCGCAAAGAAATACCACATACGGTAATCGCCATGTGGATAATCGGTGAATTTTGCGGTTTTTGTGCCACCCAATTCGCGGGCCCAATAAACGATATCTTCAATGCCAAGCAAAAACAGCAGGGGTGTGGCTTTTATTAAAAGGATCCAAATATTACCAAGCCCGGGTAGCGCATATACCCACATCTGCGGCACTAAAATGCGCCAGAAAACTTGCCTTTGGCTCATTCCATAAGCAGCGCCTGTTTCAAGCTGGGCTTTTGGCACTGCGCGCATCGCGCCATAGATAACGTTTGAGGCAAAGGCCCCGAACACAATGCCAAAGGTGAAAACCGCCAGTGCAAACCCGTAAAGATCATGCACCCAAGGGGCGGCGCTGGACAGCGGCAATTTGGCCGCATCGCAGACCACAAAATCATTGCCTTGGCGAATGGGCTCTGACCAATCGCGGCACAGTGCCTTGTGGCGCATCCATTCGAGAATTTGATCCAAAGCAATGACGAAAAACAGAAAATACGCGATATCGGGAACGCCGCGCACGATCGCGATATAGCTCCGACCGAGCAGGCTGAAAATAAGCGTGCTTGATCGCGCGGCCATTGCGCCAAGAAATCCCAGAGCCAGTACCACGGGCGCGGTGATCAATAATAGCAGCAAAACGGTGCCCACAGCCCAATACAATCCGACATGTTTGCCGGTTGTGAGGTAGCAGGCCCACCACTGCGCATCTGCCAGCAGATCAGGGTTTGTACAAAATGAAAAAATAACATCCCCCAATTGGTGTTGGGATGGGAAAGATCGGACCTTTTGGCAAAAGCCAAGGCCCGATCAAAACGGTGTTTCGGCTTAGAATGTTTCGCCGATTTCCCACTTGGTAATCAAAGCGTTCAAGCTGCCATCGGCTTTCATCGAGTCAATCGCTGCGCTAAATTTTGCTTTCATTGCGCCATCGCTTTCACGAATGCCCATGCCAACGCCACCGCCCAGCATCACTTTATCACCCACCATCATCAGATCGGCGTTTTCATCCGCGATTGGGGCCAGATAGGCCAAATCGGCTAGAACCGCATCAGCTTCGCCATTGCGCACCGCGGCAATGGTTTCTTCTGGTGTGGCAAATTCCACCAAAGTGGCACCGGAAGAGGCGATATAGCTTGATTGAATGGTGTTTGATTGCGCTGCAATCACGCCGCCGCTTAAATCAGCTGACTCCGATATTGCCATATAGGCAGATGGATCAGGCTGCGTGTAATTGCTTGTGAAATCAATCACTTCATCCCGCTCGGCTGTGATCGACATACCGGCGATGATTGTGTCATAATTGCCGGATACCAAATTTGGGATAATGCTATCCCAATCATTGACAACCCACTCGCAGGTTAAAGAGGCACGCGCGCAGAGCTCGTCGCCCAATTCGCGCTCGAAACCGTCAACCTCGCCAGCATCATTGATGAAGTTATACGGAGGATAGGCTCCTTCTGTGCCCATACGCACAACATCGCCGGCAAATGCAATACCGGTCGACAGCGCCAATGCTGCCGCAGTTAAAAGACGGATAGTCATGATAGATCTCCCTTTGGTCATGTTAAGCCGCCACAGTCGAGCTTAAAAACTGTCGCAGCCGGTCAGATTTTGGTGCGTCGAAAACGGTTTTCGGCGCGCCTTGTTCTTCGATAAGCCCTTGGTGCAAAAATATAACATGATTTGACACATCAGCGGCCAATTTCATGTCGTGAGTAACGAGCAGCATCGTGCGCCCTTCGGCCGCAAGATCTTTGATCACGCGGATAACTTCTTGTTCCAGCTCAGGGTCAAGCGCTGAGGTAGGTTCATCAAATAGTAAGGCTTCTGGCTCCATGCACAGCGCCCGCGCAATCGCCGCGCGCTGCTGTTGCCCCCCTGATAATTGCGCCGGATAGGCATCGCATTTATCGCCAATGCCCACTTGCTCAAGATAGCGGCGGGCGCTTGTTTCAACCTCGGGGCGGGGGCGTTTGAGCACGGTGACGGGTGCCTCCATCACGTTTTCCAATATGGTCATATGCGCCCATAGATTAAACTGTTGGAACACCATAGATAGATTGGTGCGTATCTTTTGCACCTGCTGTTTATCGGCTGGCATACGGTTATATTTCCCGGCGCTCCAAAGCACGGCCTCGCCGTTAAAAAGGATCTCGCCCTGTTGGCTATCTTCCAATAAATTCACGCAGCGAAGCAACGTGGATTTTCCCGAGCCGGAAGACCCGATCAGCGATACCACATCCCCCTTACGGGCGGTCAGGCTTACGCCTTTAAGAACCTGTAAATCTCCATAGGATTTGTGAAGTTTGGAGATCTCAATAACATTTTCTGGCTGTGGCAATATCAACTCGGCGTTTTGTTCAGGCTCGCACTACGCCGTAAAATAAAAGGTTATGCAATCAAAAAATATCTGCTCGCAGATGTTTTTGTGGTTTTTTAGCTGTGCGGGTGGCCTTGTTTCTTATGCCTGCATCACGCGGCGGCGTGCAGAGGCGCTATCGACATCTGTAACCCCCAGCAAACTGACAACCAGACGCAACAGCGCGTCTTCTTCAGCGTCGCGATTGCCATCGGCCAAGGCCACCTGCCATAAGGCTTCCACGACTGCGATCCGGTCTTCATAGGCAACGCGGTCTTTAATGGCGCGGGTAAAGCGCACGGTGTCAGGAGCCTCTTGTTCCAAAGTTTCTGCGGTTTCGCGCAGCGCGATCGCCTCTGGTTCGGCCAGTTCGTAGCGTGCCATAATCACCTGCGTTATGCGGTGGATTTCTGCGGCTGCATATTCATTATCCGCGCGGGCCAAACGCACCAGCAAAGCGGTCATAGCGAGGCGCGCATCATCGTCGTGAAGCGGCTCTGCTTGGGGTTCGAGCAAGGATTTTAAAAACGATCCGAACATATGTGATGCTTTCTGAGTAAGGGCCCTAATAGATCAGATAGGGCAGGAGATTAAATTTCAATAAAGGTAGCGCTGCGGTTCGTCTGCGCGCCGGTTACTGCGTTTGGCCCTTTTTAAAGCAAAAAGACAGGCGGTCCAATTCATCCATTAGCCCATAGGGCGGATTGATGAAGAAGAGGCCAGAGCCCACCATTCGATGGTTTTCTTTTGCGGGAGGAAAAACAACTTCATGGCGCAAACCTTCTGGATATATCGCTTCCAATTGCGCCAACATGTCCGTATGGGCCGCGCTGCGCAGTACGGGATACCAAAGCATCACGCTGCCCACGTTCCATTTGCGCGATACTTTTGTAAGCGCTTTGGGGATTTCAGCATAATCTTGTTTAAGTTCATAGCTGGGATCCATCAAAACCAAGCCGCGCCGCGGGGTGGGTGGGCAGAGCGCTTGCAGCAAATCCAAGCCATTCTGGAGGTAAAGCTTGGCTTTATATTGCGCCAGATTATCCCGTAAAGCGGCGTGTTCTTGCGGGTGCAATTCGGCCAGATGAAGATGATCCTCTTTGCGCAGAAGCGAGGCGGCAATCAAGGGCGAGCCCGGATAGGCATGCGGCCCATGCAGGGCGCGGCAATCTTGCAGGGCGCGCAGATAAGGGTGCGCCGGGTCAAACCACCCAGTTTTTAACGCCAGTGTGATCCCCGCCTCGGCCTCGCCCGTTTTCGCAGATTCGCGCGAAGTAAGGTCATATAATCCGCGGCCTGCATGACTTTCGAGATAGGTCAGAGGTTTAGGTTTTTTAAGCAGATAGCTCAAAACCCATGCCAAAGCCGCATGTTTGTGAATATCTGCCAAGTTCCCGGCGTGATAGCTATGTTGATAAGATAGCATAGCGGTGCGTTAACCGCGTCTGGGTGTTCGAAGAACGCCCCAAATCTCCGCCATATTCAAAGCCGTTTTCAAGCTCAAACCAATCGCGAGACGTCTTTTGCGGCACGGATGAAATCTTTGAACAGCGGGTGCGGATCAAAGGGTTTTGATTTCAGCTCGGGGTGGAACTGAACGCCGATAAACCAGGGATGATCTGTCCACTCGACAATTTCTGGCAACCGCCCATCCGGGGACATGCCGGAAAAGCGCAGCCCTGCAGCTTCAAGCTGGTCACGATATTTGATATCCACCTCGTAACGATGGCGATGGCGTTCATCGATCGCTTGCGTCCCATAAATATCAGCAACTTTTGAGTTTTCTAGCAAAGTGGCGTCATAGGCGCCGAGGCGCATCGTGCCGCCTTTGTCATCTGAGACGCTGCGCGCCACTTTGTGATTGCCTTGCACCCATTCTTTCAAATGATACACCACGGGCTCAAAGCGCCGTTTTCCGGCTTCATGGTCAAATTCTTCTGATCCTGCGGCTTTCAGTCCAACCACGTTACGCGCCGCTTCGATCACCGCCATTTGCATGCCAAGGCAAATGCCCAAATATGGCACGTTGTGCTGACGCGCAAATTCAGCGGCTTTGATCTTTCCTTCTGTGCCGCGCTCGCCAAACCCGCCTGGCACTAGGATCGCGTGGAACCCTTGCAGATGCGGCGCAGCATCTTGGCTTTCAAAAATTTCCGCATCGACCCATTGAATTTGCACGCGCACGCGATTGGCCATGCCGCCATGGGTAAGGGCTTCCGCGATCGATTTATAGGCATCTTCCAATTGCGTATATTTTCCCACAATGGCAACATTCACCGCGCCTTCTGGGTTGTAAATCCGATCGGCCACGTCTTCCCAACGCGCCAGATCCGGCTTCGGAGCTGGGGCAATCTGAAACGCGTCAAGTACCGCCTGGTCTAAGCCTTCGCGGTGATAGGCCAACGGCGCCTCGTAGATTGACTTTAAATCTTGCGCTGCGATCACGCTTTCCGGCCGCACATTACAAAACAGCGCCAGTTTTTCGCGTTCTTTTTCGGGGATCGGGCCCTCTGAGCGGCAGACCAAAATATCTGGGGCAATGCCGATTGAGCGCAATTCTTTGACGCTATGCTGGGTGGGTTTTGTTTTCAGCTCGCCGCTGGCTTTGATGAATGGCAACAAAGTTAAATGCATGAAAATGCATTCCCCGCGCGGCTTATCCTGCGAGAATTGGCGAATGGCTTCAAAAAAGGGCAAACCTTCGATATCGCCAACCGTTCCGCCGATTTCACAAAGCATGAAATCAACCTCATCCTCGCCAATTTTGATGAAATCTTTGATTTCATTGGTCACATGCGGGATCACCTGAATGGTTTTTCCCAAATAATCCCCGCGGCGTTCTTTTTCCAGTACTGTAGAATAGACCCTACCGGAAGACACAGAATCGGTTTGCCGCGCCGCGACGCCCGTGAAACGTTCATAATGGCCCAAATCTAAATCGGTTTCGGCGCCATCATCGGTCACAAACACTTCGCCATGCTCAAACGGGCTCATCGTGCCCGGATCTACATTCAGATAAGGATCGAGCTTGCGCAATCGCACGCTATAGCCGCGGGCCTGCAGCAAAGCGCCCAAGGCGGCCGAGGCCAACCCCTTGCCCAAAGAGGAAACAACGCCGCCTGTGATAAAAATAAATCTTGCCATATTTGGCTGTCTCCCGTGGTTTTCGCGGTGCAAAATCTGCCGAATGTGCCGCCTGAATTCATACGTGAAACAGGCAGGCTCACGGGAGTTAAGCAATAAAGGATTCGCTGCCGTTAGGCAATATCACCACAAGATAATGTTGTGGTGATTTTATCACTTTCAAGGATTGGCTGCTCAGTCGGCGCTTGGAACCAAAGGCGCTTCGGCTGGGGCCGTCGGGGGCAAAAGCGCATCGGTATCCAGCGCGTCGCCTTGTTGCTCGCTTTGCACGGCGCTTGCGCCGCCAAGCCGGTCAATAACCGAAGATCCGGCTGATTTGCGCGCTGCGATCGCCGTTAAAGTTAACGATGTGATGATAAACGCCACCGCGAAGATCCATGTGAGCTTGGTTAAGGCCGATGCGGCTGCCCGCCCAGACATCACGCCATCACCACCGCCACCGCCGCCAAGACCAAGGCCGCCGCCCTCAGAGCGTTGCAGCAGCACCAAAGCGATCAGTGCTAAAGCCAGAAGCAAATGAATGGTCAGAACGACGTTTTCCATGTCAAACCCAATTTTGTAGAACTTCCGGCTAGATAGGTAAGTTTTAGCCTCGGGGCAAGGGGCAATAGCCGCTTGACCTGCGACAAACGTCTTGTCAGAGTATTTTAATGCCCCATGATCACTCAGATGACGCGCATCCGCATAGTTTGCTGCCTTCAGATCCCGCCCTGCGGGTGAAAGCGCTAGAAAGCCTTTTGGTCGAAAAAGGACTGGTGGATCCGGCTGCGTTGGACGCGATTATCGAGACTTATGAGCATAAAATTGGCCCTCAAAACGGGGCGGCCGTTGTGGCGCGCGCGTGGCGAGAGCCGAAGTTTCGCACGGCGCTTTTCACAGATGCAACAGCCGCTGTTTCCGAAATGGGGTTTTATGGCCGCCAAGGCGAGCATATTGTGGCCTTGGAAAATACCGATAGGCAGCATAATCTTGTCGTATGTACCTTATGCAGTTGTTACCCGTGGCCCCTTTTGGGCATACCGCCAGGCTGGTATAAATCGGATGCGTATCGCGCGCGCGCGGTGCGCGAGCCGCGTAAAGTTTTGGCAGAGTTCGGGCTTGAATTGGCGCGGGATGTCGCCTTGAAAACTTGGGATTCAACCGCTGAAATTCGGTATTTGGTTATCCCGCAGCAGCCCGCGGGTACGCAAGGGTGGAGCGCAGAGGCCTTGGCCGCATTGGTCACGCGTGATGCGATGATTGGCACCGCCATCGTTCCGAGCCCGGCATGAGCCGCGTGCACGATATGGGCGGGCGGTTTGGTGATGGCCCCGTTCGCAGAGACGCGGATCCCGAGCCGGTCTTTAAAGAAAAGTGGCAGGCCCATGCGTTGGCGCTGACGCTCGCCGCGGGAAGCCTTGGACGATGGTCGTTGGATGAATCACGCCACGCGCGCGAATGCTTAGAGCCGCGCGATTACATGCGGTTTTCCTATTATGAAAAATGGCTCGCAGGCTTGACAGATTTGCTGGTGGCAAAATTGATTGTCACCCCGGAAGAGCTGAGTTCTCTATCCGCGCAACCGGCCGCGCCAGAGCTGCAACAGCGGCGTTTGCCGGCTGCGAAAGTGGCGGCTGTCTTGTCCAGCGGCGGCCCTACATTGCGCGAAGAGGCCGGAAACGGTATTGCCTTTGAGCTTGGGCAAAAGCTGCGCGTGCGCAGAAGTGGCAACCTTGCTGTTGCGGGTGGGCATTCGCGTCTTCCCGCCTATGTTATGGGGCAGGTGGGCACCATCATCACGCTTCATGGCAACCATGTTTTTCCCGATAGCAACGCCCATCGCGCGGGTGAAGCGCCGGAGCCACTATATACGCTTAGCTTTGCTGCGAATGATCTGTGGGAAGATGCTGAGAGTGATCAGGATCAGGTGATGCTGGATTTGTGGCACAGTTATTTGGAACCGCTATGAGGGCTGATTTAAGCGCACCCGTCTTTGATCAACCATGGCAAGCGGACCTTTTTGCCGTGACCGTTTGTTTGAATGAACAGGGGCATTTCTCTTGGAGCGAGTGGACGGGTTGGTTCGGGACAGGACTGGCGCGACGCGGTTTGGAAAAGCAGTTAAACGGCGGCGAAGATTATTTTTTGGTTTGGTTGGAAACCCTCGAAGCCGTTTTGCAGCGGTTGGATATGGCCAGCATAGACCAGCTTGCGAGCGTGAAAAACGCATGGCAAAACGCCTATTTGGCAACTCCGCATGGGGCGCCGGTGCGCTTGCCCGATCGAAAATAATCTCTTAACAAAATTCGAGGTTCACTCTTGGGCAAAGCCTCGTTATACCGGCGCGGGTTTTAACTTATTTTGAAAGGTCCTTTATGGCAAACGTCGTTGTGGTCGGCGCTCAGTGGGGCGATGAAGGAAAAGGCAAAATAGTCGATTGGCTGAGCGAACGCGCCGATGTGATCGTTCGGTTCCAAGGCGGTCATAATGCCGGGCATACGCTGGTGATTGAAGGCCACGTGTATAAGCTTTCGCTTTTGCCCTCCGGCATCGTTCGAGGCGGAAAATTATCGGTGATCGGCAATGGCGTGGTGTTGGATCCCTGGCATTTGCGCGAGGAAATTGCCAAATTGTCGGGCCAAGGGGTCGAGATCAACCCTGAAAACTTGATGGTGGCGGAAAATACCCCTTTGATTCTGCCCGTTCACGGAGAATTGGACCGGGCCCGCGAAGCACAAAACAACGTGGCTAAAATTGGGACAACGGGCCGAGGTATAGGCCCCGCTTATGAGGATAAAGTTGGACGGCGCGCGATACGCGTTGCGGATCTGGCCGATCCGGCCACGCTTGAAACCCGCGTCGATCGCATGTTGCAGCATCACGATACATTGCGCCGTGGTATGGGGCTGCCCGAAGTTGACCGCACAGCCTTATTGGCCGCGCTGCATGAGATTGCGCCAAGCGTGCTGAAATTCGCTGCGCCCGTTTGGAAGGTTTTGGCAGAAAAGCGCAAAGCAGGGAATCGTATTCTGTTTGAAGGCGCGCAGGGCAGTTTGCTCGATATTGATTTTGGAACCTACCCCTTTGTAACCTCATCAAATGTGATCGCGGGTCAAGCGGCGACAGGATCTGGCGTTGGGCCGGGATCCATTGATTTTGTTCTGGGCATCGTCAAAGCCTATACAACCCGCGTGGGCGAGGGGCCATTTCCCACCGAGCTTGACGATGCGGATGGGCAGCGGTTGGGAGAGCGGGGCCATGAATTTGGCGTTGTTACAGGGCGTAAGCGCCGCTGTGGCTGGTTTGACGCGGCTCTCGTGCGTCAAACTTGCGCCACATCTGGCGTGAGCGGCATCGCCTTTACAAAGTTGGATGTTTTGGACGGGTTTGAGACGTTGAAAATCTGCACAGGCTATACGCTTGACGGCACCCAATTGGATTATTTGCCGACAGCCGCGGATGAACAGGCCCGCTGCGTTCCAATCTATGAGGAAATGGCGGGTTGGAGCGAAAGCACCGAAGGCGCGCGCAGCTGGGCAGATTTGCCCGCCAATACAATTAAATACGTGCGCCGCGTGGAAGAGTTGATAGGCTGTCCTGTTGCGCTAGTTTCAACTTCACCCGAACGGGATGACACCATTTTGGTGACAGATCCTTTCGCGGATTAAAACGGTTTAGGTTCGGCTAACAGGGAGATAGGCTTTGGCGTTAAGTTATAAAGCCCGGCGGCGCTGGTCATTGTTTGTGTTGGTGATTGGATTGCCGCTCTACGTGGTGGCAGCGGTTAATCTGGTTGGCGTCTTTGAGCGCCCCTCAATCTTTGTTGAGCTGCTCGTCTATGTTGTGCTTGGGGTGGTTTGGGCGTTTCCATTGCGGTTTATATTTCGCGGTATCGGACAAGCTGATCCCGATCAGGATGATGCGCTATAGCGCGGCTTTAAACGGCGATTTGGCAGCACTGCCGGATGTTGTGACCCTGGTGCAGCAAGTCTAAGCAGCATTGCTGGGGGCATGAACTTACGCTGGTGATTGTTGTTTAAAGATGATCTGAAAAAGGATGATCCAGATGGAGCCGCAGTTTTCTTACCCGCATCCGGTCACGCTGGTTGGTGCAGCGCCGCTTGATGCAGATTTACTGCGATTTGCGCTTAACTTTGCTCCCAAAGCGCTTGCTGCAGATGGGGGTGTGAACCATTTGCGCGCCCTTGGCGTTGACCCGCTCGCGGTGGTTGGAGATATGGATTCTGTTGCTTTGGAAAACCAGCAGATGCGGGAGCACAACCTGTTTTTTCCAATAGCTGAACAAGACAGCACCGATTTTGAAAAAGCGCTGGCGCGCCTTGCCGCCCCGTTGATCTTTGGGGTCGGCTTTTTAGGCGGACGCTTTGATCACGCTTTGGCAGCGCAAACTGTCTTGGTGCGCTATCCCCACCGCAAATGCATTCTTTTGGGGTCGGAGGATATCGTATTTTTGGCACCGCCGCGGCTTTCGCTGGATTTACCATTTGAAACGCGGCTGTCTTTATATCCAATGGCACCGGTCAAAATCTTATCAGAGGGCCTATATTGGCCGACGCGCGACCTAACATTCCAACCCGATGGTCAAATCGGAACGTCAAATAAGGTGAGTGGTGCGCTTCGGCTTCAGCCAGAGAATGCCAAAATGTTGGTTATTCTGCCGCGATTACATCTTGCGCAGGTCGCTGCTGCGCTGGGCGCTGCGCCGTCTTGGCCTGCTCTTGGAACATAACGTATAGGCCAGAGGCCATCGTTATCACAATGCCCGCTGATGCGAGTGGGTTCGGAAGTTCTGAAAACAGCAGCCAGCCAAATAAGGTGACAATCGGGATTTCCAGATATTGCAGCGGCGCCGTAGTCGCCGAGGGCAGATAGCTGAGAGACCAGGTCATGCTGAGCAAGGCAAAGGTTCCCACAGAGCCAAAGCTGATCAACAAAATGATTTTATCCGAGCTGATGGTGGAAAAATCAAACAGGGGCACAGAGCCGTCTTTGAAGATCAGCAGCGCAGGGGCGATCAGAACCACCGCCATAACACCGTTCACGGTTTGAACTTTAATCACATCATTTTCTTGGGTGATGAAACGCGTTATCAACATGAAAATTGCGAAAATAAACGCCACCAGAAGCGGTAGAACTGCATAGAAACCTACCTCTTGAAATGACGGTTGGATAACCATCAACGTGCCAACGAACCCCACCACACAAGCCAGCAAACGTTCTTTGCTGACGTCTTCTTTCAACACGGCCCATCCGAGCAAGATCACCAGCAATGGCAGGATGAAAACAATGGCAACGGCATCGGCAAGTGGTAAATACTGAAGGGCCACCACCATTATTGCGATCCCTGTGATTTGCAGCACTGTGCGGATTGCCGAGAGGGTTAAAAACTTTCCAGAAAAATGCCAGCTGCCCCCGATGGCCAAAGCCATTGGCGCCAAGATGATCACTTGTATGGCGAAGCGAATGAAAATGAGCGGTCCCAGGGCGACGGTTTGGCCAAGGATTTTGGCTAAGGCGTCGCCGAGAGGGGCCAGTGTACAGAAAAGCAGCATAAAGCCGATACCGAAAAGGGTGCGATTTTGTTCCATACTTCTACTATAGGTTGAAGCGAGATCAATTGCAATCTAAAGTTGTTTTAATTTTTCAAGCTTCCGCTCACGGTAAAATACGTAAAGCCCAGAGCCGATAATAATGCTTGTACCGATGATGGCCGTCTGGTTGGGAATATCGTTAAAAATCAAATACCCAAAGAACAAGGCGCTCACGATTTCAAGATAGTGCAGGGGCGCCAAAGTGGTTGAGGGTGCAAACTTCAATGCATAGCTGATCAGCAGGTGTGAAATAGAGGCAAAGGCGCCCACAGCGAATAACCAGAGCCAATAAATCCCGACTGGCATTACCGGTGCGAAAAGGGGTGATTCTGTTGCAGATCCCCAGATCAAGAATGGCAAACATAAGATCGTTCCCGTCAAGGCGGTGTGAAATTGTAAGGGAATTGGGTGAAGGTTTTGCGATAAGCTGCGCGTCACCAACATGTAAAGCGCAAAGGTCAGAGCGGTTGCCAAAGGAAAGAAAGCCACGGCTCCAAAGGCAGAAAAACTGGGCTGTATTACCAAAATCACTCCGCAAAACCCCACAAGGCTAGCGGTTAATCTGCGCGAACCAACGGGTTCGGAAAAGAAAAACCGCCCCAAGAGTAAAAGAATAAACGGCTCGACAAAAACGATCGCTAATGCATCGGCAATCGGCATCACCGCAATCGCCGCAACGAAACAATAGGTTGAGGCAATTAAAAATACCGCACGGGCAATCAACGGCACCATCAAAGCCCGCGGCACTCGAAAAGAAAAGCCTAAAAGCAACGCCACCGGAAACATAATAACGCTCTGTACCGCAAAGCGCGCAGTGGTAATCTGTGCCACTGGAATTTTATCTGCCGCCAGTTTTGCGGCCACATCCAACAGAGGCGCGCAGGCGCAAAATCCAAGCATCATGGCGATGCCCAGAACAACCCGATCGGTGCTTAGTGCCGTAGGGGCGTTCGTCGATACAGACATTGGTCTTCCTTACTATTGGGCGCGGCTGCTGCAGATTTACCTTTAAAAGGCACGGGTGATCCGCAGGGTTTTAACAATTGGGAACATTTACCGCCAAGCCGCCCAGCGAGGTTTCTTTATATTTGGCATTCATATCCTCGCCGGTTTGCCGCATCGTTTCAATACAGGCATCTAACGGAATCAGATGTTGACCATCGCCGCGCAACGCCAAACTGGCGGCGGAGACGGCTTTAATCGCACCGAGGCCATTGCGTTCGATACAGGGCACTTGCACCAGACCTGCAACCGGATCGCAGGTCATTCCCAGATGATGCTCTAAGGCAATTTCAGCGGCATTCTCGATTTGCTCTGAGCTTCCTCCAAGCGCGGCGCAAAGACCAGCCGCGGCCATTGCGCTGGCGCTTCCCACTTCTGCCTGACATCCGGCTTCGGCGCCGCTGATTGAGGCATTATATTTGACCAACCCGCCAATCGCGGCCGCCGTCAGCAGAAAAACTTCAATTTTAGCGCTATGCGCACCCGGCACATGATCCAGATAATAGCGGATCACCGCGGGCACAACGCCGGCCGCCCCATTGGTCGGGGCCGTGACCACTTGCCCTCCGGCTGCGTTTTCTTCGTTAACGGCCATCGCGTATACGCTCATCCAATCGTTGATCGTATGCGGAGGCGCAAGGTTTAACCCGCGCTCTGCCCGCAGCTGATCCACCACACCTTTGGCACGGCGGCGCACTTTTAAGCCGCCAGGCAAAATCCCCTCACTTGCAAGGCCGCGATCAATGCAATCTGACATCACGCCCCAAATCTGTGCGACGTTGGCTTTGAGCTGCGTTGGTGTAATGCGGGTTAACTCATTGGCCCGCTTCATTTCTGCGATGCTGCGCCCCGATGTGCGCGACATCTCCAACATTTCTTTGGCAGAGTGAAACGGATAGGGCACCGCGGGGCCGGTATCCACATCTTTGCCTTGCGCCAGTTCCGCTGCGGTCAATACAAACCCGCCGCCGATCGAATAATAGGTTTCTTGCAAAACGACATCCCCCTGCGCATCAGTGGCCATCACAACCATTCCATTGGCATGCCCGGGCAGATTTGGTCCGTAATCAAACACCAAATCTTCTTTCTTGTTAAACTTGAGGCTAGGTAAATCTGGCGGTGTAATTTCCCCGGTAGAGGCAATTCGTGCCAAAACGCTTTCGGCTTCCTCGGCTTTATAAGTGGCCGGGGTGAAACCCGCCAATCCAAGAATAGAGGCCCGATCTGTGGCATGTCCAATGCCAGTAAAGGCCAAGGATCCATGAAGGCGCAGTTTGATCCCGCCAAATTCAAAGGGCGATTGACGCATCATGGCCAAAAACCGCTCAGCGGCACGCATCGGGCCCATCGTATGTGATGAAGACGGGCCAATCCCAACTTTGAACAGATCAAAAACAGAGAGAAACATGATCATTCATCCTTTTAAACTGAGGTCCTGTAAACGGATGATGTTTCTATATCAAAACAGTATCGCGTTTCAAAGTTTGGGGCCAATGCGCCTCTCTAACTGTGCATCTGTTTGGATTTAGACAGAAAAACGACCTTTCGATAAGAAATTCGCCGCTGATAGGATAAAAAGCAGCCCAAAGCCGATTGGATTATCGCAAAAGCCCCCTCGCACATCGAGCAAGAGTGCTTTATGGGTGGCGCAGGTTTAAAAGGGAGATCGCGTTATGAACCAACCGCTGGCTGCTGCAGATGCGGCGAAATTCGCTGCTGCAAAGCGGGCGTCTGAATTGGTTGAAACGGGTATGAAGGTTGGCTTGGGCACTGGCAGCACCGCGGCGTGGTTGGTCCGCGCCCTGGCCGCGCGTCAACACGAGGAAGGTTTGCGCTTTCAAGCCGTGCCAACATCCACGCAAACCGCGGCACTGGCCGGTGCGCTTGGAATTCCATTAACCACGCTCGATGCAGCCGGTTGGCTTGATTTAACGATTGATGGGGCCGATGAGGTTGATGCGCAGTTCTCTTTGATAAAGGGCGGTGGCGGCGCGCTGTTGCAAGAAAAAATTGTTGCCAAAGCCAGCGATCGAATGGTGGTGATCGCTGATTCTGAAAAGCAAGTGGCGCAGCTGGGTAAGTTTGCATTGCCCGTGGAAGTGATCGGCTTTGGCAAAAGCGCAAGCGAAACTTTGATCAAAGAGGTCCTGAAAGATTTGGGGTTCGCAAATCCTGTTAGCAAATTCAGGCCGGGCCAAGCGGGCCTTTTTGTTACTGATGAGGGCAACCATATTCTGGATATTGAACTTCAGACTATTTCTAATCCCGCAGCCTTAGCGCAGGCGTTGAACCAAGTGCCGGGGGTGGTTGAAAATGGATTATTCATTGATATCTGCAGCGCATTGGTGATCGGCCATTCGGATGGGCGGGTATCATATACTGATGTTGCCACAGGCACCGAAGAGGCTGGCCAGATCGATCCAAATCAAGCCGCGCGCTTGGCCGAAATGGGGCGGTGAAGATGCGGTTTGATTTCAATTTGTTTGTTATTGGCGGTGGATCGGGCGGCGTGCGCGCGGCGCGCGTTGCGGCTGGTGAGTTGGGGTTGAAAGTCGGCCTTGCCGAGGAAGATCGTTATGGCGGCACCTGCGTAATTCGGGGCTGCGTGCCGAAAAAGCTGATGGTTTATGCCAGCGAGTATAGCCAGATACCCAGCCAAGCAAAAGCATATGGTTGGCAGATCGATAACGCCCGGTTTGAATGGCCGCAATTGCGCGGCAATTTGCATGCCGAGCTTGATCGGCTAGAGGGGGTGTACCGGCGCTTACTCAGCGAGTCCGGCGTTACAAGTTTTGACGCCCGTGCCCGGATCGTTGATCCGCATTGCGTTGAACTGGCAGATGGCACGCGCGTGACGGCAGAGCATATATTGGTGGCCACTGGCGGAAACCCTGTTTTGCCGGATATCCCCGGGATCGAGCATGCGATCAGTTCAAATGAAATGTTTTTATTAAAGAGCCTACCCAAAAGCATTTTGATCGTGGGCGGTGGATATATCGCCTGCGAGTTTGCAGGGATTATGAATGGGCTTGGCGTTGCAACCACGCAGTTTTACCGCGGAGACCAAATTTTACGCGGCTTTGATGACGAGGTCCGCAACCATTTGGCCGCGCAAATATTGCTGCGCGGAGTTAATCTGCGCCTCAACAGGAATGTTGCATCGATCGAAAAAACTGAGCAGGGCCTTTTGGTTGCCGATAGCAATGGCGAAACAGCCACGTTTGACCAAGTGATGTTTGCAACTGGTCGGCGCGCCAATAGTGAGGCTTTGGGCTTGGAAACGCTGGGGGTAAGGCAAAAGCCGAATGGCGCGATCGAGGTAGATGCCTATTCGCAAACCTCAGTGCCCTCGATCTATGCGATTGGCGATGTGACCGATCGGGTGAACCTTACGCCTGTGGCAATCCGCGAAGCTATGGCGTTCACGTCCACTGTGTTCCAAGGCCAGCCGGTGGCGGTTGATCATGATTTGATCGCTACAGCCGTGTTTACCCAGCCAGAATTGGGCACGATCGGGCAGAGCGAGGCAGAGGCCCGTGCCAAAGGCCCGGTTGATATTTACACCACGCAGTTCAAGCCGATGCGCCAAGGCTTTGCGCAACAAGACGAAAAAACCTTTATGAAATTGGTTGTCGATCAAGCTTCCCAAAAGGTTTTAGGCTGTCATATCATCGCCCCCGGGGCCGGTGAAATGATTCAAATGGTAGCGATTGCGATCAAAATGGGGGCGACGAAAGCGGATTTTGATCAAACCGTGGCGGTTCATCCGACATTGGCCGAAGAACTGGTTACGATGCGCCATCCATCACGCAGCGGTTGAAATTGAAAAAAATACGCCCATGTAAAGAGATGGGGAAATTCACAAATATGCAAGGTCAAATAAGGGAACGAATTTAATGACTGGAAACTCAGGTGGCCCATGGGGCCGCGGCGGCGGCGGCGGTGATAATGATGATCGCAACCGTCCCAATGGCAACGGCGGCGACGATCGTCGTCCGCGCAATGATGGCCCGCAAATGCCGCCAGAATTGGATGATATGCTGCGCAAAGGCCAAGAGCAGCTAAAGGTTTTATTGGGCGGCGGTTCGGGCGGAGGATCCAACGGATCTTCGCAGCAATCCGGCCCCGGCATGGGCCGCAGCGGCTATTTATTGATCGCGGCTTTATTGGTGGCGTTTTGGAGTTTTTCCAGTTTTTACACTGTGAAGCCGGAAGAAAAGTCGGTTGAGTTATTCCTTGGCAAGTTTTCCTCTATTGGCAATCCGGGTTTGAACTTTGCCCCTTGGCCACTAGTCACCCGTGAAGTGTTGCCGGTAACCCGAGAACAAAATGAAAGCATTGGCGTGGGTGGCCGCGGCAGTGACGCGGGTTTGATGCTGACGCGCGATGAGAATATCGTGGATATTGATTTTGAGGTGGTCTGGAATATTAGCGATCCCGCAAAATATTTGTTCAACTTGCGCGATCCACAAATGACGATTCGCGCCGTGTCTGAATCTGCGATGCGCGAAATTATTGCCCAATCTGAATTGGCCCCGATCCTGAACCGTGACCGGGGTTTGATCGCTGCAAATCTTGAAACCCTCATTCAAGAAACGCTCGACAGTTACGGCAGCGGCGTCAGCTTGGTGCGGGTGAACTTTGATCGGGCAGACCCGCCCGAACAGGTGATTGATGCGTTCCGCGCGGTGCAAGCCGCCGAGCAAGAGCGCGACCGTCTGGAAAAGCAAGCGGATGCTTATGCGAACCGCGTCTTGGCGCAAGCCCGTGGTGAATCTGCGCAGGTCTTTGAAGAAGCCGAAGGGTACCGTGCGCGCGTGGTGAATGAGGCGACGGGTGAAGCCAGCCGCTTTAGTGCGGTTTTGGAAGAATATAGCAAAGCCCCCGAGGTAACCCGCAAACGGCTGTATCTGGAAACCATGGAAGAGGTATTAGGTGGGCTTGAGAAGGTGATCATCGATGATCAAACCGGCGGTCAGGGCGTGGTGCCCTATCTGCCATTGAACCAATTGCGTCAGGAGAAAAACTAATGCGTAAGTTAAGTTTTATTGTTCCAGTCGCTGTCGTTTTGATCGCGCTGTTCATGTCAACCGTGTTCATCGTTGATGAGCGGAATAAAGCACTGGTTTTGCAATTTGGCCGCGTGGTTGCGGTGAAAGAAGATCCTGGTTTGGCGTTTAAAATTCCCTTTATTCAAGAAGTTGTCTTCTATGATGATCGGATTTTAAGCCGCGATGTTGACCCGCTGGAAGTGACGCCTTTGGATGATCGCCGTTTGGTGGTGGATGCGTTTACGCGGTATCGGATCACGGATGTGAACCAGTTTCGTGAAGCCGTTGGCACCGGCGGTGTGCAAGTTGCAGAAAGCCGTTTGGACAGCATTTTGAAAAGTGAAATGCGTGAAGTTCTGGGCTCGGTTAGCTCGAACGATATTCTCAGTTCGGATCGGGCTGTTCTGATGTCGCGGATCCGCAACGCGGCGATTGAAAAAGCGCTGCCGCTGGGCATCGAAGTGGTTGATGTACGCTTGAAGAGAACCGATCTACCGCGCGCCAACTTAGATGCGACCTTTGCCAGAATGCGCGCCGAGCGCGAACGTGAAGCCGCAGATGAAATCGCTCGCGGGAACGAAGCGGCGCAGCGGGTACGGGCCTTGGCGGACAGAACGCAAGTTGAGATCGTATCTGAGGCGAAGCGCGAATCTGAAATCATCCGCGGTTTGGCGGATGCAGAACGAAACGCAATCTTTGCCAGCGCGTTCGGGGCAGATCCGGAATTCTTCGAATTTTACAGATCTTTGGCGGCTTATCGAACCGCGTTGAAGGGTCAGAATTCGACGATGGTTATGTCGCCGGATTCCGAGTTTTTCAACTATTTGAAATCGGATGTAATCGCTAAATGATCGAAATCTGCCTATGGGCGATTGGATTGATTTTAGTTTTCGAGGGGCTGGTCTATGTGCTGGCCCCTTCTTTGGTTGAAGCGATGTTGCAATATTTGCAAGCCTTGCCGCTTTCGCAGCGCCGGTTCATTGGGGCCGTCATCGCTTTGCTGGGCGCTATTATTTTATGGGCTGCGCGGATAATCGCCTAGCGCACCGCATCAGCACACGTTTGTTCACATTTAGCTGAAGATTGGCTGTGGCCCTTGTCTGTTGGGGGGGGCGGGCTTATTTAAAGGCGGAGGCCGGATATTTTGACAATCTCCAAAAGATCCGCGGTCGAGCAAACCACATTGAGCAAATGACAAGGAGTTGCATTTATGAATATTAAGCGAGGCAGCGCATATGTGCCCGTTATAACCGCAAAAGCCCCGGGGCAGATAAGCTTTAAAGCCGTGAAACTGGCCTTTCTGGTGACAATTTTGGTTCTTTTACAAAGCCTAATGGCGGCGGCGCGCAGCGCTCCGGAAAGCTTTGCTGATCTGGTTGAAGAGATTAGCCCCGCTGTGGTCAATATTACGACAACGACAAAAATGTCGGAAAATGTAATGCCACGCGGCGTGGTGCCCGAGGGCAGCCCATTTGAGGATCTTTTTCGCGATTTTAATGAGCGTGGCCCCTCGCGGCCTGGACCGCGCAGAGGCTCGGCGCTTGGGTCAGGCTTTGTGATTTCAGAAGATGGCTATGTGGTGACCAATAACCACGTGATCGAAGGTGCTGATGAGATTATGGTTGAGTTTTCCGATGGCGCAGAGCTTTCTGCAACATTGGTTGGAGTTGATAAAAACGTTGATATCGCAGTTTTGAAAGTAGAGGCAGAGGGTCCGCTTGCTTTCGTTGCCTTTGGCAATAGCGATGTGGCGCGCGTGGGCGATTGGGTGATGGCCATCGGCAATCCTTTAGGGCAGGGGTTTTCGGTATCAGCGGGGATAATTTCGGCTAGAAATCGTGAGTTATCAGGTAATTATGACGATTATATTCAGACGGATGCAGCGATTAACCGCGGCAATTCGGGCGGCCCTTTGTTCAATATGAACGGGGATGTGATCGGTGTGAATACGGCCATCCTCTCGCCGAATGGCGGATCGATAGGGATTGGCTTTTCCATGTCGTCCAATGTGGTTTTGCCCGTTGTTGATCAAATCCGGGAATTTGGCGAAGTGCGTCGGGGCTGGTTGGGCGTGAATATTGGCAATGTCACCGATGAAATGGCGGATGCGCTTGCGATGGATGAACCATCTGGTGCCATCGTGTTGGATGTTTTTGATGGCCCGGCGAAAGCGGCAGGCCTGCAAGTGACCGATGTGATCGTGATGTTTGACGGGCAGGCGGTTACCGATTCTGGATCCCTGGTCAAATTGGTTGGCAAATCGCCCGTGGGCAAAGTTGTAAAGACGATCGTATTGCGCGACGGGCAGCGTAAAACGCTGGACGTGATTTTGGGGCAACGGCCGGGTGAAGAGGCAATTTTGGCAACCGCGCCAGTACCAGAGGAAACGATAGAGGTGCCAAAAGCCGAGCTGCTTGGTTTAACGCTGTCAAACATCACGGAAGAGTTGCGCGAAGAAAATGCTTTGGATGGCAGCGTTGAAGGGTTGTTAATCACCAATGTCGATGAAAGTTCGGATGCCTATGAAAAAGGGATCCGCGCAGGCGATATCATCACCGATGCGGGCCAGCAAACGATCAGCGATGTTGCCGAACTTGAAGCGCAAATTGTTGCAACGCGTGAGGCGGGTCGGCAATCGGTTCTCGTGTTGGTGCGGCGGGAAGGTCAACCGCGTTTTGTTGTGCTAAGCGTCGAATAAAAAAGAGAAAAAAGATACACGGGGCAGATTATATTCTGTCCCGTGCCTTAATGAGGGCGGTTAAGCCGAATGCGTCTCGCCTTGTGCTTTATCCTGCGTAAGCAAGTGATCCAGCAAAGGTGAGATATCTTCAATCTCTCGGGCAATCACATGCGTTACACCCGCTTCGCGCTGCAAATGCCCCGTGACCCGCATCAGCCGCGCCGACAGAATAGCCCGCCGAAATTGTTCATATACTTTACGCCAAACCACGATGTTAATCGTGCCTGTTTCATCTTCTAAGGTGATAAAAATTACCCCTTTCGCAGTGCCGGGCCGTTGCCTTAAAATGACCAATCCGGCCACGCATATGCGATCAGCGGTGGCAGCATAGGGCAGGTGATCCGCCGGGCAGGCCGAGGGAGGCTTTGGATATCTGGGAAAATGAGGGTTTTGCATGAGAACAAAAATAGAACATTTAACTTTTATGACAAGTTGTAAATTTTCGCTCTCGCAAAATGGCGCTACTATGCGTATCAGCATGATTCAACAAAGCGAAGTGTTTAAGGCAGGCTGCAAATGGCAAAGATAACATATATTGAACATAATGGCACAGAACATAGCGTAGAGGTGGCCAATGGGCTCACCGTGATGGAAGGCGCTCGGGATAATAATATTGCTGGAATTGAAGCGGATTGCGGCGGCGCCTGCGCCTGTTCAACCTGCCATGTTTACATTGATCCAGCATGGGTTGAAAAGCTGCCAACGCGTGAGGCGATGGAAGAGGATATGCTCGATTTCGCCTATGAGCCTGATCCCGAACGTTCGCGCCTGACCTGCCAGTTAAAAGTGACTGATGCGCTTGACGGATTGGTTGTGCAGATGCCCGAAAAGCAAATTTAAGCCAATCTTCAAGTTCTGAGCATCCTGAAAAAACCGGATCGGGCGCTTACAGGGCCCGCCATCCGATATCGGTGCGGTGGAAGCCGTCTGGCCAATCAATCTTTTCCAGCAGCTCATAGGCGCGGCTTTGCGCCGCGCTCAGCGTTTCCGCGCGCGCGGTGACGTTTAAAACCCGCCCACCATTTGCGCGCAGCGTCGTGCCCTCTTGTTTCGTGCCAGCATGAAACACCATCTGTTGGGAATCAAAGGCCAGATCGTCTAAGCCTTTTATCTCGCTGCCCTTTTGATAGGCGCCCGGATAGCCTTGGGTTGCCAAAACGACGGTGAGCGCGTGATCATCTGCCCAATTTATTTTGGCGGTGTTCAGTTGCCCCTGCGCCGTTGCCAGCATCAGATCAAGCGCTTGCGCGCCAAGACGCATCATCAGCACTTGGCACTCAGGATCGCCAAAGCGGACGTTATATTCCACAAGGCGGGGTTGCCCTTCTTTGATCATTAGTCCTGCATAAAGCACGCCTTGATAAGGGATACCGCGCCGGCGCATTTCGGCCATCGTGGGGCGGATAATCTCATGCAATGCTTTCTCAGCAATCTCCTGTGTCAGCACCGGCGCTGGCGAGTAGGCCCCCATGCCGCCGGTATTGGGGCCGCTATCACCATCGCCCACGCGCTTGTGATCTTGGGCGCTGCCCATCGGCAACACATTCTCGCCATCGCAGAGCACAAAGAAAGAGGCTTCTTCACCTTTCATGAACTCTTCAATCACGACTTCTGCGCCTGCGCTGCCAAATTCACCCGCGAACATGTCATCCACGGCAGAACAGGCAGTTTGGATATCTTCGGCGATAATCACGCCCTTGCCTGCGGCCAAGCCATCGGCCTTTACCACGATTGGTGCCCCTTGCGCGGCGATATAGGTTTTCGCGCTTTGCGCATCGCTAAAATGCCCATAGGCTGCGGTTGGCGCTTTGGCGGCATCACAAATTTGTTTGGTGAAGTTTTTGCTGGCTTCCAGCGCCGCGGCGGCTTTGCTAGGGCCAAAGGTTAAAATATCAGCCGCTCGCAACGCATCCGAAACACCCAGCGCCAGCGGAGCCTCTGGGCCGATAATCACAAAATCAATTTCCTGCTGCTGTACGAATGTCAGGATTGCGGCCGCATCCTCAATATCTATGGCAACGCACTCCCCCAACGCCGCCATGCCGGGGTTTCCGGGCGCCATCCAGAGCCGATCACATTTTGGGTTCTGCTGTACGGCCCAGGCCAAAGCATGTTCGCGCCCACCGCTGCCCAATATTAAGATATTCATTGCGCCTGCTCCTCTTGGCCTTTGCTTAACTGCGTTCTAAGCTGGCCTCAAGCAAGACACAAGTGAGGCGTTTATGTCAGATTTAATCGATGATCCGGTCGCTGGTTTTAACCAGCCAGAATTTACTGTTTCGGAAATTTCTGGTGCAATCAAACGTCTGATCGAAGGTGAGTTTTCGCATATCCGCTTGAAGGGCGAGATTGGACGCGTGTCCTATCCGAGATCGGGCCATGTCTACCTAGATCTGAAAGATGAAAAATCTGTGATTTCGGCGGTGGTCTGGAAGGGCGTTGCCGCGCGCTTGCCAATGCGCCCCGAAGAAGGGCTCGAAGTGGTTGCAACCGGGCGGGTGACCACCTTTGCTGGCCAGTCAAAATATCAATTGATTATAGAGGATCTTAAACCGGCCGGTATGGGCGCATTGATGGCGATGTTGGAAAAGCGCAAAGCTCAGTTGGCGGCGGAAGGTTTGTTTGATGCCGGGCGTAAAAAGCCTTTGCCGTATTTGCCCAACGTGATTGGCGTGGTGACATCGCCTTCCGGAGCGGTGATCCGCGATATTTTGCATCGATTGCGCGACCGCTTTCCCCGCAAAGTGCTGATTTGGCCGGTGGCTGTGCAGGGCGAGCGCTGCGCGGGCGAGGTCAGCCGCGCCATAGCTGGCTTTAACGCGCTTGAGGCGGGCGGAGCAATTCCACGCCCCGACTTGCTGATTGTGGCGCGTGGCGGCGGCTCGTTGGAAGATCTTTGGGGTTTCAATGAAGAAAGCGTGGCGCGCGCCGCCGCTGCGTCAGACATTCCGCTTATCTCGGCTGTGGGCCATGAAACCGATACCACGTTGATTGATTATGTTTCAGATAAGCGGGCGCCAACCCCCACAGCAGCGGCCGAACTGGCGGTGCCCGTGCGCCACGAGCTGGCGGCTTGGGTGAACGCTCAGGATGCGCGCATGAGCCAAGCTTTAAGCACATCTTTTGGGCGAAACCGGCAACGTGTGGCTGATTTGGCGCGGGCCCTACCGCGATTAGAGACGATTTTGGAAAACCCGCGGCAAAGGCTGGATTTTCTGTCAGAGCGTTTACCCACCGCCTTGCGCGGCTTGGTGCAAAGCCGGCGTTTAGCGCTTTCTGAAACCGCAGGCCGCCTTAATTTTGATGGATTAAGGCAGCGTCTGAAAACGGCGGGTTTGAAATTGCACGCCTGCGAGCATCGTTTGGATCCGGCATTGCGTCATGGATTGCAACGCAAGCAAGATATTTTGACGCAAAAAACGCAGCAATTACATCCGCGCGCGCTGCGCCGTGACATCGCGCAAGGGCGCAAAGATCTTGCGCAGTTGGCGCGCCGGTTACGGGATGCAACCGATGTAGCGCTGTTAAAATCAAAGCAGCAATTGGACGGGTTGGAGCGCTTGCGCGAAACGTTGGGCTATAAGGCGACGTTGCATCGCGGCTATGCGGTTGTGCGCGCGCAAGACACAGTGATTACTTCGCGCCAAGCCGCCAAAGCAGCCTCTGGATTAGAAATTGAATTTGCCGATGGGCGTTTTGCTGTGGGCGAGCCGCGCGCCAAGCCAGCACGGGCGCATTCTAAATCTTCCGATCAAGGGTCGTTATTCTAGAGGCCTAATCGCCGTTTTGCCGTTTGTTGGCGCCTTGCTATGAGTGTGGTGAAACCTTCAATCTTCGGGTTTCCTGCGTTTTGAAGCTCAGGATTTGCAGTGAAGAATTTTCGCTGAGCGGCAAGATTATTGTCTGTGACGCAAATCTTTTTTGTAAATAGGCGTTGCCCAATGGACCTACGCGAGATGGCTGCATGATTTGCCCAAAGCGCGGTTTTCATCGCGCTTGCACAGAGTAGAATGTTTCCGATCCGCGCCTTTTTCTCGGATATTGTTAAGCTTAGAACGTATCTGCACAGCGCTATGTCGTTTTTGGGCTTCATAAAACCGGCCAAGCACAGCTAGGGTGGCGCGAGAAGCGCAGGAGCAGATCGCATGGCATTGGATGAACGTAAAGGCGTTTGGAAATCGGGCAAAGGCAAGGGGCGTCATACGCCGAAGGGCCGCCAATATGAAGATCAAGCGCTGCAAGAGGTGCAAGTGTTGCTGGGCCCGCAACCTCGCGAGCGGGATTTACTGATCGAGTTTTTACATCTTATCCAAGATGAGTATGGGCATTTATCCGCGGCGCATTTGCGGGCCTTGGCGGAAGAAATGCGCCTGTCGATGGCTGAAATATACGAAGTGGCCAGTTTTTATGCGCATTTTGACGTGGTCAAAGAAGGCGAAACACCGCCTCCTGCCTTGACCATTCGAGTTTGCGACAGTTTGAGCTGCGAATTGGCGGGGGCTGCGAATTTACAAAAGGCTTTGCAGGATGGGTTAGATCCAAGCCAAGTGCGGGTGCTGCGCGCGCCCTGTATGGGGCGTTGTGATACCGCCCCCGTGCTAGAGCTTGGCCATAACCACATTGATCACGCCACAGTTGAGGCCGTCGAGCGGGCGATTGCGGCGCAGGCCACGCACCCAATAATCCCAGATTATGAAACCCTGTCTGAATATCAACAAAATGGCGGCTATTGCGCGCTGCAAGAGCTTCGCCAATCTGGGGATTGGGAGGCGCTGCAGGATAAGGTTCTGGCCTCTGGTTTGCGCGGGCTTGGTGGTGCGGGTTTCCCGTCGGGTAAAAAATGGGGCTTTGTTCGGGCCAATGAAGGCCCGCGGTATTTGGCTGTGAATGGTGATGAAGGCGAGCCAGGCACATTTAAAGACCGCTATTATCTTGAGCGCATGCCGCATCTCTTTCTTGAGGGTATGTTGATGGCGGCATGGGCAGTTGAGGCGGAAAAGGCCTTTATTTATATGCGCGATGAATATCCGGCTGTGTTGAAAATTTTAGCCGATGAGATTGCTGCGCTTGAAGCGGCGGGTCTTGTGCCTGCGGGCTATATTGACCTACGGCGCGGCGCCGGAGCTTATATCTGCGGCGAAGAAAGCGCGATGATCGAAAGCATTGAGGGCAAGCGTGGCATGCCCCGCCATCGCCCGCCTTTTGTGGCGCAGGTTGGCATTTTTGGGCGTCCGACGCTGGTGCATAATGTCGAAACTCTGCATTGGGTGTGCCGGATCGCCCGCGAAGGTCCGCAGATTCTTAGCAGCGTAGAAAAAAACGGTCGTACAGGTTTGCGCTCATATTCTGTGTCAGGGCGGGTCCAAAACCCTGGCGTTTACCTTTTGCCCGCCGGCTCTACGATTACCGATATAATCGCGGCAAGCGGCGGGATGGCGCAGGGGCATGCGTTCAAGGCCTACCAGCCGGGGGGGCCGTCTTCTGGCCTATTGCCCGCCTCAATGAATGATATTCCGCTGGATTTTGATACGCTGCAACCGCATGGATCCTTTATTGGCTCTGCCGCGGTTGTTGTTCTGTCAGATCAGGACCGGGCCCGCGATGCGGCGCTGAATATGCTGCGGTTTTTTGAAGATGAGAGCTGCGGCCAATGCACCCCCTGCCGCGTTGGCTGCGAAAAGGCTGTGAAGCTGATGCAGTCTGAGAGCTGGGATCAACCATTGCTGGGGGAATTGTGCACCGCGATGCAAGATGCCTCGATTTGTGGTTTGGGGCAGGCGGCGCCAAACCCGATCTTAATGACGATGAAGCATTTCTCTGACGAGATATAACTAACTTTTTCGGGCGCCTTAAGGCGCTTTTTACGGCTTTACGCTGGCGATAAGCGGGCAATGTCGTTGAAGGCAGGTAGAGCCGTAAGCCTGCCTCTGCTTTGTCCCCTCTTCCATCTGGCGCTGATGTCGCTTAGGTGAAGGAGAAGACGCGGAGGCAGCCATGGCATTTTTTAAAAAGCTTAAAGATCGTTTGTTTCGATCATCCTCAAAGCTGGAAGACGGCTTAGACTCAATTGTGGCCGAGGGTGGAAGCCTTGAGCAGAATATTGTGGAAAACCTGCAAATAAGCGCCGAGGCCTCTGTACTGGTTGATACAGAGCAACAGAGCGCATCAATCGATGAAGCCGATCCAAGCCTGGGCGGAAAAAAGCCTTTAGATGACCATTTTGCAGCGCAGAGCGATCAGCACATATCTGCGCCCTCTTTTGCGCCGCAAGCCAAGCCTATAGAGGCGGTTGATGCGCCCTTGACCGACAGCGCCCCTGCGCAACAAGGTGAGAGTTTGAAGGCCACTTCTTCCCTAACATCAGCGCAAGGCTCTGCGGGCCGCGCCATGCCGCCGACGGTCGATCCTATGACAGAAGAAATGGCGCAGGATCAGGCGCAAATAATAGGTAAAACAGATACGGATTTGGGTGTTGATGCAGATCGTATCGCCGCGGCGCCTGCTGCGGGTGAAAGAGACACAGACACCGTTGTTAACCAAGCTGCTGCCAGCCAAGCTGCGCAGCCCCTTTCAAATGAAACCGCGCCGGAAGAAGGCTCTGCCTCTAAACCTACAGCCGCGGCGCAAAGCGGCCAAAACCAATCGGCCCCGGGGTTTTTTGGACGCTTAATGGGGCGGGTGCAATCGGCGGGCGTTTTAAAACGCAAGCTGGATGATGAGATGCTCGAGCAGCTCGAAGAATTGCTGATCACCTCGGATATGGGCGTGGATACGGCTTTGCGGGTGACGGGCAATATTGCAGAGGGCCAATTTGGCAAAAGGCTTTCGGTAGCTGAGCTAAAATCTATGTTGGCGGATGAGATTACGCGCATTATGGATCCCGTCGCGCGGCCTATGCCACTTTATGCACAAACCCCGCAGGTGGTGTTGGTGGTCGGCGTCAATGGCTCGGGCAAAACCACCACGATTGGAAAATTGGCCAGCCAGTTCAAGGCGGCGGGTAAGTCTGTGGTCATTGCCGCGGGCGATACGTTTCGCGCCGCCGCAGTGGAGCAATTGCAAATTTGGGGTGAGCGGGCTGGTGTTCCCGTGCTTACAGCCCCAGAAGGCTCTGATCCGGCCAGTTTGGCCTTTGACGCGATGACGCAGGCGCAGGCTGATGGCGCTGATTTGCTGCTGATTGATACGGCCGGACGGTTGCAAAATCGCGCAGATTTGATGGAGGAATTGGCGAAAATTGTGCGGGTGATCCGCAAAAAAGATCCAGAAGCACCGCATAACACCCTGTTGGTGTTGGACGCGACAACTGGCCAAAACGCGCTGAGCCAAGTGGAAATTTTCAAATCGATATCGGATGTTTCTGGTTTGGTGATGACCAAGTTGGATGGAACCGCAAAGGGCGGTGTGTTGGTGGCCTTGGCGGATAAATTCGGCTTGCCCATTCATGCGATCGGCGTTGGGGAACAGATTGATGATCTAGCGCCTTTTGATCCGGCAGAATTTGCCAGCGCCCTGACTGGAGCGGACCTGTCTTGAGCGATAGATTGCACGCCTGTGGTGATCAGGGGTTAGGGCGCCGCTGCCTCGGCTACAGCCGTTGAGGTTTTCGCAGTGAGCGCTTGGATTCTGACGGTTGAGGGGACGGAAGTAGGCCACCAGCTTGCGATGGTGTTGGCCCTTTCAGCGGCATTTTTGCACGCGGTTTTTGGCGCTTTGCAAAAAGGGCAACACGATCCTTGGCTGTCACGCGGCGCGATTGATATCTGCTATTTTATGATGGCAATGCCCATTGCCGTCTTCGTCTTGCCTTGGCCCGAGCCGGGGCTCTGGCCCATATTTTTGGGAATGGTCATCATTCATTTGATCTATAAGCTGATGCAGGCGGCAGCCTATAGCCGTGGGGCTTACACGGTGGTTTACCCCGTGGTTCGCGGCACCGGGCCGGTATTTACGGTTTTGGGGGCTTATTTGATTTTCGGTGAAACCTTCACGATGCTGCAATGGGTGGGGGTGGCGGTTTTGGTGCTGGGGCTATTTGGCTTGGCGCTTTATAACGCGGTTTATCTGATCGAAGATCGAGCGACCTTGCGCGCCGCTTTGGGCTTTGCGCTGGTGACGGGGCTGTTTGTTGCGCTTTATACCACCTATGATGCGTATGGCATTCGCGCGGCGCAAGATCCCTTTGTTTTCTTAATATGGTTTTTTGTTCTAGATGGTCTGTCGATGCCGCCCTTTGCCTATCTGAGATGGCGTAAAATGCGCAATCGACCAGATCTATTTCCTTTGTTTTTGCGCGGCATGATTGGGGCTTGGGTGGCGTTTTTTAGCTTTGGGTCGATTATGTTGGCGACACGTCTGGACAAAGTTGGAGAAGCCGCGATATTGCGGGAAACGTCAACGGTGTTTGCGGCTTTGATCGGATGGTATTTTCTGAAAGAAGCGGTAGGCCCAAGGCGCGTTGCGTTGATTTTGTTAATCGCCGCTGGGGCCGTGATCGTGGAAGTTGCAGGATAGGAGTTCCGCTATGTCGGAGAAAAACAATTCACCTCTTTTGTCATCCTTGCTTGAAATTGGGCCGGTGATCATTTTCTTTGCCGTGTTCATTTGGCGCAAGGGCGAAGTGATGGTGATTGGTGGGGTTGAATATTCTAGCTTAATTCAAGCCACCGCAATTTTTGTGCCTTTGATGATAGCCTCTACCTTTATCGGCTGGTTGGTGAATGGGCATCTTTCCAAAGTGCAGGTTTTGACGCTTGTCTTGGTTATTTTCTTCGGGGCGTTAACCGTGCTGTTGAATGATGAACGGTTCTTTAAAATGAAGCCGACTTTGATTTACGTGCTGTTTGGCGCGGCGATCACCTATGGGCAGATGCGGGGAAAGGGCTATTTAAAAGCGTTGTTGGGTGAGCGGATCCCAATTGAGGATATTGGCTGGCAGCTTATCAGTCGCAGATTGGCGATGTTTTTCTTTGCTTTGGCAGCTCTGAATGAAATTATTTGGCGCACGCAATCCAGCGAAACATGGGTTTATTTCAAAACCTTCGGACTGACATCGGCCGTGTTTATTTTCATGATTCTACAATATCCAATCTTAAAGAAATATGGCCGAATGGACGAGCTTTAAGCACGGCGATATATCGGGCTTTTCCGCTCTACGTTGAAACCTACTAGGTTTGACGGAATAAAAGCTTTTGGGCCTCTCGGTCTTCTTCCAATTGCGTTGTGCGGCGCGCGGCCTCTAAAGCCCGCCCAGCTTGAACGCCGGGGCGCTGCTTTACAATCTCAAGCCATCGGCTGAAATTTGGCTTGTCATCAAGGGTTTGCTCTTGGCGCCGCCAGAGCGAAGCCCAAGACCAAATTGCCATATCCGCGATGGAAAAGAAATCACCTGCCACGAATTCGGATACTGAAAGCTGCTTATCAAGCAGGGTGTAAAGCCGTTTGGTTTCGGCCCGATAGCGGTTTTGCGCATAGGGCAGAATTTGGGGCGGATCCATGGCTGGGGCATATCTTAAAAAATGATGGGCTTGGCCCGCCATTGGCCCGACGCCGCCCATTTGCCACATCAGCCATTGATCTACCGCGATGCGTTGGCGCTCGGTCTCGCCGTAAAACAGCCCGGTTTTTCTGGCTAAATATTGTAGGATTGCACCCGATTCAAACAGCGAAATCGGGGCTCTATCCGGCCCGTCTGGATCAACAATCGCGGGCATTCTACCATTTGGTGAGAGTTTCAAAAACGCCGCGTCAAACTGTGCCCCTGCGTTAATATCAATAAGATGGACCTTATACGGCAATCCCATTTCTTCTAAGGCAATCGAGATTTTCCAACCGTTTGGGGTGGGCCAATAGTACAGATCAATGGGATTTGTCACGATACACTCCTTGCATGCGTATTTATAGTAAGGGCCTGTTCTGCACCGCAAGCATAAACGCCTTTGAAAAGCGAATTTTCAAAGCAACGCGCTTTGTTGGGATCCGCCATGCTGCAAATAAAGGAACCCCAACATCCCCATTTGGCGTTTCAGGCCAGGCATGGCTGCATACGCGCAGGCAAGCCTAGCAAAGCTTGCCAAATTCGGTTCTGATGCTTGACCCAAATAGAGCGCTGGGGTACCCACGGGCAAGTGGTGATTTGAGTCCAGATTGCGGGCCACGTAAAACATATTCCGCTAAAAGGTCAGGAGAAAGCCCCCCTTTCGCTTGGCTGCGTTTGACGGGGATTTTGACGCCGCGCATGTGGCAGGAGTTTATAATGAAAAAGAGTTTGAAAAGCCGCACCAAAATGGTGCATGCGGGCCATCGGCGCAGCCAGTTTAATGAGGTCAGCGAAGCGGTTTTTTTAACCCAAAGCTATGTTTATGACAGCGCCGAGCAAGCTCAAGAACGCTTTGATGGCGACGATGAGGGTCATTTTATTTATGCGCGGTATGGCAACCCGACTGTGGCAATGTTTCAAGAACGTGTGGCTTTGTTGGAAGGGGCCGAGGCAGCCTTTGCCACCGCCTCTGGTATGGCGGCGGTCAGTGGGGCGCTGCTGGCTACGGTGAAGGCGGGCGATCATGTTGTGGCGGCGCGCGCGCTTTTCGGCTCTTGCCTTTATATTTTGGAAGAAATCCTACCACAAAATGGTGTTGAGGTCACTTTTGTTGATGGAACCGATTTAGAGCAATGGGCGCAGGCGGTGCGCGCGGATACGAGATTGGTGTTTTTTGAGACTATTTCAAACCCGACTTTGGAAGTGATCGATCTGTCAAAGGTTGCGCAAATCGCGCATGCGAACGGCGCGTTGGTGATGGTGGATAATGTGTTTTCAACGCCGGTTTTTTCGCGGGCTTTGGAGCAGGGGGCCGATGTGGTTATTTATTCAGCCACCAAGCATATTGATGGGCAGGGGCGCATGCTTGGCGGCGTGATTTTATCAGATGCTAATTTCATTTCGGGTACGATAGAGCCCTATATGAAGCATACGGGCGGCGCGATGAGCCCGTTCACGGCTTGGGTTATGTTAAAAGGTTTGGAAACAATTGAATTGCGGGTGCGGGCGCAAGCTGAAACGGCGGCCTTGATTGCCCAAGATCTATCGGAGCATTCAGCCTTAACCCAATTGATCTATCCGGGGCATCCTGCGCATGCACAATATGAGCTGGCGCAAGCGCAACTTGGCACAGGTGGCACGCTGATCTCGGTTGAATTAAAAGGTGGCCAGAGAGCGGCGTTTGCCTTTTTGAACGCGCTGCAAATTATTTTGATTTCAAATAATCTGGGAGATGCAAAATCAATCGCGACGCATCCTGCCACGACGACGCATCATCGCCTACCGGCCGAGCAGAAACAGCACTTAGGTATCAGCGCTGGGTTAATTCGGATCAGCATTGGTTTGGAAGATAGTGAGGATTTGATTGATGATCTGCGACAGGCCTTGGCAGCTGCTCAAGCCGCGTGTAATGTGTAAAGTTAAAGTGACAAAAGTGATCCAGCGAGGTGGGTCACCCGTATAGGATATGATGAAATGAAGATCTTGTTTGGTTTCAATCTATAACGCGATCTTATGCAAAAAGGGCATAGCATGAATATTCATACCCGGAACGTGAACACACAGCCTGATCAAAACGCCGTTGAAGAGGCGTTAGATATATTGCGTAACTGGGTAGGTCACGCGGATGAAACCGAAATTGCGTCGCTGGATGCAGACTTGCTTGCGCAGATACTGCCTCAGCAATATCCTGAGTTTTCCGCAAGTTATAATTCTGATTTTACGGTCAATGAAGCTTATCGCGACAGTATGCCCGATTTGCAAAACGGGCCCACAGCGCTGATCCGCGGCGCGAAACAGCAGATCCAGCATGTTGGGATTTCAAATTTCCGGCTGCCGATTTGTTACCAAACCCGCAATGGCTCAGACCAGACCTTGCAGACATCGGTCACCGGTACAGTCAGCCTTGATGCCGATAAAAAGGGCATCAACATGTCACGGATCATGCGCAGTTTTTACCGCCATGCTGAGAAAAGTTTTAGTTTTGATGTGATGGAGCATGCGCTTGATGATTACAAAAGCGATTTAGAAAGCTTTGACGCGCGCATCCAGATGCGTCTGTCTTACCCGATGAAAATGGACAGTTTGCGCTCGGGACTGCAGGGCTATCAGTATTATGATATCGCGTTGGAACTGGTTGATCAGGGTGGCGTGCGCAATAAGATTTTGCATTTGGATTATGTGTATAGCTCAACATGCCCTTGTTCACTGGAGTTGAGCGAACATGCGCGAAAAGAACGCAACCAATTGGCGACACCGCATTCGCAGCGCTCAGTGGCACGTCTCTCTGTGGTGCTGAGCGGCGAAGACTGCTTATGGTTCGAAGATATTATCGATCTATGCCGTAAAGCGGTGCCCACGGAAACCCAGGTCATGGTGAAGCGCGAGGATGAACAAGCTTTTGCCGAATTGAATGCCGCCAACCCGATTTTTGTTGAAGATGCGGCGCGTTTGTTTTGCGCTGGCCTGAAAGCGGATGGGCGCATTGGGGATTTCAGGGTGATCGCCAGCCACCAAGAAAGCCTGCACAGTCATGACGCGGTGTCTATACTGACCGAAGGCAGTACTTTCGCGCAAACCTCGCTTGATCCCAAAATGCTCGCGAGTTTAATTCACAGCGGATAAGCGCAATTTCGTTTCCGCTCTTGACAGAATTGGCCTGATTGTCCAACCGTCATCGCTATGATCGATTTGCGACCTGTCGGCTATGTGATTGGAATGCTTCTTGGCATTCTGGGCGCCTCAATGATGTTCCCGCTCTTGGTTGATATTGCCGAGGGCCGCGGCCAATGGCCTGTTTTCATGTATAGTGGCATTCTGACAGCCCTGTTTGGCAGCTTGCTTGCTATGGGCTGTTCAACGGGGGTTAAGCAAGGGCTTAGCATCCAACAAACCTTTTTGTTAACCACGGGCGTGTGGGTCGCTTTGCCTTTATTTGGCGCGCTGCCCTTTGTCTTTGGAGCCACGGAGGCCCGCTATGTTGATGCGTTCTTTGAGGCCATGTCGGGGCTTACAACAACCGGATCTACGGTGTTTACCGGATTAGAAGATTTGCCCAAAGGTCTGCTGCTTTGGCGGGGTATTTTGCAATGGTTGGGCGGTATCGGGATCATCGTTGTGGCCATGGTGTTTCTGCCTGAACTGCGCGTTGGTGGCATGCAAATTTTTAAAGCCGAGGCCTTTGATACTTTGGGCAAGATCTTGCCACGGGCCACAACCATCTCGATACAGATTTCGATCATCTATATCGCGATTACGATGGCCTGCACTTTGGCGTATTTTGCAGTTGGGTTGTCGGCCTTTGATGCCACTGTGCATGCGATGACCACCGTCGCTACGGGTGGATTTTCAAATTATGATCGTTCATTTGCGGCTTTTTCAGGGGCGGCGGAATACGTGGCGGTGGTTTTTATGATTTTGGCGGCGCTGCCATTCGTGCGCTATGTTCAACTGATCAATGGGCAAAAAACCGCTTTGCTACAAGACCGGCAAATCCGCGGATTTTTGATCGGCTTGGGGCTGATTGCGCTGACCAGTTGGATCGTTTTAACGTCGCAAACCAATATGCTCGCGACAACAGCCCTGCGCAAAGCCCTGTTCAACATCACCTCAATTATCAGTGGCACCGGATATACAAGCGCGGATTACATGCAATGGGGCGGATTTATGGTCACGCTGTTTTTCCTTGTTGGATTGATCGGAGGTTGCGCTGGCTCCACCAGCTGCTCCATCAAGATCTTTCGGTACCAACTGGCCTTTGCATCTATCTCGACCCAATTGCGCAGAATTCGATCGCCCAACGGCGTGTTTCAACCCCGTTATGATGGCCGCAAAGTTGACGAAGATGTGCTGACCTCGGTGATGTCTTTTTTCATGCTGTTTATGGTAACCTTGGCGGTTGTGGCAACGCTTCTGGGCCTGACGGGACTCGATTTTATCACGTCGCTATCTGCGGCCAGCGCAGCTTTGGCAAATATTGGCCCGGGGCTCGGGGATCAAATCGGACCCGCAGGAAATTTTGCGGGTTTGAATGATGCATCAAAGTGGATTTTATCGATCGCCATGCTTATCGGGCGGTTGGAGCTATTGGCGGTTTACACGCTGCTAACCCTAAAATTTTGGAGAGCGTAATATTGCGCAAAAATCTATGGCGCCGCTTGGGACGCAAATTTCTTATGCTCTAAAAGCACGGGGTGTCGATGTGGTTTTTGGAATTCCGGGGGTGCATAACCAAGAATTATATCGCGGATTGGAAGAGGCCGGGCTGCGCCATATTCTGGCCCGTCATGAACAAGGGGCGGGGTTTATGGCCGATGGCTATGCGCGGGCCACGGGCCGCGCGGGCGTTGCGTTCGTGATCACCGGCCCTGGGCTGTGCAACATTATGACGGCTTTGGGGCAAGCTTATTCGGACAGCGTGCAGTTATTGGTGTTTTCGTCCTGTTTGGATGATATCGAAACCCGCAAGGGTAAATTGCATCAGATGAAAGACTAGCTTGCGGCCGCGGCAACCGTTTGCGATTGGTCAGAACTGGCGCAATCTGATGCGCAGGTCTATCGCCTTATAGATCAGGCTTTTGCAGAATTTGCGCACCAGCGGCCGCGCCCCAAGCATATTCAGATACCGATCACGTCTTTGGCCGCGCCGGCTGCGCAACCGCTGCCCCGCGCCCCAGCGCCCGTGGCGGGAGATATCGCAAAAAGCTGCCGAGATGCTGCGCTTGGCGAAAAAGCCGTTGGTTATTTTAGGGGGGGCGCGCGCGCGCGGTTTCCGTGATGCCGTTATTGCAGCAGCTGGATGCTGCAAGCTTTACCACTTACGCAGGGCGGGGGGTGGTTGATCGCGCTTATCCGCTTCATTTTGGATCTTTACTGGCGCGTTCCGGCGCGAAATCGGTTCTTGGATCGGCGGATTTGGTCTTGGTGATCGGCAGCGAATTGTCCGAAGGCGACCTTTGGCGCGCCGATCTGGGCCATAAGGCACCTTTAATTCGGGTGGATCTAGACCCGGAGGTGTTGACGGACAGCCATCAAGCAGAGCTGGCAATTTTGATGCGGGCAGAGGCATTCGTGCCCGCGCTTTTATCACAGCTGCAGGGGCATAAAGCGCAAACGGTTTGGCGCGCGCAACAGATCCAGACGCAGCGTCGAGCTTGGCAGCGGCAAGTGGATTTGGAACGCCCAGGTATCCTACCAATCTGTCGGGCTCTGCAGGCTGCGTTGCCCCAAGATACGATGATCTTTTCGGATATGACCCAATTTGCCTATTTTGCAAAAGAAATTTGGCCGATGTCGAAACCGGGCCATTGGCATCATCCGACAGGATTTGGAACTTTGGGATATGCGCTGCCCGCTGCTATTGGAGGTGCGATTGGCCGCCCCGGTTTGCCGAGGGCAGCGATTATCGGAGATTACGGATTTCAATATTCCCTGCCGGAATTGGGCGTTGCAGCTGAGCTCGGATTATCGCTTCCGATTATCCTATGGGACAACACCAAGCTGCAGGAAATTGAAGATAGTATGATCTCTGCGCAAATTGCGCCTCAGGCTATGCAGGCGTTAAACCCGAATTTCTCAACCTTGGCGGAAGCTTATGGATGCGCCGCCTGCAAGCCCAGCTTGCTGGCTGATTTGCCTGGTATAATAGAGGCTGCTTTCTGCGCAGGCCGCCCCACATTAATTCATCTAACCCCTGATATCGATTGACGGGTTTATTGGGCCCAACAACTGACCAAAGCGGCAAGTGGCCTGGCCGCGCGGGTGATTTGAACGTCCAATAATGGCTCCGAGGACAGCCCGGTATTTGCGATCAATCCGGCATTGAACAAAAGCTCTTTGAGCGGTTCTGCTTTTAAAGCATGATGGGTTTTGCCCGGTAAACTGCGCGTTCCCGGCCGGGTTGCCAAAAGCAATCCCGCCACCGCACCACTGCGATCGAGCAAGGGCCCCCCGGCATCGCCGGGCAGCGCGTCTAATGAGAGCCGGAGCCTATTCTCTTCTCCGCCAAGACCCTTGAGATCTTCAATTTTTGCCGCTGTAACGCTGGCGCCGCCCAAGCGCCCTTCGAAAGAATGACCTGCCAATAAAAGCGGATCGCCAAACGCCGCCGCGCGCCGGGCAAATTTCGCAACAGCAATGGGGGATAGCATCGTTTGAGGCTGCAACAACGCCACGTTTCCGCTGATATCCATTGCCAAGACCTTGGCCTCATAGGAATCTTCTAACGTGACCCGGCCACATTGGGTTAAATCCAACGCATCTGTCAGAACATGGCCTTGATTTGATACATAAATACCCGAGCGTACAAAGATGGGTTTTTTGGTATTTAACCCATAGACTTGATCAGGCATCTCTCCATAGGCGCGCCCTAAATCGGGATCCAACGCACCGCTAAGCACGCCAAAGCTTTGCCGCATTTCACGCAATAAACGCTTTTGCTGGCTTTTTTGTTGCGCCGGCCATACCAAAACAAAGCCTTTTATGCTGCCCTCAACCAACTCGGCCTGCGCGAAAGAAATGATCGCACGATCCTCGCCCCTGATCGAAAAGCGGTCATCATAAAGCCGGCGTGGTCCATTCTCGGGGATGATTTCGGTTGATCCTAAGGCTTTATAGATGGCGCGCAAAGCTTTGGAATCGCCCGCTTGCGAAATCAGATAGATCGCCGCGGCGCTATCATCTTTGGCTTTGAAATGCGCAAGCGGAGGCGCATAGCGTTCAAATTCCACCAAGCCCATTGGCATTTTCAAGCTGATGCCGGCTTCTAGATCGGTCATTAGCCTTAGATCAAGATCTTCAAGAACCGCATTATATTGCGCCAAAAGCTCTTGTCTTTGTTGGCTGGTTAAAACCCCCGTCGCGTCAAACCCGTTATCCTCTTGCCATGCCTGCATAGAGCTGCGGGTGCCTTGCCCGAATAGGCCATCAATAACCGATGTGTAATAGCCTTCGCTTTTCAGCGCGGTTTGTAGGTTTTTCTTTTCGGGCATGCTCAATTGGGATTCTGTTAGCCGCGCCTGTTCCAGGGTTTCGTCTTCCAAATCTGTTTGCGCGTTTGAATCCTTAAGCGGTTCGGTGATGATGCGGCGTTGCGTGCGACCCGTCCCGTCTTGTGGGGCTAGCGTCGCCGTTTCCACACCGCTTCCGCTTTGCAAGCTGCTTGGCCAGATTTGCGCCCCATAGCTCGACCCGGAGGTGACGAAACTATCACTTGGAATGGCCAAGCGCGATTGCAAATCGCGCCGCTGCGCGTCTGCAATTTCTTCGCTGAACGGGCCCATCGCGATCACATACCAGCCTGATCCAAGCGAAAAGGCGCTAATATTGGGCAGCTTGGCGGAATAGGCCCGTGCCCGATCTTCAATTTCAAGCAAGCTTGGCCGGGTTTCGATTTGAATCCAAACCGGTGTTTGGGCCATCACAAAATTCGAAAACGTTATGCTCAAAACGGCACACCATAATACTACCCGATAAAAAATCACTGCGACCCCTATTGCTTGCCCTGTTTGGGTTTATAGTCCAATTTTAAGATGCTCTTTGTTTAAGGGAGTAGCGCTTATTTGGAAAGTCCTTTCAAGCAGAGTTTTTGCCTAGTTTAATGACTTTTTACGCGCTCAGCTCGCCATGTTCCGTTTGTTTGTTGACCCCTGTCACGGCTTTGCCTAGGTAGGGCGGGCGCATAACTCAATGACAAAGATACAAACCCATGACCCAATCGCCTCCGCGTTGTTTTCAAGATATCATACTTAGGCTGCAAGCCTATTGGGCAGCGCAAGGCTGCGCCATCATGCAACCTTATGATATGGAAGTGGGCGCGGGCACGTTTCACCCGGCGACCACGTTGCGTTCACTGGGCGCGCGGCCTTGGGCAGCGGCCTATGTGCAACCTTCTCGGCGGCCCACCGATGGTCGCTATGGGGAAAACCCGAACCGGTTGCAGCATTATTATCAATATCAAGTGTTGATAAAGCCCAGCCCCCCCGAATTGCAGGCGTTATATTTAGGTTCGCTAGAAGCGATTGGCATTGATATGGCGCTGCATGATATTCGGTTTGTCGAGGATGATTGGGAAAGCCCGACCCTGGGCGCATGGGGGCTAGGTTGGGAAGTGTGGTGCGATGGGATGGAAGTGTCGCAATTTACTTATTTTCAACAGGTTGGCGGGCATGATTGCCACCCGGTCTCGGGCGAATTGACCTATGGTTTAGAGCGATTGGCGATGTATGTGCTGGGCGTCGATCATGTGATGGATATGCCCTTTAACGCGCCGGATGCCCCGATCCATCTGTCATATGGCGATGTGTTCAAACAAACCGAAGAAGAATATGCGCGGTGGAATTTTGATGTTGCCAATACCGATCAATTGCTGCGTCATTTTGAAGAGGCCGAGGCGGAATGCGCCGCGATTTTGGAGCAAGAGCATATTGACCCAAAAACCCAAAAGCGCATCATCATGGCGCATCCGGCCTATGATCAATGCATCAAGGCCAGCCATCTGTTCAATCTGTTGGATGCGCGGGGCGTGATTTCGGTCACCGAACGCCAAGCCTATATTGGCCGGGTGCGCGCGCTGGCCAAGCAATGCGCCGATGCGTTTGTGTTAACCGCCGCTGGGGGCCAAACACAATGACCGGCAAACTTCTTGCATTGAGCATTATCCTTGCCGCGATGGTGGCGGGTATTTCGATTTATTACCTGCAGATCTATGCGTTTTACGATGAGGTTGTGGCAGATGGGGAAACGGATGTGGTGTTAACCCGGCGTGGTGACGGCGCAGTGACCCCGATCGCCTATCAAGATTTTCAGGCGATTGACTCGGGCAGCTCGCCAATCCGGTATCGGGCGTGTTTTACAACTTCTGAACCTTTGGTGGCGCTTCAAAGCAAATTTGTGACGCTTGAGACAGCCGAACCCCTAGTGGCTCCAAAATGGTTTGACTGTTTTGACGCCGCGTTTTTAGGGGCGCAAATCGAACAAGGTAAAGCGCGCGCGTTCTTAGCAGTGGAAAACTTGACTTACGGGATCGATCGCATCGTGACGATCCTACCGGATGGACGGGGCTTTGCCTGGACCAAGATTAACCGCTGCGGCAAGGTGGTATTTGATGGGAAAACCGCCCCCGAAGATTGCTCCAAGCCTGTCGAAAGAGACTGACATGCCCGATTTATTGATAGAATTATTTTCCGAAGAAATCCCGGCCCGTATGCAGGCGAAAGCCGCTAGTGATTTGCAAAAGGCGATGACGGATGGTTTGGTCGAGGCCGGGCTAACTTATGCCGGCGCTGCCGCTTTCGCCACGCCCAGACGTTTGACGCTGACAGTGCATGGCCTGCTGGCGCAAAGCCCCAGTCTGCGCGAAGAGCGTAAAGGCCCGCGCGTTGATGCCCCCGAACAAGCTCTTGCTGGGTTTTTGCGCGGTGCAGGCGTGGCCCGCGAGGCGTTAAGCGTGCGCGCTGATAAGAAAGGTGATGTGTATATCGCCACGATCGAAAAGCCGGGTCGCCCGGCGGCTGAGATTATTGCCGAAACGCTTGAAAAAACTGTGCGGCAGTTTCCATGGCCAAAATCGATGCGCTGGGGCTCTGGCAGCCTGCGTTGGGTGCGCCCATTACATTCGATTCTCTGCCTTCTCAGCGATGAGGCGGGTGCGGATGTTATTCCTATTGAGATTGAGGGCGTGAGAGTTGGCGATACGACTTACGGGCACCGCTTTATGGCACCAGATCCGATTTCCGTAACCGGTTTTGAGGATTATCAAGCCAAATTGAAACGGGCGTTTGTGCTGTTAGATGCACAAGAGCGCAAAGAGGCGATTTGGCAAGAGGCCTCAAATCAGGCCTTTGCCGTAGGTCTTGATCTTGTGGACGATCGTGGGTTGTTGTCTGAAGTGGCCGGATTGGTCGAATGGCCGGTTGTTTTGATGGGCAAAATCGACGCGCAATTTCTGTCATTGCCCGCTGAAGTGTTGCAAACATCGATGAAAGAGCATCAAAAATTCTTTTCTTTGCGCAACCCGAAAACAGCGCAGATAGAAGGGTTTATCACGGTTGCAAACCGAACCACTGCGGATCAAGGCGCAACAATTTTGGCAGGCAATCAAAAGGTTCTGTCCGCGCGCCTGGCAGATGCGAAATTCTTTTGGGAAAACGATCTCCGCTTGGCGCAGAATGAAGGTATGAGCCGTTGGGTTGATCGTTTATCGAATGTGACGTTTCACAACAAACTGGGAAGCCAAAAACAACGCGTCGATCGCCTGGTGCAATTGTCAGCAGATCTTGCGCCGCTGATTGGCGCGGATCCGGCTTTGGCCGCGCAAGCCGCCAGCGTGGTGAAGGCCGACCTGTCTTCAGAAATGGTGTATGAGTTTCCCGAATTGCAAGGGCTTATGGGCAGTTATTACAGTCATGCGGCGGGTTTACCCGATGATGTGGCAAAAGCCTGTATCGAGCATTATGCGCCACTTGGCCCTAGCGATCAGGTGCCGCAAACGCCACTGTCTGTAACGGTGGCTTTGGCGGATAAAATTGATCTTTTAACAGCTTTTTGGGCGATTAATGAAAAGCCAACGGGCAGCAAAGACCCTTTTGCTTTACGGCGTGCAGCACTTGGGGTGATCCGATTATTGATTGAGAATAACGTATCTCTTTCTTTGCTTTCGGTGCTACAAAAAGCCTACCCGAACGCAGATTTGCAAGATTTATTAGGGTTTTTCCACGATCGGTTGAAAGTATTTTTGCGCGATCAAGGGCTGCGCCATGATATTATTGATGCCTGTATCGCCGTGTCGGGCAATGATAACCTGACGGTGTTGGTAAAGCGCGCACAGGCTTTATCGCAATTCTTGAAAACCGATGATGGTGACAATCTTCTGCAAGCCTTTCGACGCGCAAATAACATTCTTAGCCAGGCTGAGGCAAAGGATGGCGTAGAATATTCTTACGGCGCCGATGTGAAATATGCCGAGAACGCGCAAGAGCGCGCTGTCTTTGAAATATTGGACCGACAAGAGCCGCTTATAGAACAGGCTATGAATGCTGCTGAGTTTTCAAATGCGCTGGCTGGTCTTGCTGCGCTGCGCGCGCCGCTTGACGGTTTTTTTGAGGCGGTTCAAATAAATGCCGAAAATGCGGTGATCCGCCGAAATCGGCTGAACCTGCTAAGCCGGATTCGGGCGCTGGGCGTTCAAGTTGCAGATTTAAGTAGGGTTGAAGCGTAATTTAAGCGGGGCGGCGGCGCAAAAGGCCGTGTGACCTTTGGCTTGAAACTGGCTTTATTCTGGCTATGCTGCAGAAGAGAAAGAAGGGTGCCGCAGTGCAGCAAAAGCAATTGGATATCACGCTTGTGACCCCCACTGCGGCTATGTCGGCAGAGGCATATGGCGGCCGTGCAAAATGTTTGCAGCGCCTGGTTCGTTTGGATTTGCCGGTCCCCCAGACGGTTGCCTTGTCTTTCAAAGCCGTGCATGAGATCGCATCGGGCATTCCTGCTGATGTAAATGCCATCCTTGGCTATTTTGATCATTCGGATTTGATTTGTGTGCGTCCGTCATCGCAAAGCGCCGATTGGGGTGGCCCGGGCGCAGTGCTGAATATCGGAATGAATAAGGCGCGTTATGCTGTGTTATGCGATACGCTGGGCGCAGAGGCAGCGGCGATATTATATTTAAGTTTTGTGCAGGCCTATTCTATTCACGTGGCCCGCCTAGACGCTGATATCTTCGATCATATCAAAGGCCAAGATCACGCAGCCCTCGAACAGGCTTTGCGGGCCTATGAGGAAGAGGCAGAGGAAGTGTTTCCGCAAGAGCGCGATGCGCAATTAACCCAAGTACTGGCATCAATGGCGCGCGCCTGGGAAGGCACATCGGCACGGTTGCTACGTCAAGCCAAAGGCGCTCCGGCGGGGGCTGGGCTTGGCTTGGTGGTGCAGCAAATGGCGTTTGGGCTGGGGCAGGGCGAATGCGGCTCGGGGCTGTTGCAATTGGTGAGCAGCGCGACCGGCCAACCCCAAGTGACCGGGCGCTACAAACGCCAAAGCCAGGGCCGCGAAGGTCTAAGCGGCGATCAAGGGGCAATTTTTCTGACCAGCGACCCGCGCGGGGCCTCTTTGCAAGAGGCTGCACCAGAGATTTTTGAAACTTTGATCGAGCAGGCCAAACTGATGCGCATTCGGTTGCGCGAAGAAATGCAAATTGAATTTACCATCCAAGATGGGCAGCTTTACATGCTGGATGGCGTGCGCGTGCAGCGGCGTGCCCCGGCAGCGGTGCGCATCGCTGTAGCCTTGGCAGAAGATGGTATTATTTCGCAAAAAGAGGCGTTGTTGCGCGTGGATCCAAGGTCTTTGGGCGAATTACTGCACCGCCAAGTGGATCCGGATGCAGCGCGCTATGTGCTATGTGAGGGGATGGCGGCCAGCCCCGGCGCTGCGGCTGGAAAGATTGTGTTTACCTCTGAAGCCGCGCAGGCCAGCGCGGCGCGCAATGAAGCCTGCGTTTTGGTGCGCCGCGAAACCAGCCCCGAAGATATTCGCGGGATGCATGCCGCCAGCGCCGTTTTGACTGAACGTGGCGGGATGACCAGTCATGCTGCGGTGATCGGCCGCGGCATTGGGCTGCCTTGCGTAGTCGGGGCCAACGAGATTTCGCTTAACCTGTCCGAAAAAACCTTAACCACGCCCAATGGACAGGTGTTTCAAGAGGGCGATGTGATCACGGTGGATGGCACCAATGGTCAGATTTTAGCGGGCCAACCTGCGATGATTGAAGCGGCTTTGAATGACGCCTTTCAATCTTTGATGACATGGGCTGATACGCATAGTGACATCAGGGTGCGCGCCAATGCGGATACCCCGGCCGATGCGCAAACGGCGCGGAATTTCAACGCTCATGGCATAGGTCTTTGCCGAACCGAGCATATGTTTTTTGAAGCCGATCGGCTGACCTTGATGCGCGAAATGATCTTTGCTGATGACAGCGATGAGCGGCGCGCCGTGTTGGATCGTTTATTGCCAATGCAGCGCTCAGATTTCATCAAATTGTTTAAAATCATGCAAGGTATGCCGGTTTGCATTCGCTTATTTGATCCCCCTTTGCATGAGTTTCTTCCCTCAGATCGGGCTGGGATCCGCGAATTGGCCGATGCGCTTGATCTGCCGATTTCGCATGTGAGCCGCCGCATTGAAGATATGGCGGAATATAATCCGATGCTGGGTTTGCGGGGGGTGCGCTTGGGCGTAACGGTGCCTGAAATTTACGAAATGCAAGCGCAGGCGATTTTTGAAGCGACGATTGAGGCCAGTCAAGATGGTGACCCGGTGGTACCGGAAATTATGATCCCCTTGGTTAGCGCAAAGCGTGAGGTAGAGCTGGTAAAGGGTAATATTGACTCTGTCGCTGCGAGGGTTCGAACCTCGTCAGGCGTTGATTTTGCATTCAAGTTGGGGGTTATGGTCGAAACGCCGCGCGCGGCGTTGCGCGCCAATGAAATTGCCCAGCATTCTGCTTTTCTGAGCTTTGGAACCAATGACTTAACGCAGATGACCTATGGGCTGTCGCGCGATGATGCGGGGCGCTTTATGTCGCGCTATGTCCAAAAACAAGTGTTTTTGGAAGATCCGTTCCATGTGCTTGATACGGATGGCGTGGGTGAGTTGTTACAATTGGGCGCTGAACGGGCCCGAAAAGCCCACCCTGATGTGACAATTTCGATTTGCGGCGAGCATGGCGGCAATCCTGAATCAATCGCTTTTAGCCGCGCGCATGGGTTTGATTATGTGTCATGTTCGCCTTTTCGGGTGCCCAGCGCCCGATTGGCAGCGGCGCAGCTTGCAATTCAGGAAGAAACCGCCTATTCGGGCGCTCAATAACCCATCCTGACGCCTCATCAGGCGTAGTGTTGTGAAATATTTGACGTCTTATTTGCCTATTTGGAGATATGCTTTGAGCTTGTTCAAATCGCTTTTGGTATTCGTTTTTATAGGGCTTGCGGCCAGTGCGGCGCAGAGTGATACCCCCAAAGAAATGGTGGTGCTGGGTCTGCAGGTCGATCAGCAGTTTCGCCAAAATCTTCCTGCTTGGAGTTTTAACCAGTTCTTGTCGCGGCAAAAAGCCTCTCAAAACATGTTATACTCGGCCACCTATATGGAGACATTACCCGTTGCGAAGGGCGGTAAGCAATGGAGCTGTTTGGCAGAAGCGCTTTATTTTGAAGCCCGTGGAGAATCGATTGCAGGCCAATTTGCTGTCGCAGAGGTGATCATGAATAGGGCGGATAGTCGGGCGTTTCCAAACACAGTATGCGGTGTTGTTAATCAGGGGATAGAACGCCGACATGCCTGTCAATTCAGCTATAATTGCGATGGGCTGGCAGAACGCATTCACGATAAAACGGCCTATCAGCTGGCGGGTAAAGTGGCTGATCTTGTGCTGAATGGGGCGCCGCGGCGCCTGACATCGGGGGCCATGTTTTATCATGCTAAATCGGTTGCGCCACGCTGGGCAAAAAAACTAGATCGCACAACCACCATCGGAGAACATCACTTTTATGCCCATGAGGCCGGAAAAAGCTGAGAAAACTTTACCGGAAAAATGACGCAACTGACGGCTTTGGTGACGCCTCTGATCGCAGCCAAAGAAAAGATCCCTTGTATCGCTGTGATGAAGCTGGAAGAGAGGCCCCGCATGACAGAAGAGATCAGGCTGGCGTTTGCCCATCCGTTGGAACGCGCGCAAGCCAGCGCTGAAGGCAAATATGACCGGATTTCCCTGCGCGACCATATTGTCGAGGTTGAGATCGGTGCGTTTCAAAGCGAACGGGGCGTCACGCAACGGGTGTGTTTCAATGTGGTGGTGGAAGTGCGGCCCGCGGCAGAATATAGCGATGATGTAGATCAAATTTTATCCTATGATCGGGTGACCGAGGCCATCGCAGCCGAGCTGAATTTTGAGCGGTTGAATTTGTTGGAAACCTTGGCAGAGCGCATAGCAGGGCGCATCTTAAGCGAAAAGCAAGCTGTGCGGGCCTTTGTGCGGATTGAAAAGCTTGATCGGGGTCCGGGTGCGCTGGGGGTTGAAATCGTACGCTCGAGCACGTCTGCCTTGCCCGCCTTTAAAGAGGCGGAAGAAGATCGCCCCAGACCACGGATCATACATTTGTCGAATTTGGCGGTAACCTCGCCCTTTTTGACCGGCTGGCTCGATGCATTGGAACATAACCCACAGCCAGTGATTTTATGCGTGGGCCTGCCGGAGTTGCCCCAGCCTAAGGCAGAAAATGCGCAAGTGGCACGGCGTATTGGTTTGCTGGCGATTGAGCAGAATGCCTGGTTGCTTGCGGCGCAGGATCCGCGCTGCGTTGTGGTTGCCACGCATACAGAGCTGGATTGGGCGATGAAAAATGGTCAAATCAGCGTTTGGGCGCCGTCAAAGATGGTGCTTGATGCGACGCACCCACCGCAAGGTGATCTGCAAAACAGCCTATCCTTAACGCGTTGGCTTGTGGATCTTTTGGAGGCGCAGGATGGTTTGTATATCGGCGCTGAGGCGCCGGTTGACCCTGCGTTGCGCTTGCGAAGCCAGCCGATCCAAGCGCAGCTTTTGTAAGCTTGCAATAGGTCAGGTTTTTGCGCATCACTGCACTATGACAGAGTATTATCGCCCTTTGCTGTGTAGATCCTATCCGCGCCCCGCCGCTGCGCTGATTTGCGCAGGCGGAAATGCGTGGTTTCAATTCGTTGAAAAAATCACCCGCGAGGGTGGCAGCGAAGTGGTTGATGCCAACAGCCTGCCGGCTGACTGGAAGAGCAAATTGACGCGGCCCCGGCCAAACTTTTGCGGTATGGATTTTCGCCGCGCGAATATCATGGGTATTTTGAACGTAACCCCTGATAGTTTTTCGGATGGCGGCGCGTTCTTAGATGCGAGCCTTGCGGTTGAGCAAGCGGTTCAAATGGCCGAGGACGGGGCCGATCTTATCGATATTGGCGGCGAGTCTACGCGGCCGGGGGCGGTTGAAATTTCGGTTCAAGAAGAAGTTGCGCGGATAACACCGGTTATCGAGGCGCTTGCGCAAAAGCTAAGCGCGGCGATCTCTGTTGATACGCGCAAATCCGCGGTGGCTGATGCGGCCTTTCAATCGGGCGCGCGTTTGGTCAATGATGTGTCCGGTTTTACCTTTGATCCCGATCTTTTAACGGGCTGTGGAGAGAATATGCGCCCGGTTTGCGTGATGCATTCACAAGGCCTTCCGGGAATGATGCAGAATAATCCGCAGTATGATGACGTGGTTTTAGATGTGTTTGATTTTTTGCAGGCGCAGATCGCAAAATTGGTGGCTGCAGGGGTGTCAGAGCGATGTATCTTAGCTGATATCGGAATTGGTTTTGGCAAAACGCTCTCGCATAATTTGGCGCTTCTCAATCGGATTAGTTTGTTCCACGGTTTGGGGGTGCCCTTGTTATTGGGCGTGTCTCGAAAGGGTTTCATTGGTCAGATTGCCGGTGTAGAAGACCCCCAACAGCGATTGGCTGGATCTCTTTCGGTGGCGCTTGCTGCCCGGGCGCAGGGGGTTCAGGTGTTTCGCGTTCATGAAGTCAGACAAACCCGAGAGGCGTTTGATCTTGATAAAGCGGTAGAAAAGGGCGAGGCAGATGGGGCGTAAATATTTTGGAACCGACGGTGTGCGCGGCCCAGCGAATAGCTTTCCGATGACCGCCGATATTGCGTTGAAATTGGGCGCAGCGGCGGGCCGATATTTCCAAAACTCAAAAAACCTTTCTAAGCGGGTCGTAATTGGAAAAGACACGCGGCTTTCTGGATATATGTTTGAAAATGCGCTCACGGCAGGGCTGACCTCAACGGGAATGAATGTCTTGTTGCTAGGGCCTGTTCCGACGCCGGCGGTTGGATTGTTGACGCCGTCGATGCGGGCTGATTTGGGGATTATGATTTCGGCAAGCCATAACGGGTTTGAAGATAATGGCATCAAATTCTTCGGGCCAGACGGGTATAAATTATCCGATGAGGTGGAAAATCAAATTGAAACCCTGCTCGAAGAAGGGGCAAACGGTTTGGCCCCTGCCGATCAAATAGGCCGTGCGCAGCGGATTGATGATGGTTTGTTTCGTTACGTAGAGCGCGCCAAGTCAAGTTTTCCCAGTGGAGTGCGGCTGGATGGTATGAAAGTGGTGATCGATTGCGCCAATGGGGCTGGATATAAAGCGGCTCCGGAAGTTCTTTGGGAATTGGGGGCCGAGGTTATCCCCGTGGCCGTCAATCCAAACGGAAGAAACATAAACCATAATTGTGGCTCCACCAAGCCGCAGGTGGCGGCAGAAACGGTTGTGGCACATGGCGCTGATTTGGGAATCTGTCTTGATGGTGATGCCGATCGGGTGATTTTGATCGATGAAAAAGGCCGGGTTGCAGATGGGGATCAATTGATGGGTCTTTTGGCGCAAAGATGGGCGTCTGAGGATCGGTTGCGGGGCAATGCTTTGGTCGCCACTGTGATGTCGAATTTAGGTTTAGAGCAGTTTTTGCAAGGCCATAAAATTGATCTTTTACGTACCAATGTCGGGGATCGTTACGTTGTTGAAAAAATGCGTCAGGGCGGGTTTAACCTGGGCGGTGAGCAATCTGGACATATCATCATGACAGAGCACGCGACCACCGGCGACGGTTTGATGGCCGCGCTGCAATTTTTGGGTGAAATGAAGCGCAGCGATACCTCTGCGAGCGATTTGGCAAATGTGTTCCAGCCTGTGCCGCAACTTTTGAAAAATATTCGTTTTTCTGCGGGTGACAGGCCACTTGACGCTGAACCTGTGCAAAAAACCATCGCTGCTATGGAAACAAAGCTTGCCGGTCAGGGGCGGTTGTTGATCCGTAAATCGGGTACGGAGCCTCTGATCCGGGTGATGGCTGAATGCACCGAACCTGCGTTGCTTGAACAGGTTGTGGGTGAGGTTGTTGGGGCTGTTGAAGCCGTCTGCCAAGCGTGAGAAACTTGCATGTTGCGCCCTGTTTTTTTGTTTGGCTACAGGGCTGAGCGTGTAAAAAACGCGTCCAACTTAGAATGCGCATGCCTATCTTTAATCTTTAGGATTTGGCTCCAAAGAAAAGCCTATTAAGTGCTTTATACTGGCTGAGGTAAACGCCAATGATGATCAAAAGCAACGCCGCCAGCAAGCGGATTTGAAACGGCTCATTCAACAATATAATTCCAAAAACAACAGACCAAAGCGGCACTTGATAATTGGTCAAGCTCATGAAGACAGGGCCAGCGGTTCTGATCACCAACACCCGCAAAAGATTTGCCAGCGCGGTCGGAAACAGGCCTAAAAAAATCAATAAACCCCATCCAGTGCTGCTTATTGCAGGTGGCGGCCCCTCGATGATAAAGGCTGTTATAACCACAAAGCCACTGCCAATCAGCAAGCTTACAGCCGCCAAGCCTATGGGATCCATTGGCGCCAAGCGCCGCATCACAACCGAACTTATCGCATAGCAACTGGCGGCGCCAAAGCAAGCGATGCGTCCGGGCCATTCTAAATCTGCACCTGTCATGTCTAAGGCTTTTGAGCCAATTAGAACCAACACTCCCACAAATCCGATGCCAAAGCCGATCGAGCGGCGCAATGTCATTTTTTCACCTGGTATCAATAAATGAGAAAGCGGAAGCACCAAAAGGGCAACCGCTGCCATGGTAACGCCTGAGAAGCTTGATGTTACATATTGCTGCGCCCAGCTGATCAATTGAAACGGGATTGCAGTGCTGAGTAATCCCACGCAAATCAATCCACCCCAGCTGCGTGTTTTATCCAGGTGCAAGCGGCGGCCGCGCAATTGCCAAAGCGCCCCGGTGACACCGGCCGCAAACACGATGCGCCCGGCTGTCAGCCAAAACGGCGTAACATGCTCAAGGGCCAGTTCGATGACCATAAAGGTGCTGCCCCAGATCACGCCCAGAGCGGCAACCATAAGCCAGCTGGCTTTCGTAATATACGGCGTGTCATTCATATTTTGGGGCAGTCCTGTTCAGGAAAGGCAATTGGGCGCCCATGCCCCAATGTGATCAGGGGCGCCCAAATCTTGTTTAGTTGCGGTCTTTATCAACCATTTTACCGGCAGAGATCCATGGCATCATGCCGCGCAAGGTTTCGCCCACGGCTTCGATTTGATGCGCATCATTCATCCGGCGGGTGCCCTTAAAGAAAGGCTGGCCAACCGCATTTTCTTGCATGAAATCGCGCACAAACTTGCCCGTTTGAATATCGCTGAGGATAGATTTCATCCGCGCTTTGGTTTCATCATAAGGCAAAACGCGCGGTCCGCTGACATACTCACCATATTCAGCCGTGTTTGAAATTGAATAGTTCATGTTGGCGATGCCGCCTTCATAAATCAGATCGACGATCAATTTTACCTCATGCAGGCATTCGAAATAGGCCATTTCAGGCGCGTATCCGGCCTCTACCAGTGTTTCAAAGCCCATGCGGATCAGTTCAACCAAGCCGCCGCATAAAACCGCCTGTTCGCCGAATAAATCGGTTTCACATTCTTCGCGGAAATTCGTTTCAATGATGCCAGAGCGCCCGCCACCGATTGCCGAGCAATAGCTAAGACCGATTTCCAAAGCTTTGCCTGATGCGTCATTATCAACGGCCACAAGGCAAGGCACGCCGCCGCCTTTGGTGTATTCGCCGCGCACGGTATGGCCAGGGCCTTTTGGAGCCATCATGATCACATCAACGCCAGGTTTGGGATCGATCAATCCAAAATGTACGTTCAAACCATGCGCGAACGCAATCGCCGCGCCTTCACGGATATTGTCATGCACATATTTCTTATAGGTCTCGGCTTGCAGCTCATCGGGCATGGTAAACATGATCAGATCACACCAGGCCGCCGCTTCCGCGATGCCCATGACGGTCAAGCCTTCTCCTTCGGCCTTTTTCGCCGAGGCCGAGCCCTCGCGCAGCGCAACAACTAAGTTTTTGGCGCCGCTATCGCGCAAATTTAGCGCATGTGCATGGCCTTGTGATCCATAGCCCAAAATTGCTACTTTTTTGTCTTTGATCAGATTAATATCGCAATCGCGGTCATAATAAACGCGCATAAGAAACCCTCCATTTGCATTTCAATCCGCAGCGTTATATCGATATTTTAAGAATACGGGTTTCTTATTTGGTGTTTATATGCTAAATATAGTATAAATCATACTAAATTTTTTATAAAAAAGAAAAAATCATGCTTGATGCCACTGATCGGCGCATATTGCGGGTTTTCCAAAGCAACCCGTCGCTTTCAATGTCTGATTTGGCCGCATTGGCTGGAACAACGCCAGCGGTTTTATCGCGCCGGCTTTCTCGGCTGCGTGACACACATGTTCTATTGGGCCAAGAGGCGCTTATCGATTGGTCATCGCTGGGCTATAGCGTGGAAGTGTCTTTAAGGGTGGCTTTGGATAAAACCCAAGCCACCGCCTTTGAGGTGTTCTGCGCGGCGGCGCGATTGGTGCCAGAGGTCACCGAAATCCAAAGTTTTCTTGGCCGGGTGGATATTCGCTTATCGGTGATTGCCCGCGACATGGCGCATTATCAATCGATTTACCGCAATCATATTCTCGCCCTGCCGCATATTGCCGATATCGAAGCTTTGATGCATGTGGCGCGGATTAAATCGGATGAAGTGTTGCCCGTATGATCGAGATCGATGCCATCGACAGAGCGCTTTTGCGCGCATTGGTTGAAGATGCGGGGCAAAGCGCTGGCGCGTTGGCCCGCGTTTTGGGGATGTCGCAGCCTGTAATATGGCGGCGGATAAAGCGTTTGCGCGACACGGGGGTGATCAAGGGAACGCGGCTGCGGCTTGATAAAGCGGCTTTAGGATTCGGGGTGACGGTGTTTTTGGGCATAAAGCTTGCCACTAAGGGCCGCGTGAGTTTGGACGATTTTGAACGGGCTGTGACGGGTATTCCTGAGGTGCAGAACGTTGAGCATGTTTTGGGGCTCTATGATTATCGGCTACGGGTTGTGGCGCGCGATATATCTGATTTCGAACGTATTTTACGTCGCCGTATCATGACCTTACCGGGGGTTGGTGATGTTGAGGCAAATGTCTTGCTTAGCGAAGAGCGCCGCCCGGGCCCGCTAGATGCTTTGGAAATCTAATCGGGTGTGGCTAAGCCGTTTCGCTTTATCTCGCGCTGGAGGCTGTGACAGAAGGCCCCGCTTAGCAACTAGACTTTGCCTTTAGGGGCGCGCTGCCCTATTTATAAGCAAAATTGGAGGAAAAACGCGATGCCTGCTTTGCTAAATACAGTAGATCCCGAGGGACTAGAAGAATTTTCAGTCGTCTTTACGGATAGATCGTTAAACCATATGTCGACGGTTTTTCAATCCGTGATGACCGATATTTCTGCTATGCTGAAACAAGTTTACAATGCGGATGCAGTGGCTTTGATCCCCGGCGGTGGCACTTTCGGGATGGAGGCAGTGGCCCGCCAATTTGGCCGCGATGCGAATGTCTTGGTGGTGCGCAACGGCTGGTTTTCTTATCGATGGTCGCAAATCTTTGAAGCCACATCTGGCGCCGCGGCTGTTGAGGTGATGAAAGCCCGACAAGCTGGCAATGGCACGCAAGAGCCGTTTCGGCCCGCTGCGATCGAAGAGGTGGTTGCAAAAATCCACGATACGCGACCAGATATTGTGTTTGCACCGCATGTTGAAACCTCGGCGGGGGTGATCTTGCCGCCCGAATATTTGGCGGCTTTGTCTTCAGCGGCCCATGAGGTTGGGGCTTTGATGGTGTTGGATTGTATTGCATCGGGCTGCGCTTGGGTGGATATGCAGGCCAGTGGCGTGGATGTGCTTATTTCAGCGCCTCAAAAAGGCTGGTCCGCATCGCCCTCAGCGGGGTTGGTAATGCTGTCTCAGCGCGCGGTCGAGCGCATGGAACATACGGCCTCTGACAGTTTCGCGATTGATTTGAAAAAATGGCATGGCATCATGCAAATATATGAAAATGGCGGCCATGCCTATCATGCGACGATGCCAACTGACGCGTTGCGCGCGTTTCGTGATACGATGCTTGAAACCCGCGAATTCGGATTTGATAAACTGGAAGCGGCGCAGTGGGAATTGGGAAATCAAGTGCGTGCGATGCTGAAAGCGAAAGGGATTGTGTCGGTGGCAGCTGACGGGTTCGGCGCGCCAGGTGTTGTGGTAAGCTATACCAGCGACCCGAAAATACAAAACGGATCAAAGTTCTCGGCGCTTGGTATGCAGATCGCCGCCGGGGTTCCATTGGCCTGTGATGAGCCGGAAAATTTCATGACCTTTCGGCTTGGGCTTTTTGGCTTAGATAAATTATACGATGTCGATGCAACGGTGGCGCGGCTTCAACGGGTGCTCGATCAAGTGCTGTAGGCGGCGCCTGTTTGCAAGCCAAGACGCATCATCGCTTTGCGCAGCGGCGCTGGGCTGTGCAGCGCATTTAGGCCAAGCGCCCGCGCATCGCGCAGCGCCTGAGCCTGCGCCTGCGAGGCTGAATTTAGCAGGGAAACACCGGCAACGCGCAGGCGCAAATCACCAATGCGTTGGCGGTGGTAGCGATCCAGCATTTCAGCATCCCCCAAACGCGCAGGCTCGGCTTTGGCCAGCGTGAGCAAGGCATCGATATCCCCCAAACTCATATTCAAACCTTGCGCGCCAATGGGGGGAACAACATGCGCCGCTTCGGCGATCAATGCCACGCGCTGTCCGCTTAGACGGTTTGCCAATTGGCTGATGATCGGCCAAAGGCTGCGCCGGGTCACCAGACGCAAAGGCCCAAGATGGTTGCAAGACCGCGCGCTCATTTCTGCTTCAAAAGCCTCGGTGGGCATGTTTGATAAGGCCAGCGCATTCGGCCCGGTTTCCATCCAAACCACCGCAGAAGAGGGTTGCCCCTGATAATCTGGAAGCGGCACCAGCGTGAACGGGCCACCGCTGCGATGGATTTCCGTTGACACGTTTTGATGGGGAATAGGATGCGTAACCGCAAACGCCAATGCTTTTTGTCCAAACCGCGTGGTGCTCACAGAAATTCCAGCCTGGTTTCGGATTTCAGAGCTGCGCCCATCTGCTCCAAGAACCAAACGGGCCTTGACCTGCGTGCCATTGCTTAAGCTGATTTTGGCCTCTTGATCGCGGGTGAACAGCTTTGTGCTGGCTACGCCGGGTAAAAATTGAACCCGCGGTTCTGCCTCTAAAGCCTGAGAAATTTCGCGCCGCGACAGCCAGTTTGGAACGTTCCAGCCGAAGGGTTGCTCTGAAATGTCAGAGGCTTTAAAATCTTTGATTTGGCGCGGTTCGGGCGTTGTTTCAGGACCGCCTGCATCAATAATGCGCATTACGTCAAGCGGCATGGCATGATGTTCAAGCACAGACCAAAGGCCAATATTGTCTAAAAACGCCTTTGAGGGTTGCAGGAAAGCAGTTGTTCGTAAGTCAGAATTATCTTCGTTTCGGGATATAACGGGTGGGATCGGATCTGCGCATATGACCGAAAAGCCAGCCCTGCCGAAGGCGATCGCTGCAATCAATCCTGCCAGACCACCACCAGAGATAAATATATCAGCTTTTTCCATCACGCACCTGCCTTTCTTGCGTTTCCAACACATAACCTGATATCAGGACAAGTCCAACGGAAGCGACGGGCTTAGACGATCTGCCGCAGAAACTGCACGAGATCATCCGTTTGGTAATCAATATGGGGTTTATTCCCGGTTTGAGAGGCATTCACCAAGATCGTTTTCAAGCCCAGCTGATGTGGCACGTCTAAATTGCGAGGATCATCTTCAAACATGGCGGCTTGTGTCGGCTGCAAGTCTTCGCCGTCGAAAATAATGGCATAGGCCTGTGAGGCGGGCTTGGGATGATAAGCCGCGTGCTCAACCCCATAAAACGCATCAAATTGTCCCGCCAAGCCCAAAGCATTCACCACGTGCCGGGCGTACGGCGCGGTTCCGTTCGTATAAATAATTTTGCGCCCCGGTAACGCCTCAATGGCTTTCGCCAACGCGTCGCTTTTGGGAAGGTTCGAAAAATCGATATCATGTACCTGCTCTAGGAATGGATCGGGATCTATATCATGTTCCTTCATCAAACCGGCCAAGGTTGTGCCATAGCGCCGCCAATAAGCATCGCGCAGCGTATCCGCCGCTTCCGGGGTCAGCTGAAGGTTTGATACGATGTAATCCCGCATTTTCACTTCGATTTGATCAAATAGCCGGATAGAGGGCTGATAGAGTGTGTTGTCCAGATCAAAGACCCAATGGCGGATGTGGCGCAGCTTCTGCGGCATGATGGTCAATCCTTCTTGTAAAAGCTGCCCTGTTGGGGTTGCTTTCCAAAACCGTAAATCGCTAAATTAGGGACTTATCACCGGAGTGCAATATGGCCCTTAACCGATTACATCAAAAAGACGCATATACGCTGATTTTAGAGGCGATTGATATGGGGGTTTTTAAACCAGGTGATCGGTTGGTTGAAAGCGATTTGGCAGAGCGCTTCGGCGTCTCGCGTACGCCCATTCGCGAGGCGCTGCAGCGGTTGGAAACACAATCGCTTCTGAATCGGGATGGCCGCAGCCTTTTTGTCTCGTCTCTGGATCACAATCAAATCGCAGATCTGTATGTTGTGCGCGCTGAATTAGAGGGGCTGGCGGCAAAATTGGCGGCGCGCACTGCGACCAATGAAGAACAGCGGGTGCTGGTTGAAATGGTCGAGCAAGATTTTGAACTGGTCGATGATCCTTCAGCTTTGGCGCGGGCCAATCGGCGGTTTCACAAGCAAATTCATCTTTCAACGCATAACCGGTATTTGGTGCAGCAGCTCGATCTCGTTCACCGTTCAATGGCGCTGATGGCGACCACGTCGCTTGCCGCAGATGGGCGCGGCTTAGAGGCGATGAAAGAACATCAGGCGATTGTTACAGCGATTGTCACACGCGATGAAGACGCGGCGTATCAGGCGTTGAAACATCATTTATCTTCCGCTTTTGTCACCCGTTTGAAACAAAAATCTGAGGCGACATAGGGGGAAGATGAGCCACCCCAGCTTTGACTAAATTGATCACCATGCGCGGTTTTCGCCCAATGAAAGCGGTTTACGATCAGCTCATAGAGCGCTTTATACGCCGATAGGGTGGCCATTGCGAAATATACAAGTCGCAGCGGCAGCCAACGTTTGAGACCTTTATGCCCTGATTTTTCCACCGTCATAACCCCGATCGCACCATCGACCAGCAAGGCCAATGCAAATAGCGCACCGATTGCATTGCTATAGCCGTGGGAAAGCGCCAGATCTTGCCGCGCCATAAGCCCTGCCGCCACGCACCAGAATATCCAAAAAAGCGGCGCAAAAAGGAAGGTGGCAATCGCAGGAACGAATAATGCGTGCACCCCAACCCAGCGCCAAATACCCAGATCAGCCAGCAGCCGCTTTGGAGATCGATTATGGCACCACTAGGCCATGATATAGCCCTTTTGCCAACGTGAGCGCTGTGTGATCCAAGTTCGCGGCGTTTTGGTGGCCTCTTCAAAGGTTTTGCTATCGAGCAACGCGCATCGTAGGCCCGCTCGTGACAACCGCAGGCCCAGATCAGCATCTTCGGTAACGTTAAAAGCATCCCAGCCCTTTAAATCAATCAGGGCCGCGCGCCGGACATACATGCTGGTTCCCCCAAGCGGAAGCGCAAACCCAAGCCGTGCCAACCCGGGTAAAATAACCTGAAACCATGCCGCATATTCCAAAGCAAAACAGCGTGTTAGCCAATTTTTATGCGCGTTGTAAAAATCCAAACGCCCTTGAAGGCAAACGAGACGGGGATCGGCCATAGCGAACTGGTTGGCAACTTTTAAAAGCTGATCTTTTTTCGGGGTATCTTCGGTATCCAAAACGCCGATAATGTCACCGCTGCTGAGGCCAAAGGCAAAGTTTAACGCGCGTGGTTTGGTTTTTACACGCCCTTTTGGCACCGTTATAACGCAGCACCAACTTGGCAGATCGGTCGCTAATAATGCGGTTTGGGTTTCCACATCACCATCTTCCAAAATCAACATAACCTCAAGATGCGTGCGCGGATAGTCAAGCCTTTGCAAGTGATAGAGAAGGTGATGCAGGATCCTTGGTTCTTCGAGCAACGGAATCAAAATTGTGATACGGCGCAGAAATTTTGCCTTGTTCAAGAAGTATCTGCCCCAGTTTTTACCAAATTCAGGCATCTAAACAGAGGTTAAGGTTGAGGTCGCGGCGGCAGGCCTTTGCAAGCTGAATTTACGTGCCATAAGGCACAGAACGCCAAAATAATTAAGATTAACCTAAAGGTTTACGCGTTAACCTTTGCCTTCATCGAGGCAGCGAAACGTTCAAACAGATAAAAACTATCTTGCGGGCCCGGGCTCGCTTCGGGATGATGTTGAACCGAAAACACCGGGCGGCTCTGCATTTTTAACCCGCAATTTGATCCGTCAAACAACGAGATATGTGTTTCAACCACGCCCTCAGGCAGCGATTGCCCATCGACAGCAAACCCATGATTCATCGACGTGATTTCAACTTTACCACTTTCTTGATCGCGCACAGGATGGTTGGCACCGTGATGACCATGGTTCATCTTTATGGTTTTTCCACCAAGCGCCAAGGCCAGCATTTGGTGGCCAAGACAAATACCAAATATTGGCAAATTGGTGTTTTCAAGGATTCCTTGTATCATCGGCACGGCATAGCGGCCGGTCGCAGCGGGATCGCCTGGGCCATTTGATAAAAACACCCCATCCGGTTGTAGCGCCAAAACCTCTTGTGCCGTCGTTGTTGCTGGCATCACGGTGACATCACAGCCTGCAGAGGCCAAACAGCGTAAAATGTTACGCTTGGCACCATAATCAATCGCCACAACTTTATGTTGGGCGCGCTGCTGAGGCTTGTGCCCATCTTTCCAGGTCCAACGTTGCTCATTCCAGTGATAGGTTTGGCGGCACGTGACCTCTTTGGCCAAATCCATGCCTTCCAGGCCGTTGAACCCGCGGGCTTTTGCGATCAAAGCCTCGCGGTCTATGTTACCTTCAGGATGATAGGCTATGGCGACATGCGGAGCCCCTTGTTGGCGGATTACGCGCGTTAAGCGGCGGGTATCGATGCCGCCAATCGCAATGCGGCCGCAGGCGCGCAGCCAATCTGATAATTCTGTTTGTGCGCGCCAATTTGAGGCGCGCGTTGGATCCCATTTCACCACCATCCCCGCGGCAACCGGATCCACCGCTTCATCGTCTGAATTATTCACCCCGACATTGCCGATATGTGGAAAGGTAAAGGTTATGATTTGGCCGCAATAAGACGGATCAGTCATAATTTCCTGATACCCTGTCATTGCGGTATTAAAGCACAATTCTGCGACAGCTTCCCCTGGGGCACCAAAGCCATTGCCATAAAATACAGTGCCATCGGCCAATGCGAGGCAGGCGGTCGGCTCAGATCTGAGAGAGGAGGCCATTTTTTCACTTTCTTGAGGAGTAAATTTGCGGCAACCTAATGAGTTGTGCCGTAAGCGTCAAGCGGCTCTGCCTCGGCGATTCCTTGCTGATTTTTAATCTGTGCTTGCTCTTGGCTGTGGTTTTCTCTACTGCTTGCCGCCGTCATAATGATAGAGGTGTTTTATGGACCTTCGCGCCCGAATACTTGCTTCAATGAAGCAAGCGATGAAAGAAAAAGATGCCGAGCGTCTTTCGACCGTGCGCTTGATCAGCGCGGCGATCAAAGACAGAGATATCGCGGCGCGCGCGGATGGCAATGATGACGGCGTTGACGAAACCGAAGTCATGGCGATCCTTGGCAAAATGACTCGGCAGCGTCAGGAAAGCGCCCGCACATATGAAGAGGCTGGCCGGTTGGATTTGGCCGAGCGGGAAATGGCTGAAATTAAGGTGATTGAAGAGTTTTTGCCCAAACAGTTGAGCGCGGAGGAAATTTCTCTTGCGGTTGAGACAGCGATTGCAGACATGAACGCCAGTTCTATCCGGGATATGGGGCGCGTCATGGGCGTTTTGAAAAGCCAATATATAGGTCAGATGGATTTTGGCCACGTTGGCCCTTTGGTGAAAGAAAAGCTGACGGCTTAGAGAAAGTCCGAGTGGATTTTATCAAGCTGCGAGGCGCGACTTATCAGGAGCCGCTTCACAAAAAAGTTCTTTGAAAGTGCCTTGGTTAGGGCGGCACTTTTATGATTCTTTCGTCAGTCATTGAAAGCGAACAACCTTTGAGTCATAAAATTAGGACAAAAATGTTTATTTATTAGGCCTTAATTTGTGAATGTTACTTTCTGCCAGTTTTATCGCGATTTTTTGGGTTGTTGCTATCATTCAAAATTTACCTTGTTTTGGTCTTAGTGCTTTCACCTCTAGTCCTGTAACGAACTTTTGCAGCCTATAGCTAAAATTATTTAAAGCTTGTCTGTTAACTCTGTGAACCCAGCTTTCTATTAAGCATTATTGTTAACATAAACCACGTACAAACTATACAGAGAAAATTTTAAGAGCTCTAAAAAAATCGGTTTTTAGTATTTTATACATAGTAAAATTTATTTAACTTAATATCGCGAACTGAGTTTATGTGGTTAAAAACAAAATACCTTCAACAACTTACTGAGTTGCAACTAAATTGTCATGCGCATAACTTTATTTATCTACTGGAGTACATTTGTTAAGCTAATACAATATGAGAGAGGGGTAATACCTGCTGTAAGTAAAACTGGAGACATTACGCCTTTCCTCATTGTGGATCGATAAAACGATTGTGGGGACCTGAAAAGTTCAACTTTTTTGGTGAAAAGAAGCTTAAAACAGACATGTGTGAAAATAATCCTCTGAGGCCAAATGATTACAGAAATTATTATAACGACATTTCAAAAACCAAGGCATTTGGCGACTGTGTTGCAATCTCTCCTAAAGCAGCATTGTTTACCAAATATAATCTGTGTTGCCGACGATGGTTCAGATTACAATACAGAAAACGTTATCCAAAATTTTCGGTTTGCAAACCCGAGCTTAAATATTCGTCACATATGGCACGAAAACCTTGGGTTTCGAAAAACCCGTATTCTCAATGATGCGGTGCACTCTAGCCAAGCTGATTACATAATTTTTACCGATGATGATTGTGTAATGCATCCTACGTTCATCTCAAGGCACTTGAAATTAGCTAAAGAGGGTCATTTTGCAACTGGCTCAGCAATACGGCTAACAAAATTTTTATCAGATAAAATCCTCGATCAGGGCGAACTATCCTGGTCTGAACTAGGGAGACCGCTGGAATGGCAACCGAGGTCATTTTCAGAAAAATTAAAATCAATGCCCTTTGATCATCGGGTCATGGGTATTTTAGATTATTTATCGCCAGTGCGTTGCTCTTGGGCTGGCGGAAATGCGTCTACATTTAGAAAACATATTTTGAAAGTTAATGGTTTCGATACAAAAATGGCGTATGGTGGAGAAGATAAAGAGTTTGGTGTCAGGCTGACTAATTTAGGGATTAAAGGACGCCACTTAAGATATACGGCACCGATTTATCACCTCCATCATGAGCGAGGTTATGTTAAGAAAAATCAGCTTCAAAAGAATCGAGAGATATTGAAACAGACACGCTCCTCAAATAAAATTGTAACTGAGAATGGCATTTTTCCTATGTAGGCTAATCATAGCTTTCTGTTTTGAATGTTTATGAGATAAACACTTGTCCTCTTCTTAATCATTTACGACTGATGTTTCTGTTTTGGATGGTAACTTGATTAGTTTCTGGGAACACTTCATACTTTTGTACGGCAGGTGCATACGTTGTCATTTCATATTATGTATACATTAGTTATGTTGTGTACAAGTACTAGCCTATCAAGGCTATTTCTAGGTCTCATTTGAATAATGTTATTAAAAGGTTTGCCTACAATCTGTAATTTGCTTTATTGAAGTTTCTTAGGGGCGTTAGCTGCCTGCATAACCATATTGTTTATTCATATTCAGGTTACTCAGGATTGTGATAGCTGGCCAGGGCAGATTTTAATTCTTTAAAAAGCGATTTACGTTCGTCTTCGCTTAAAAAAGCTCCGATCTCAACCTCTCTTCCATTTCCGCTCAGGGTCACGTAATTGGGAAGCGGCCCTTCGGTGCCGTATAAATGCGCCTGTGCCCAATATCCGTTACACTCCCATGATTTAATCTCGCCCTTTGGCTCTTGGCGCACCAAACGCAAATTATCGGCGGTGAAGCTTAATTGTTCTAATATCTGGCTGTCAAAATAGTTGCGCCGCAACGCCCACCAGATTGCCCAAACGGTGAGCATTAAAAAGGGGAGTAGGGCCCAAAATAGTTTTGTCCCCAGCAATGCGTAAAGCGGAAGAGTGATCAAGATGAAGGTCGTCATGATGAAAGCGGCAAAGCCCTGTGGCGGCAAAGACCGATGCGGCCACAGCTCCAAGGCGGCGTGCGCTTTATCCTCTGTCTGTTCTAACCAAATATATGGCATTTCACCTACCCATCTCTAACCTTTCAAGTTATTGCGCGTATATGCAAAGAAAAGGGTCTGGCTGGATTTGCGTTTAAAAAACCCATCTAAATGCGTTTATTTGGCGTGCTTTTATCAACAAAACGGGTCGTCTTCATCACTCGCCATAAGAGGGCGTGGATCATTTGCCCCTTTGGACAGAAACGATCAATTTATATGGCCCGTTTACCATCGCATTTGACATAAAGAACCCCCGCCTTTTGAGCTTATATATGCAAAGGCGAGGGGTGTTTTTTTTTCAGAGGCGCGATCACGCCAATATTAGCCCTATTTTGTTAATGGCTGGGGGCTTTATCCCACTCTTCCTGCTTTGGCAGAATTTCAAACGTATGCTCTGGAGGCGGTGAGGGAAGCGTCCATTCCAGCGTATCAGCATACTCGTTCCAATAATTATTCTCGGTCACTTTCGCCCCTCGCAGCAGCGAATATGCAATGATGCCAAAGAAGAAGATAAACGAGGCGAAAGACAGGAATGCCCCCCAGCTCGACCATTGGTTCCAATAGGCAAAGGCTTCCGGGTAGTCGATATAGCGACGTGGCATACCCTGACGACCTAAGAAATGCTGGGGAAAGAATGTCAGGTTTGCACCGATGAACATCATCCAGAAATGCAACTTGCCAGCCCATTCAGGATAAGCGCGCCCTGTCATTTTGCCGAAGTAGTAGTAGATTCCGGCAAAGATGGTGAATACGGCTCCAAGGCTCATCACATAGTGGAAATGTGCTACTACGTAATACGTATCGTGATACGCTCGGTCTACGCCTGCTTGAGCCAGAACGATGCCGGTGACCCCGCCCACCGTGAACAGAAACAAGAAGCCAAAAGCCCATAGCATTGGAGTTTTGAATTCAATCGATCCGCCCCACATGGTGGCGATCCAACTGAAAACTTTAACGCCTGTGGGCACCGCGATCACCATAGTGGCCAGCATAAAATAAGATTGCTGCGTCAACGACATGCCGACGGTGTACATGTGATGCGCCCAGACAACAAACCCCAAAGCGCCGATCGCGATAATCGCCCATACCATGGGCAAATAGCCAAATACGGGCTTGCGCGAAAAGGTTGCGATTACATGGCTAATCAAACCAAACCCGGGAAGGATGATAATGTAAACCTCTGGATGTCCAAAGAACCACAAAATATGCTGGTACAATATTGGATCTCCGCCACCGGCAGGATCAAAGAAGGTTGTGCCAAAGTTACGATCCGTCAGCAACATGGTGATCGCGCCAGCTAGAACCGGAAGCGACAACAATATCAGCCAACTGGTCACAAAGATCGACCATGAAAACAGCGGCACTTTGAAAAGCGACATTCCTGGGGTGCGCATATTCAAGAATGTGGTGATCATATTGATCGCACCCAGGATAGAAGAGGCACCCGAGACATGCACCGCGAAGATCGCCAGATCCATCGACATACCGCCTTCGTTCACCGAGAGCGGTGGATACAGAACCCAGCCCACACCAGAGCCTAGCTGATCATTGCCTCCTGGCGCCAGAACTGAGCAGATCGCTAGCGTCGTTCCAGCCACATAGAGCCAGAAGGAAAGGTTATTCATGCGCGGAAACGCCATATCCGGAGCACCAATTTGCAAAGGCATGAAGTAATTTCCAAACCCGCCAAACAATGCCGGAATAACCACAAAAAACATCATCAAAATGCCATGACCGGTGATCAAAACATTCCAAAGATGACCATTCGGAGTACAAGGGGTAGACGCATCTGCAAACATCCGTGCGCCTTCGAGGCACATATATTGAACGCCCGGATCCATCAATTCAAGCCGCATGTAAACGGTGAAGGCAACCGATACAAATCCGACAAATGCCGATGTGATCAGGTACAGGATTCCGATGTCTTTATGATTCGTAGACATAAACCAACGCGTAAAAAACCCTCGTTGATCTTCATGTTCGTGGCCATGAATGGCTGCATCTGCCATAATTGCCTCCTAGTTAAGTTATTGTGGTGGAATTAAAAAGGCTGATAATTCCTTGGCTTGAGGTTGCTTTTAATGTGCATTTGCGGGCTCGGCAATGTATGACTTTGCCGCAGGGTGGGAAAAAATGACGCGCCCATATGCGGCCTGTGGTGTCTTACCCTCTCCGGGCCCGTTTTCTGCTGTGTTTATAGTGCCAAAAACTGTTTTTCAAATTGGTCTTTTAGTGCCATATCAAGTTCTGCCATGCTCACGGGAAGCCCAAGATCCACCAAACTTGTTACGCCATATTCGCGAATGCCGCAGGGTACGATCCCCTCGAAATGCGATAAATCGGGATCAACATTGATTGAGAGCCCGTGAAACGACACCCATTTTCGGAGCCTTATTCCGATCGCGGCGATTTTATCTTCTTGGCGCAACCCTGCGGGCGTTAAAGGTTTTTCCGGTCGATCAACCCATACGCCAATACGACCATCGCGTATCGCCCCTTGCACGTTAAAGCAGGCCAAAGTGGAGATCACCCATTGCTCTAGCTTCTGCACAAATGCACGCACATCCTTGCCATGCCGGTTTAAATCGAGCATCACATAGACAACTCGTTGGCCCGGCCCATGATATGTATATTGCCCGCCGCGTTTGCTGGTAAACACAGGAAATCTGTTCGCATCAATCAAATCCTTGCGGTTTGCGCTGGTCCCTGCAGTGTAAAGCGCAGGGTGCTCAACCAACCAAATGGCTTCCGGGGCATCGCCTTTGGCGATGGCATCGGCGCGCGCTTCCATAACCTGCACGGCCTGCAGGTACCCGGTCAGCCCATCGTTAATGTTCCATTGAATTGGCCGCATTGTCTCTTATGGCTTTGATTTGCTATCCTAGAAAATCTACCTTTGGGTCACTGTTTTTTCAACCAAAGGCGTCTCAAATCATAATCCATTAGAAAATCGACGATTTCGTTGTTTTCTTTAACGGAAACGAATGGCGCCTTGCTGTCAGAAACTAATTTGAACGCGTCTTGTGTTGTGTTTTCAATATCTATTTCTGGCATGCCATCGCTGAGAGACTTTAGAGATTCATAGGCTTCTGTATTCTTCGCCATAGTTTCCATCAAACGGCCTTTGGCAGCCGCCAAAATCGAAAGGATTCCGACGAATTTCCCATCAACTTCGATCGGAAGGTTGCGAAAACGTCCCTCGATCATTATTTTTAAGGCGTCTATGCAAAGCATCTCCGGCGTTCCAGTTTTTGGATTTTCCGTCATTACGGCATCTACGGTAAGGTTTTCTGCGATCACGCGATGCGTACCCATATATAATACGATATCACGCCCGGTGACGATCCCGACCACTTGGTTATTTTCGTCCACCACTGCGAGGCTTGCCTCGCGCGGGTCGGATAACGTGACGATCATATCCAAAACTTTATCGGTTACTTTGCAGTGTAACGGAATATCCGATGTATCTTGCGTATACCAATCTGAAACCTTGCTTCGTTTTCCGGCAAAATAGTCTTTGATCTTCATGGGGCCGCCCTCTTTTACTCTGTTTGAAATAGAATACACGCCACATCCCGCTAATCAACGCATAATACGGTGCGGTCTTTGCCCTCCCCTGGCAATTACGGATATACCTCTACCCTTGCTGAAAAAGGTGGCAAGAAAGATTTGTTTGAGATTAAGTGCGAACGTTTAGAGGCGCATTAAACTGGACGCATACCAGCTGCCGAATTTTGGTGCTAAAGCGCAGCCCGTGACCTGTAATGCTGAAAAATTCATGTTTTCGCAAAATTTTATAAAGTTTTTATCGCCGTCAGAATACCGCAAAGACGAAATATATATTTTAATCGTCGACGGCGAGAAAGAATAACAAAAGGAGATAAAAGCTTTAATAAGGTTTGAAAGGCTGGTACCGTTCTAGCGAACGGCCGGGAGTGTTTTTTTCTTGTGTAGACCCATGAGAACCCCCAATTCCAATTCTTAATTTTTTCACTTTTCGGTGAAAAATTTGAAGACGCCCCCCCCTCATGTTCGACTCTCACGTTGTGGATTAACATAAGTGGTTCGGATGCGTTGGACAGCCTCAGACTTAAATCGTCATCTTCAAAAAAAAGGAAGATTTTTTCATCAAATCCACCAATTTCGCGAAATTTTTTTGCTATGACAAAAAACGCGGCACCGGATAAAATCGGTACCAAACAATCTTTGGCAGGTGGTGATTTTTGTACCCAAAATCTAGAGTCGATAAGGGAACTTTTGCGTTTAAATGAGAGTTTTCCTCTGCTATTCTCGAATAAAGGATTTGCCGCTACCATCTCAGGATATTTAGTCGCCGCCGACAAAAGCTTTTCAATTGTATCGGTTTTTAAGCGACAATCCGGATTTAAAAATAAAATGAATTCGGTCTTTGAAAGATTTGCTCCAATATTGCAGGCGGCTCCAAAGCCGGTATTGCTTTTATTGTATACGATATTTGTCATAGGGCGTTTGCCTAAGTACGGCAGGGCTTCTTTATCTGAAGATGCATTATCTACAATTACAACCGGTGTTTCATTGGGAATACTAGCTAACATAGGCTTTAAAAGTTTTGAGCTATTGTACGAAACTGTCACTATGGTAACGTCAGATAACTTATAGTTGTTCAAAACAAAGTTCACTTTCCAATTTGAAGATATTTTTCGCTTTCGGTGTCCATGCGGTGTTTATCAGCAACCTCACAGTATTCACACACACGGTAAGAATAGAATTTATTTTTAAATGAAAAAAGAGGCTAATATTTACCATCCAGCTGTGACCAACTTGTACTGTTTTTATGGCGTGGTCCCATTTGCTCAATCGCGCTAAGCCAAATTCGAATAGACTCATGATGGAAATCTTAACTGGCTTGGGATTTTTGCGCTATATTCTGAAATCACTGATCTCATTATTGTAATATTTTCTTAAGCGATTAAATCTTCCTATTAGGTGGGGCATGCTTTTCAGTTAGTAACGAATTTCGATCACTGCAGAAAGCGTTTCACTTTGGACGATAAAGGCAGATTTTTCGGAAGTATTTTCAGACTTTTCAACCTACTTACATTCCTCCAAACTAAAAATAGGTTGTATAGCCCACTTCTAGGTAACATCCTTCGCCCTAGATTGATCCACAACGTGTCGTAGATCGGATTAGGCATTGAATTGATGCTATGCAACATATCGCAAGTGTTTTCAAGCTTAAGGTACATTAATTGTTCTGCAGTCTTTTCAGTTTGTCAGGCGAAGCAAAGCAGATTACATTGTCTTGACGCTCAAGTTTCACAAAACCAATCTTTTCCAGTTCGGCAACCAATTTTTGGTTTGAGGTTTCTCCATCATCGTAAAAAGCAGGATGTGTTTCAATAATAATTAACTCGACCCGTTCTAAGTTTTTATGTTCATTCCGTATAAGGTCCACTTCTGCGCCCTCGATATCACAGATTAATGTTACCGGACCGTCAGGAAAACCTTTCAGAAGAGAACCAAGTGTTGCCGCCGGGATCGAAAAGCCTAATTCTCCAGTCTTAGCTAGGCGTCCAACATGCGCATTGGATCCCCTAACAAATGTAACTTGCTTTGCCCCTGAATAGTCGATGGCAGCATTTATCACCTGTGATTTGTTTTTTGAGCTCTGTAAATTTGCATTTTTCAAACAAATTGGCGTTAATGTTGGGTCTGCTTCTACTATAATATGCTTGGCCCTTTCTCCTATTTTCCGCTTAATAAGTGACGATATAATTCCGTAACAACCTCCGAGTTCGAGAACATTTGAGCCAACAGAAACGTATTTATTTATTAGATAGGCTTAAGCTGCTTCATATGGTCTACCACGAGCTAGATTATATCTAATAGATAAGTCAGCCGTAACCGGAATTTTAACATTCAATCCATATTGACAAAAAATTTCTGGATCTCGAGCAAGTATACTTCTGCACCATAGCCAAAGCCTTTTTTTATAAAATCTGAGTTTCAAATTTTCACCCGCTACACTGTTTGTTGCATACTCGATGTTGCTTATTCTGTTTAACTAAAAAAAGGAAATTAAATATTTGATAGTGCAATGGTTTTGATTTTAAGGACAGGTTTGCTTTTCAGTAAATTCGCATCAGATTTATTCTTATGCCAGTTTTCGTGTCCCTGCGCGCTCGAACTATGCCGTGTCAGGAGTGCGTCTGTCGCCCGCAGTGTGCGGTCGCTCAACATTTTCGAAGTCCATTGAGTCGTCGGAGATCCTTTTGGCTTGAAAGCCAGTGAAAATCGCATGCAAATAGTCTGCCTCTTTCTTCAGAGTGCAAACGAGTCGTTCTATAAAGATGGTATTTAGATACCAACCGCGCCCATCCATATAGATTTTAATCTCAGCCTTTTTGGCCTTGTCTAAGAACACATTCACCTTGTCATAAATGGCTTATCGTTTTCGCGTACTCACTAATTTATAGTGCAACCGTCGCTTCGCTGCGATCTCATTAACCGTCCTCTCACCATGCATCGCCTCATAGGCTATCGTAGCTTAAGACTTGTCTGTAACGTTCTCTTTTTTTGTCGTTATCATATCCCTTTATTTGTGTTGTTTTCAATTTCGAGCATCTTACGAATGGTCCGGACTGAATGAGTTCGGGTACCAGTATAGCTAGTGATGCGCTTAAGTCTGGTCAGACAGAGCCACTAAGTCCAAATAGGAGTGGAAATTAAAGGGTGAAGTTAGCATTAAATTTTCCATTCACTCCCCGCACCATGTTTTGCCGATCGAAGAGAAGATATTTGATAGTATCGTCCGGTTTTGTAGGAATTATCGCATGAAAACCAAGACAACACGATGGTAACAAACATTGCTCAAGGTCTTAGATCGTCAGCCTTCAAAGGCTTGATGTAAGTTGTGCAAAAAAAAATAGCTGGATATCGGTTTAGATTGTGAGCACCGTGCTGCCCGTTGTTTGGCGGCTTTCCAGCGATCGATGCGCGGCGGCAACATCCTGCAAGGCGAAGCGTTGGTCAATCCGGATCTTTACCGCACCTGTGGTGACTTTATCGAATAAATGCCGCGCCATGGTTTGGCAGGTTTCATGCTGCGCGATATGGGTGAAAACTGAGGGTCTGGTAATTTTCAACGATCCAAGCGGCGCAAGCTGCGCTAGGTCGAACGGGGGGGTCTTTCCAGATGAATTGCCGAATGTGATCATCATCCCGAATGGTTTCAAACAGGCGAGAGACTTGTCAAATGTATCTGCTCCGACCGAGTCCATCACCACATCAACGCCTAGGCCGTTGGTCAGTTTTCGAACCTCGTTTGGAAAGTCTTCACGTTGATAATTTATACAATGTGCCGCGCCGTGGTTCAGCGCATGTTGGCATTTTTCATCGCTGCCTGCAGTGCCGATCAACGTGATTCCTTCAGATTTTGCCCATTGGCAGGCGATCAAGCCCACCCCGCCCGCCGCCGCGTGGAACAAAACCGTATCGCCGGCTTTTAAGGGCGTGGTGCGGTGGAAAAGATATTGAACCGTCAGGCCTTTCAGCATCATTGCAGCGCCTTCTTCAAAGCTGATCGAGTCAGGCAAAACGCAAACCTGATCTGCGGGCATAACGCGCATTTCACAATAGGCGCCAGCAGGGGCGTTGAACGCATAGGCGACCCGATCGCCCGCGTTCAGATGCGTGACATTGCTGCCAACCGCGTCAACAAGGCCGGCGGCTTCTGTGCCCAATGTATGCGGCAGGGGCATCGGGTAAAGCCCCGTGCGCTGATAGATGTCGATGAAATTCAAGCCGCAGGCTTTATGCGCAATGCGCACTTCATTCGGCCCCGGCTCACCAACCTGTTCTTGGATGACCTTTAATTGATCGGCCCCGCCAAATTCTTCTATTATGATTTTTTTGCTCATCCTGAGGTCTCTTTTTTTGCGATTACGCCCTCTTATCTAGCATAGCCAGCGCCCATAACCATCCCGCGGCAAGGCTGTTCACGGGCAGGGGTGCGGTTTATTTCAAAAATGAGTGCTTTTTGTTCGTATTTAAAAGCTCAACGCCGCGCCCGCTTGCGGGTCTGATCCGCCCGGTCAGGTTAAGGATTTATACATCTGAAGTTCGCTCCAGATCTTTTCATTCGTGCTATTGGCTTCGGTCAGGCGGGTTGCCAAGGCGCGAATAATGCCCTTAATTGCGGGGTCTACTTTTTCCATTTTTTGGGTCAGCACTGCCGAAGAGACATGCGTTAAAATGCAATCGGTACGCGCAATGGCATTCACCGTTCGCCGTTCGTCGAGCAATTGACCAATTTCGCCAAAAATTTCGCCCGTGTGCAATGTGGTCAGATGCATATGGCCGGGCGATACGAGATCCACCTCGCCCGAATGCACGATATAGGCGCCGTCGGGCATCGTGGAGGCTTTGTAAATTGTTTGTCCGGCCTTAAAGTTAAAGAAGACAGCCATGCGAGATATCCTATCATAATTTAAGAAGACATGCGCCGGCCAATCTTTGCAGTTTTGCCTAAATATGCGCGCTTCTGCTTTCAGCGAAAGCGAATTTTTACCGTAGATCAAGGGTTAATTTTGACGACATGTATATTTTAGCAATAGAGACCAACCGAACTTTAGCAGGCGGAGCCGTCCATTGGACCGGGACGAAGCGTGGCAGGGCGATGGCAAGACCTGCGTTGTTTTTGTGACGCGCCGCCACGCGCGAAGGTGCAAAAGATGCCGCTGCGCGCAGCCCCTTAATATAGTTGCGGCCGCGCTTGTGGGAGGACAAGAGCAGCCGCCGAAGATCGAAAACCCTTGGGAGGTAGGGATTTTCGAGTTGCCTTTTAAAGCGCGTTGGCCGCGTCCAGTGCTAAACGGCGAATTGACGCGCGGCTTACCCCTAAATCGGAGAGATCGCGATCGCTTAACGCGCTTAGCTCGTTCACGGTTGTGCGGTAAACCCGCCGACGCTGCATTGCTTCGGTCAGTTTGTTGAGGGCTGCGAAAATGCCGCCAAATGCGGCTGGTTTGGCAAATGAACTGTCAGCTGTGTAAGCCATATTATTATCCTCTATGAGAAGAGTTGTCTCTGTGTCTCTGGTGATAGTAGAAATAAATTTATTCTGCGATTGCACAATAGATAAGCCTGCAATGCCGCTATGCAGCATTTGCATGATTGGGCTTGGGGCGCTAAGTCGCGCAGGCGGATATATGATCCGGCTTGCATGTTTATTCTAAATTCGGCATGTCGGCTGGAAAGCGATGAAAGGCAAGAACATGCGCGATCAAATTATTCAAGAATTAGACAAAATTAAGATGCCAAACGGCCAATCTATCGTCGCGCTTGATTTGGTGCGGGCGCTCACGATCGACGAGGGCCATGTACAATTTGTGATCGAAGCCCCATCTGCTGCGGTGGCCGGCGCGCTAGAGTCGCTGCGGCAGCAAGCGGTTGAGGCCATTACCGCCTTGGCCGGTGTCAATAAAACCAGCGTCATTTTAACCGCCCATAGTGGCGCTGCCGAAAAGCCCGAGCCGCCTCAATTGAAAATTGGGGGCCACCCCAAGCCGCAGGCGGCGCCGATGAAGCCGGCGGGTGTGGCGCGCATTCTGGCCATCGCCTCTGGAAAGGGGGGGGTAGGAAAATCCACCGTTTCGTCAAATTTGGCGGTTGCTTTGGCCAAGCAGGGCCGCCGCGTGGGCTTGTTGGATGCGGATATTTATGGGCCATCGCAGCCGCGTATGATGGGGGTGCAACAGCGCCCGGCCAGCCCGGATGGTAAAACCATTATACCGCTCCAGGCCCATGGGGTGACGATGATGTCGATTGGCTTGATGCTTGACCCTGACAAAGCGATTGTGTGGCGTGGGCCGATGCTAATGGGCGCCTTGCAGCAAATGATTTCACAAGTGGCCTGGGGGGAGCTAGATGTTTTGATCGTTGACCTTCCGCCTGGAACCGGCGATGTGCAGCTGACGCTGTGCCAAAAATCAGAAGTCAGCGGGGCGATTGTGGTGTCAACGCCGCAGGATGTTGCGCTGATAGATGCGCGCAAAGCGCTGGATATGTTTTCCACATTGAAAACACCCGTGCTTGGGCTGATCGAAAATATGTCGGTGTTTCATTGCCCACATTGCGGGGAACCCAGTGAAATTTTTGGGCATGGCGGCGTGGCAAAAGAGGCCGAGGCGCTCAATCTTCCGCTCTTGGCGGCATTGCCGATCGATCTTGAGACGCGCACAGCGGGCGATGCGGGATGTCCCGTCGCGGCGGGCACTGGCCCGGTGGCCGAAGCCTATGGGGCGTTGGCCGCACGTCTTGTACAAGGCGGTATGGCCTGATTGGGCGTGTTTGCGCAGGGCCTTGCACGAAAGCTTAACGGCGCTGGGGCCTTAAAGAACGCAAATTCCACAAGAATTGGGAATTCGTGGGAAGTGTCTATCTGAGGCCTATCTATCGCAATTTTTTCGTCAGAAAGCTCGAAATATATCTGTCTATTCAAGAAGCCCTACCAGTTCTTCTGCAAAATTGTGGGAATTGAACCGTGAGGGCGGATTTTTGCACGTTATGCTTCCCTCACAAATAAATCTACATTTAGTATTTTTTTATATGGTGCATACACTATGTGGGCGGATCTGGGTGATCTGTTTTGAGTCTCAATTCCAACTTGTATTATTTTCCCATAATTTACCATAAAATCCCAAATTTTTCTTGATATAAGGCGACTGACATGGCATCAATGGCCATAGGTAAAGCGGGATATCAAAATACGGACGCTAAGATCCGAATTCCTTTGGCAGGTTTCATGCAGGCCCCGACTTTACCGCAGCAAGATGTCCGGCGCGCTCACGTTCTCCCCCCCCAGGTCTGCGCCGCCGGACGTTTCCGCCCCGCGGAGCAAGATTGGCGGATTGGGTGTATGTCTCCTGATCCGCCGCTTTGTTTTAAAGGGTGTTGGGGAAAGGCGTTGGGCGCGAATGCGAAGATTTAGAGGCGAAAGTCTGCATAAGATCGATGCGAAGGGCAGGGTGTCAATCCCGGCGCTATTTCGCCGCGTGATCCAAGCCTGCGATCCCAATTGGCAAGAAGGCTTGCCCCCCGAATTGGTCATTGTCTACGGCGATGCGCGCCGACCCTTTCTGGAATGTTATACGGTTGAGGCCATCGAAGAGGTGGATCGTAAAATTGATCAATTGCCGCGCGGATCGGTGGGGCGAAAAACGCTGGAGCGGTTATTTCACGGACAAAGCCATCCTACCTCTGTTGATGAGACGGGTCGTTTGGTCTTGCCTGCCAAGTTGCGTCAGAAAATTGCGGTTGAGGGCGAGGCTTATTTTATCGCCGCCGGCGACACGTTTCAAATTTGGAACCCCGACAGCTACAGCGAGGACCAGGCCAAAACCGAGGCGTGGTTGAGCGACCAGCCCGATGATTTTGATCCGCTAAGCTTTTTGGATGGCGGTCAGGAAGGGTGAGGGTGGCATCTGTGGCGATTGCACAGTCAGACAAGCCTCATATACCGGTTCTGATCGAGCAAATCCTTTCACAGATCGCTCCGGTTTCGGGCCGCTGGTTGGACGGTACTTTTGGCGCCGGCGGCTATACGCTTGCGCTGTTAGAGGCCGGGGCTGAAAAGGTTTTTGCGGTGGATCGTGATCCTGCGGTTTTTGATCTGCCGCGGGCTTGGCCGACGGCTTTGCAAAGCCGTTTAGAGTTTATTCCGGGCTTGTTTTCGAAGCTTGATGACTATGCGCAAGAGCTGGATGGGATCGTTTTGGACCTTGGGGTCTCTTCCATGCAGCTTGATCAGGCTGAGCGGGGGTTTTCATTCATGCGCGATGGCCCGCTGGATATGCGGATGAGCCAGTCGGGCCCCAGCGCGGCTGATTTGGTGAATGGTTTGCCCGAAGCCGATATTGCCAATCTGCTATATTTATACGGAGAAGAACGCGCCAGTCGCAGAATTGCCAAATCGATTGTGCAACGCCGCAGTGACGCCGCTTTTAAAACCACGTTGGATCTGGCGCAGCTAATCGAAAAGGCGCTGCCGCGCACCAAACCTGGGCAATCCCACGCGGCGACGCGCAGCTTTCAGGCGCTGCGCATCGCAGTGAATAATGAATATGGTGAGCTTTTCGCAGGCTTGCTTGCAGGCGAGCGTGCGTTACGGGCAGGCGGTTTGTTTTGCGTTGTGAGCTTTCATTCAATTGAAGACCGCATGGTTAAACGTTTTTTCCAAATGCGCGCGGGCCGCGCAGGCTCAAACAATCGTTACGCGCCGCATAGCGCGCCATTGCCCATCCAATTTGAATTGGTTTCGCGCAAGCCAATTTTGGGAACGCCCGAAGAAATTGCACAAAACCCCCGCGCACGCTCTGCGAAGTTACGAATTGCGCGGCGCACCGACAGCGCGGCGGGCGGGGTTGTTAAACCCTCGGATTTGGGAATGCCGCTCATGGATTTGCCGCTATGATGCGCAGTTTTCTTTATATCACCACGGCAAGCGCTGTGATCGCGTTGGCCTATTGGGCCTATACGGAAAACATAAAAACGCAAGCGGCCATAACTCATACCGAGCAGTTGCAGGCTGAAATAGGCAAGCAGCGGGCCCGCTTGGCCATTTTAAAAGCCGAATGGGCCTATCAAAATCGGCCCGAGCGGTTACAAGATTTGGCCAATCTGAACTTTGATCGGTTGCAATTATTGCCTTTGCGTGCGGATCATTTTGGCATTGTTGAGCATGTTTCCTACCCGCTTTTGCCCAGCTTTGATTTATTGCTGGTTGATCCGGTTGATGTGGCGGAAAGGTCGGTGGAACGTGACTGATTTCAGCCAATTTTCGGGCCTGCGCAGCCCATTGCGTCCGCTCAGTCAGATTTTGCCGGCGCGGGCGCGTGGCGAAGATACGCGCCAAATCGAACAAGACAATATCAAGGCGCGGCATCTTGCAACGCGCGATAAATCCCGCCTCACGGCGCAGGGGCGTATGCTGGTGCTGGGGGGGATTTTCTTGTGCTTATATGCGGTATTGGTTGTGCGTATTGGCATGTTATCCAGCGCTGAGCCGACTGAGCCCACCGCGCAAGATTTGGGCCTGTCAATTGTGGCGCAACGGGCCGATATCGTGGATCGCAAGGGCCGCATTCTTGCGACCAATATGGAAACCCATTCCTTATACGTTGAAACCCCGCATCTGGTGGATGCGGCCGGCACGGCGCAGGCTTTGGCGCGTATTTTTCCCGATTTAGACGCTGAAAAACTGTCTAAAAGTTTCACAGATGGGCGAAAGTTTTTATGGATTAAGAAAAAGATAAGCCCAGAGCAAATGCAGCGGGTGCATGATATTGGCGATCCGGGGTTGCGGTTTGGGCCCCGTGAAATGCGGCTTTATCCCAATGGAAACTTGGCCGCGCATATTTTGGGGGGCACCAGCTTTGGCCGCGAGGGCGTGCATTCGGCCGAGGTTGTGGGCGTTGCGGGTGTAGAAAAATCTTATGATGCGCGTTTGCGTGATCCCAGCCAATCCGCCACAGCTCTGAAATTATCGATTGATTTATCGGTTCAGGCCGCAACCGAACAGGTTTTATGGGGCGGTATGCAATTAATGAATGCTAAAGGCGCGGCGGCGGTGCTCATGGAAGTTGAGACCGGAAAAGTGATTTCATTGGCGTCTTTGCCCGATTTTGATCCCAATGATCGCCCGGCGCCGCCGGTTCAGGGGCAAGCTGCCGACAGCCCTTTGTTCAATCGCGCCGTTCAGGGCGTGTATGAGTTAGGCTCTACGTTTAAGATTTTTGCCGCAGCGCAAGCGATGGAGCTTGGGCTGGTTAACCCGCAAACCATTATCGATATTCGAGGCCCTATTCGGTGGGGCCGGTTTTCCATCCGTGACCACCATTATCTTGATAAAGAGCTGTCAGTGGCAGATATCATCATCCGTTCAAGTAATATCGGAACGGCGCGGATTGCACAGTTGATCGGCGCCGAGCGCCAACAGATCTTTTTGGGGCAGCTTGGTCTGCTGACGCCAATCCCGTTTGAGATGATTGAAGCCAGTGGTGGCAAACCAATTTTGCCTCCAAAATGGTCCGAGCTCTCCGCGATGACGATTTCTTATGGCCATGGCCTTTCGGCGACGCCGCTGCATCTGGCCAGTGCTTATGCCACCATCGCCAATGGCGGATTTAAAGTGCAGCCAACCTTGTTTGATGCGCCGCGCTCTGGTGAAAAAGAACGGCTGATCTCACCAGAGGTGGCCAGCGCGTCTTTGGCTATGTTGCGCGAAGTTGTGCACGGCAAGCAGGGCACGGCTTCCTTTGCCCGACTGCCGGGCTACGCGGTTGCTGGTAAGACGGGCACAGCTGATAAGCCAAACCCGCGTGGCGGCTATTACAAGGATAAGGTCTTGGCCACGTTTGCTTCGGTTTTTCCGGCAGATAATCCTAAATATGTGTTGGTTGTAACGCTTGACGAGCCAGAGGAACGCTCGGGCAAAAAGCCCCGCCGAACCGCCGGTTGGACGGCCGTTCCCGTTGCCAGTGAGCTGATTGCCCGCATCGCACCGCTTTTGGGGCTGCGCCCGCAGATTGAAACCCAGCCACAGGCTGCTATAACCTTCGCATCCAGCAATTAAGGGAGGGCGCAGACCTATGGTCCGGTGTCTTGGTTTTCAAACCCGACGATGTCTTCGGATGCTGAGGGCGCTGCGTTGAAATCCCTGGCTGAGCTGGGTCTCACCGCTTTAAGGCCATTTTCAAAGCCACTTTCGGGGCTGTTTATTGACAGCCGGCTGGTGCAGGAGGGGGGCCTGTTCATCGCTTTGCCTGGCACGCAAAGCCACGGGGCTGAATTTGCAGCGCAAGCGATTGAGCATGGAGCAGCTGCAGTTCTGACCGACCAAGACGGTCACGCTCTTATGCGCCAATCTTTGGCAGAGATATCGGTCGCGATGGTGGTTGTTGAGGATCCGGCCGCCGCGCTTGCATCTGCCGCGGCCCTTTGGTTTGAGGCGCAGCCACAAAAGATTGTTGCGGTGACCGGCACCAATGGAAAAACATCCGTGACGCATTTTTGCCGACAAATTTGGACAGAGCTTGATTGTCAGGCCATCAATCTGGGCACCAATGGTGTGCAAGGGGCGTTTACGGCGCCGCTATCTCACACCACCCCGGATGCACTTCTTTTGCAATCGCTTTTGGCAAAAGCGGCGTTGGCCGGGGTGACGCATGCGGCAATTGAAGCCTCCAGCCACGGTTTGCAGCAGCGCCGGCTGGACGGGGTGAAACTTTGCGCTGCAGGCTTTACCAATTTCACGCAAGATCATTTGGATTATCACAAAGATTTTGAGGATTATTTTAGCGCCAAAACGGGTTTATTTGATCGGCTGTTACTGCAAGATCAGCCCGCTGTTTTAAATATTGATGATCCTAAGCTGGCTGAGCTGGCAGCGCGGCTTGAACAATCAGATCAAGCGATGATCACGATTGGGCACTGTCCCGAAGCTGATATCCGCATCGATAATTTGCGCTTTACCGCCACCGGGCAGGATATGCGATTTACCTATCAGGAAATACCGCGGCTTGTCAGCCTGCCGCTGCGTGGAAAATTTCAAGCTGAAAATGTTCTGATGGCCGCGGCTTTGGTGATTGCTGCCGGCGCAAAGGCTGCGTCGGTGTTTGAGACTTTAGAGCATCTCACGACCGTGCGGGGCCGGATGGAATTGGCGGCGCAGCGTGAAAATGGAGCGCTGGTTTTTGTCGATTATGCGCATACACCCGATGCGCTTGAAAAGGCTATTTCCGCTTTAAGACCGCATGTTTTGGGGCGTCTGGTGGCGGTGATTGGGGCCGGCGGGGATCGCGATCCCTTCAAACGGCCATTGATGGGGGCTGCGGCTGCAGGCGCGGCTGATTTTGTGTTTGTGACCGATGATAATCCGCGCAGCGAAGATCCAAGCGAAATTCGCAAAATGGTGATCAGCGGCATGTCAGAGCCAGAGCAGGTAAAAGAAGTGGGGGATCGCGCCGAAGCTATCTTGCGCGCGGTTGATATGCTTAAGCCAGGTGATGCGCTGTTGATTGCTGGCAAAGGGCATGAAACCGGTCAAGTGATCGGAGATGATATTTTGCCTTTTGATGATGTTGAGCAGGCCAGTTTGGCCGTGGCCGCGCTGGATGGAGGGCTTGTATGAGCTTATGGAGCGCACAAGACGCAGCTTTGGCTACGGGCGGAAAGACTGCTGGAAAGTGGCAGGCTGAGGGTGTTTCGATTGACACCCGCACCCTTCGGGCAGGGGATTTGTTTGTGGCGCTTGCGGATCAGCGCGATGGCCATGATTTCGTTGCTGATGCGCTGCAAAAGGGCGCTTCAGCAGCACTTGTCTCGCGCCGACCTGCAGATGTTTTAAGCGATGAAAACCTTCTTTATGTTCAGGATGTTCAAATTGCGCTTGAGGGGTTGGCCCGTGCGGCGCGCCAGCGCAGCGCGGCGCAGGTGATCGCGATCACTGGATCAGCGGGAAAAACATCTACCAAAGAAATGCTGCGTGTGATGCTGCAAGCTCAGGGCAAAACCCATGCCTCTTACGCCAGTTACAACAATCATTGGGGCGTGCCCTTAACTTTGGCCAGCTTGCCGCGCGACGCGGCTTTTGCAGTGGTTGAAATTGGCATGAGCAATCCAGGGGAAATTGCGCCTTTGGCGCGTTTGGTGCGCCCGGATGCGGCTTTGATCACCACAGTGGCGCCGGCGCATTTGGCAGCCTTTGAAAGCCTTGAAGGTATCGCGCGTGAGAAAGCCGCGATCGTGCAGGGCCTTTCTACGCGAGGATATGCGGTTTTAAATGCCGAAGCGCCCTGCATATCGGTGATGGAGCAGGCGGTCGCAGCACAGGGATGCCAGAGCCTTTGGTTCGGGACCGGTGCGGCGCAAGCCAGGATTGCGCAACTGAGCTTAAAAAATGGCCTGACGCAGGTGATGGCCAGTATTGGGGATTTATCCCTAAAGTTTGAACTGCAAACGGTGGGGCGGCATTTTGCCTTAAATGCGCTGGGTGCGTTGGCGCTCTTGTCTAAACTGAACGCGGATGTTGAAAAAGCAGCGCGAACGCTGGCGCAGTGGCAGCCTGCAGAAGGTCGGGGGCTGCGCCACCAGTTGAACGCGTCCTTTGGCGCGGTTGAATTGATCGATGATGCCTATAATGCAAACCCTGTCTCGATGCAGGCGGCGCTGGATGTTTTGGCGCAAGCCACGTCATCCCGGCGGGTGGCTTTTTTGGGTGATATGAAAGAATTGGGTCTGGATGAGCGGGCGCATCACAGCGCCTTGGCGCGACTGCCCGCCATAAAAAATGTTGACCTTATTCATACGGCAGGCCCGTTGATGGCGGCCTTGCATCGCAGCTTGCCGGTGGAAAAGCGCGGGCAGCATTTTGCCAATGCCGAAGAGATGGCGGCCTGTGTTGAAGATTTGCTGCAGGCTGATGATTGCATTTTGGTAAAGGCCTCTTTGAGCAGCGGTTTGCGGCAAGTGGTTGACGCGATCAAAATAATCAGCCAATTCGAACCCGATTGCGCGGCGCGCCCGGTGGAAAGGAAACGATAATGCTGTATTGGCTAACAGCTCTGTCAGACGGCGGAGATGCTTTTAACCTTTTCCGCTATATTACCTTTCGCGCCGGCGGAGCGTTTTTCACCGCGCTGATATTTGGTTTTTTATTCGGTCCGCCCTTGATCAATGTGTTGCGCCGCCGTCAGGGCAAAGGGCAGCCCATTCGCGCCGATGGCCCGGAGGGGCATTTTGCCAAAGCGGGCACGCCCACGATGGGGGGCTTGTTGATCCTTTTGGCCGTGCTGAGCTCTACTCTGCTTTGGGCGCGGCTTGACAACGGGTTTGTTTGGATTGTGCTTTTTGTAACCTTTTCTTTCGGGTTGATTGGTTTTGCTGATGATTATGCAAAAGTCAGCCGGCAAACCGCGGCAGGTGTTCCGGGCAAGCTGCGGTTGGCTTTGGGCTTTGCAATTGCGGCGATTGCGGCCTATCTTGCCACCTCTTTTCATCCTGATCCGCTTCAATATCAGATTGCCTTGCCAGTTTTTAAAAATCTTTTGGTAAATTTCAGTTTCTTATTCTTACCCTTTGCGATGCTGGTGATCGTCGGTTCGGCGAATGCGGTCAATCTAACCGATGGGCTCGACGGGCTTGCAATTATGCCCGCTATGATCGCCGCAGGGGCGCTGGGCGTGATCGCTTACGCCGTTGGTCGGGTCGATTTTACCACTTATCTTGATGTTCATTATGTGCCTGGAACAGGCGAAATTCTAATTTTCTGCGCCGGATTGATTGGCGGTGGCATGGGGTTTTTGTGGTATAACGCGCCGCCTGCAGCGGTGTTTATGGGCGATACTGGATCTTTGGCCTTGGGCGGCGCGCTGGGCAGTATCGCAGTGATCACCAAACATGAAATCGTTTGGGCGATTATTGGGGGTTTATTCGTGCTTGAGGCGCTGTCGGTGATCATTCAGGTCTTGTCGTTCAAACTCACGGGTCGGCGGGTGTTCTTAATGGCGCCCATTCATCATCATTACGAAAAAAAAGGATGGGCCGAGCCAACAATCGTGATCCGGTTTTGGATTATTGCGCTGATTCTTGCGATGATTGGTTTGGCGACCTTAAAGGTGCGCTAACGCCTTTGCCGGGGGCATGTTCGCGAGGGGGTTGCCCCGTGTTTTAACCGCTTGTCAGATCCCGCTTAGGCGATAATTATGGGCATAATTGCCAGTTAGAAGGGTGTAATATGATTCCAGCGCAGGGTGTGACGGGCAAAAACGTAGCGGTGCTCGGGCTGGGCCGTTCGGGTTTAACCGCGGCGCTAGCGTTGCGCGCTGGTGGCGCTGAAGTGCGCGTGTGGGATGATCAAGCGCCGGCGCGTCAAGCCGCCGAGGCGCAAAATCTTATTTTAGAAGATTTGGGCGCGCGCGCAGATTGGACGCAGATTGACCTGTTGATCGTCAGTCCTGGCATTGCGCATCTCTATCCAAAGCCGCATCCGGTGATCGCTACGGCGCAGGCTGCAGGTGTGACCATTGATAATGATATCGGTTTGTTTTTTCGCTCTTTTGCAACGCGCGCGTGGGATGAGTTTGATCGCCCTGCCAAAATTGTTGCGGTGACAGGCTCTAACGGAAAATCCACCACATGCGCGCTGATCCATCATATTTTAGAGCAAAACGGCATGCTCACGCAGCTGGCGGGGAATATCGGTCGCGGCGTTATGGATCTTGAGCCGGCGCGCTCAGGCGAAGTAATCGTTTTGGAGCTGAGCAGCTATCAAACCGAACTTGCCCGCAGCTTAACGCCCGATATTGCCGTTTTTACGAATTTATCCCCCGATCATCTTGATCGCCACGGGGGGCTTGGCGGGTATTTTGCGGCAAAGCGCCGGCTTTTCGCAGAAGGCGGGCCGGATCGGGCTGTGATCGGCATTGATGATGCTGAGGGCCGCTTTTTGGCGGCGCAACTGCAACAAGGGCGCAATGATGACAGCGTGCTTCAAGTATCGGCCTGCAGAAAATTAACCGGGACAGGGTGGATGGTGTTTGCCCGCAAAGGGTTCTTATCGGAATATCGCAAAGGCCGACAGGTTGCCGCTTTTGATTTGCGCCAACACGCCGCCCTTCCCGGAGCGCATAACCATCAAAACGCCTGCGCGGCCTACGCGGTTTGCCGCGCGCTGGGCCTCTCGCCTAAAAATATCGAAACCGCGATGGCAAGTTTCGCTGGTTTGCCCCATCGATCACAATTGGTTGCTGAAATTAATCAGGTGCGGTTTGTAAATGACAGCAAAGCCACCAATGTTGAGAGTGCCAAAAAAGCATTGATGGCTTTTGCAAATATACGTTGGATTTGCGGCGGTGCAGAAAAAGAAGGCGGCTTAGACGGGTTGCAAGGCGCGGCAAGCGCTGTGAGCAAAGCCTATGTCATTGGTGCCGAGGCGGCAGCCTTCGCGGCCCAGTTGCCCTGCCCTTATGAAATTTGTGAGACAATGGATGTGGCCGTTAAGGCCGCCAATGCACAAGCGCAACCGGGGGATGTGGTTTTGCTGGCGCCAGCCGCGGCCAGCTTTGATCAATATAAAAGTTTTGAGCAGCGCGGCGAAGATTTCGTCGCACAGGTTGCGGCGTTGTAACGGATGTCAAAACCGAATTCAGCGCGGGGCTTCGGGCTGATGTGCAATCGCTTGCCCTGCGGCCCATCCTGAAGACCAGGCCCATTGGAAATTATATCCGCCCAGCCAGCCTGTGACATCCACAGCCTCTCCTATGAAATAAAGCCCGGATACGGTTTTGCTCATCATGGTTTTTGAGGACAGCCCGTTTGTGTCCACCCCGCCCAAGGTGACTTCTGCCTTACGGTAGCCTTCGCTGCCGGCGGGCCTGAGCTGCCATGCATGAAGCTGCCGCGCCAAAGCATGAAGCGCTTTATCAGATTGATCGGCTAGATTTCCAGTTAATCCCAGATCCTGCACGATGAAATCAGACAGGCGCGCCGGCATAAACCCCGCCAAGATGGTGGATACGTTTCGCGCGCCTTTTTGTTGGCGCTGTGCGCGCAACGCCTCATAAATCGAACTGTTGGGAAAGAGATCGATCTCAAACGCTTCGGTTTCTTCCCAATAAGAGGAAAGTTGCAATATTGCCGGCCCAGACAGGCCGCGATGGGTGAAAAGAACCGCCTCGTCAAAGCTGGTCTTTGCGTTTGAAACGCGGGCTTCAATGGCAATGCCTGCCAAAGGCTTGAAGCGCTCTGGCTCAAAGGTCAATGGAACCAGCGCCGGGCGCGTTCTGGTCACGTTCATTTGAAATTGTGCCGCAATGTCATAAGCCAGCCCGGTGGCACCCATTTTGGGAATAGATTTGCCACCGCAGGCAATCACCAAATTGCGGCAGCTTATGGCGTATCGTTGCCCCTCGCGCTCAAGGTTTAACGCAAAGCCCTGATCGGTTTTGTTAAGAGCTGTTAGGCGCGTGTTTATCCACAACTCTGCGCCGCGCGCATCCAGCTCATCCAGGAGCATTGTGATAATCTGTTTGGCGCTGATGTCGCAAAACAGCTGGCCCAACGTTTTTTCATGATAGGCAATTTTATGTTTTTCGACCAAATTGATGAAATCCCACTGTGTGTAGCGGCTGAGTGCACTTTTGTGAAAATGGGGATTATTGGATAAAAACCGATCGGGTTGAATGTTAAGATTGGTAAAGTTGCAGCGACCACCGCCTGAAATGCGAATTTTTTCGCCGGGGGCTTTGGCGTGATCGATCACCAAAATCCGCCCCTGCGCCTGCGTTGCGCACATCAGGCCGGCCGCACCTGCTCCGATTATGAGTGTATCAAATTGCATAGATGATCCGATGCAGGGTTTTGCTCGGTTTGACAAGAGTGAAGCTTTTTATCTGGTCTTGAGACAATATATTGCGTATGTTTGGCTCAAGATCCCATCAATGGGGCAAAGCAGGTTTGAACAGGCAGGTTAGGCGCGTCGTATGACAGAAATGGTCTATGGATCAGCCCCGGTGCATCGGGATGAGCCGTTACTTTCAAAATGGTGGAGAACGATCGATAAATGGAGCTTATCCGCCGTGCTAATCTTGTTCGGCATAGGGATATTGCTTGGTTTTGCCGCCTCTCCTCCGCTGGCAGAGAAAAATGGATTTCAGCCGTTTCATTATGTCCACCGGCAAGTAATGTTCGGCGGCTTAGCCCTGTTGGCAATGCTGATCACCTCGATGATGTCGACGCGTTTGGTGCGTCGCTTGGCCGTTTTGGGATTTATCGGGGCTTTTGTGGCTGTTATGCTTCTGCCGTATTTTGGAACAGATTTTGGCAAAGGCGCGGTGCGCTGGTATGCGCTTGGATTTGCAAGCGTGCAACCCTCTGAGTTTTTGAAGCCTGGTTTTATCGTGGTGACAGCTTGGTTGATTTCTGCAGCCGATGAAATCAACGGCCCCCCCGGGAGGCTTTGGTCGTTCCTTCTGGCGGTTACCGTGGCGGCTTTATTGGTGATGCAACCAGATTTTGGGCAAGCCTGTCTGATTTTATTCGGCTGGGGCGTTGTTTATTTTATTGGCGGTGCACCGCTTTCACTTTTGTTGGTATTGGCCAGTCTTGTCAGCGCCGCGGGGGCGTTCGCCTATAATATGTCGGAACATTTTGCGCGCAGAATTGATGGGTTTCTGTCCGCAGATATCGATCCGCGGACTCAATTGGGCTATGCCGCCAATGCCATTCAAGAGGGCGGGATCTTTGGGGTTGGGCCCGGGGAAGGGCAAGTTAAATGGTCATTGCCCGATGCGCATACAGATTTTATCATCGCGGTCGCCGCCGAAGAATATGGCTTTGTGATGGTTGTGCTGATCATTGCGATCTTTGCCAGTATTGTGATCAATTCCTTATTTCGCTTGCTGCGCGAGCGCGACGCGTTCAACCGATTGGCGGGGGCTGGTTTGGTCTGCATGTTTGGCGTGCAAGCGATGATTAATATTGGGGTGGCTGTGCGCCTTTTACCCGCAAAAGGTATGACTTTGCCTTTCGTAAGCTACGGTGGATCGTCCTTGATTGCAGGCGGTATTGCGATTGGTATGGTACTGGCTTTCACGCGAAAGCGGCCGCAGAAAGATGTGTCTGATCTGCTTGGAGCCCGGTCATGAGCCGCAAACCGCTTTTGGTTCTGGCTGCCGGGGGCACCGGTGGGCATATGTTCCCGGCACAGGCCCTTGCAGAGCATATGCTGGCGCAGGGCTGGCGCGTGAAACTGGCAACGGATCGGCGCGGAGCGCGCTATGCAAAAGGCTTTCCTTCCGAGGTGAAGCGGGTTGTCCTTTCCTCTTCAACATTTGCCCGCGGAGGAATTTTTGCAAAACTGATTGTACCGTTTCAGATCTTTTTTGGAATTTTATCGGCGCTGATCACGATGCTGATCGATCGCCCCACCGTGGTGATCGGCTTTGGTGGATATCCCAGTATTCCCACGCTTAGCGCCGCATGGGTGTTAAGATGTCCGCGTTTGCTGCATGAACAAAATGGCGTTTTGGGGCGGGTCAACCAGATTTTCGCCAAACGTGTAGATGCGGTTGCCTGTGGCTTATGGCCCACTGCGCTTCCAGAAGGTGTTAATGGTCATCACACGGGCAATCCGGTGCGCGCGGCTGTCAGAGCCCGCGCCAAGGCGCCTTACATCGTGCCTGGGGATTACCCGTTATCGGTTTTGGTGATCGGGGGCAGCCAAGGCGCGCGCATATTATCGGATGTGGTGCCGCCAGCTTTGGCGGATTTGCCTTGGAATGTTGTGCAAAACCTCAGGGTCAGCCATCAAGCGCGGATTGAAGACCAGCCACGCGTGTCTCAGTTTTACGCTGAGAATGGGATCACGGCAGAGGTCGAAACGTTTTTTGAGGACATTGCCACGCGGATGAGCGAAGCGCAGCTGGTGATCAGTCGGGCAGGGGCGTCTTCGGTTGCAGATATTGCCGTGATTGGGCGACCGTCTATATTGGTGCCCTTGGCAATCGCGCTGCGCGATGAGCAAAGCTCGAATGCTTCCGTTTTGGTGCAAGCTGGGGCGGCTATTTTGTGTAAAGAAGCTGATTTTGAAGTGGGGCCTTTGAATGCAATCCTGACCGATTTTTTTGACAAGCCGGAGGTAGCCTTGAAAATGGCCCAATCGGCGGGCAAGTCAGGGATTGAAAACGCCACCGACCAGCTGGCGGCGTTGATGCATAAAGTGATTGAGGCGGCAAAGTCATGAGCGCGATGACCAAATTGCCGATCGATATTGGGTCAATTCATTTTATCGGGATTGGCGGCATAGGCATGTCGGGGATTGCGGAGGTTTTGCTTAATCTGGGCTATCAAGTGCAGGGCTCAGATTTGAAGGAAAGCAAAATCACGGCGCGGCTTGAAGCGCTGGGTGCAACGATTTTTATCGGGCAAAGCGCAGATAATTTGGGCGCGGCAGAGGTGATTGTGATTTCTTCGGCGATCAAAGCGGGCAATCCTGAACTGGACGCGGCGCGGGTTGCCAGCTTGCCGATTGTGCGGCGGGCCGAGATGCTGGCCGAATTGATGCGGCTCAAATCCAACGTGGCGATTGCGGGCACGCATGGCAAAACCACAACCACAACGATGGTTGCTGCGCTTTTGGATGGGGGAGGTCTTGACCCTACGGTCATCAACGGGGGGATTATCCACGCTTATGGCTCCAACGCACGATTGGGGCAGGGCGAATGGATGGTGGTGGAAGCAGATGAAAGCGATGGTACCTTTACCCGCTTGCCAGCCACCATTGCTATCGTGACCAATATTGATCCCGAGCATATGGAGCATTGGGGGGATTTTGAGGCACTGAAAGCTGGTTTTTTGAACTTTATCTCTAACATCCCTTTCTATGGGGTGGCGGTGTGCTGCACGGATCACGCTGAAGTGCAGGCATTGGTAGGAAAAATAACCGACCGCAAAGTGATTACCTATGGGTTTAATGCCCAAGCTGATGTGCGCTGTCTGAATCTGCAATATAAGGATGGATCAGCCTTTTTTGACGTGGCTTTGCAAGGTGAAGACACCCTAATCACGGGCTGTCATTTGCCGATGCCTGGGGATCATAATGTATCAAATGCGCTATCGGCGATTGCTGTGGCGCGGCATTTGGGGCTCAGCGCCGCCGAAATTCGCGCGGCGTTAAGCGGTTTTAAAGGTGTGAACCGGCGCTTTACGAAAGTTGGTGAGGTCAATGGCGTTACTATCATCGATGATTATGGGCATCATCCGGTTGAAATTGCTGCTGTATTAAAAGCAGCTCGGCAAAGCTGCTCTGGAAAAGTGATCGCCGTGCACCAACCACATCGCTACACCCGATTGCACAGTTTGTTCGATGATTTTTGCACCTGTTTTAATGATGCGGATGTTGTGGCCATTGGTGATATTTTTGCCGCTGGTGAGGCGCCGATCGTGGGGGCCAGCCGCGATGATTTGGTGGATGGGCTTTTGCGCCATGGGCATCGGGATGCCCGGGCTTTGGCATCAGAAGATGCGCTTGAAGCCTTGGTGCGGGCGCAGGCGGGGCCAGGCGATATTGTCGTGTGCCTTGGCGCGGGCACGATCAGTGCTTGGGCCAATCGCTTGCCCGAACGTTTGTCCGGTTCCCATCTTTAAGGTCTTTTAAAGACCGCGCTAAAGCGGCTTACCCCAGTGATCAGAATAACAGTGGCTGTGATCCGAAATATGTGATGCACCGTGATCAAGGCTGGGCTGGTTTGCAGACTAAGAGCGATCAATGACATTTCTGTCACCCCGCCCGGCGAAAAGCTGATCAGCAAAACGTCAAATGGCAAACCGGTATAAAGCGAGAGCAGCGCGCTGAGGGAAAGCGCGAGGCTCAGCATGGCCAGCGCGCTTAACAATCCAAGGCTGGCGCTGCGCCTTAGCGCGGCGTAGCCAAATCCAACAAACCGGCTTCCCAAGCTGACCCCGATTATGATCTGGGCGATGACCAACAGGCTATTGGGCAATTGTACGCTGCCATAGCCGGACAGGTTGAGCAGGCCGGCGGCTAAAGCGGGCCCAATGAGTTGCCCCGCTGGTAATTTCAGCCGGCGCCCCAAATATAAACCGATCAAACCAACCACCAGCGTGAGTAAGAGGTTCTGAGTTGTAAACAGCGAAGGGTCAGATCCGGGCAAGGCAAGGCCGGCAGCGCTGCCCACAGGGCTTCCCATCCAAAGCGACAGACCGCTTGGAACCAGGATGATAACAAAAATTATCCTTAGAAATTGCTGCAGGGTTAAAATGCGGCTGTCACAGCCATATGTTTCTCCAAGCGCAATGCTTTCCAATAAGCCGCCCGGGGCGCTGCAAAAAAACGCCGTTGCAGGATCATATCGGCCCAAGCGTCTGAAAATCAAAAAATTGACGCTCAAAGCTAGGCCGATAAACGCGATTAACCCAAGCAAGCTGGGCAGTATATTGGGCACGTGTTGTATCACTTTCCAAGTGATCTGGCTGCCAATCATTACGCCAATCACGGCAATGAACAGCATACGAAACCTATGCGGGAATTGATAAGAAGAAGGAATATTTCCCCATCCCAAAATGCTAATAAGAGCCGTTGCCACTAACGGACCCAGCATCCATGGTAATGGCAAAAGGGTTTTGCTGCAGATAAAGCCGGCAAGCGCCCCCAGGCTAATCAGCGCGGCTGTTGTTTTTAAAACCATGGCTTTTAAGCACCGTCTCACTCAGGTAGTACTGCGGGAATGCTGCAAAGCCTGAGGCTTGTCAAATCGCTTAAGCGTCACGCCTGTTTTGTACCAAAAACGCATGCAGCTGCTCGGCCAGGGGATGGTTGCTTTCAAGCGCAAAAATATAGGCTTGAGTTGCAAGAAAGCATTGTTCGTCAAGCGTTTGAGCCGTGGCGCTGCCGGCGGCATAGAGCTCTGCCAATGCGGCGGAATCTTGGCGGGCATGCGCCGCTTGCACCTGAATATCGAGCTGCATCACGGTGCAGGAGCAAAGGCAGAGGCGGGCGAATGCTGGGCCGGTTCGTTTTGTGCTTCTGTCAGCGTCTTAGCCACCCAAGCGTGAAAGCAATGCGTCGGAGCATCCATCGCGGGCGAAAAACGCCCTCCGTCAAACCCCGGTCCATGGCGCCCGCGCTGCATCCCCTCGACCACAAAAATATCTTCTTCCAAGACAGATTTCCACTGCGCGGTGTTCTGTGCCCGCAAGGTTGGTTCGGTTGCGTCTGTGGCGTAATATAAATGTACATGCTCGATACTTTTTTCAGGCCCTAAGGGCGCGATAATCACCGCAAAAGCATGATCACGATGGGTGCCCAGAAGCACATTTGGATAAATGGCCAGATATTCAGCGGCTTGGTTCCATTTGCTACTTAGATTTTTGAAATCAGGGAATTTTTCGGCCCGATTCCCGGTTAATTGCCGATAGACGGTGGTGCCTTGGCCAGAATAACACCCCGCGGATTGAATGTTGTAATGATCTTCGAGCCGCGAATAGCTGTTCAACCCGGGATGCACCCACGGCAAGTGATAGCTTTCGCAATAATTCTCAACCGCCAATTTCCAGTTGGTGTTCAACGCAAGCTCAAAACGGCTATCTGCGCCGCCATGAAAAAGCGGTTGGTCAAATTCAGACCAGCGTTCCATTGGCTCGGCCATGGCTATTTCAAACGCGGGCGCCGTGCCTGAAAGGTTGACCCAGATAATATCGCGCCAAATATAACTCGCAACTTCGATCAATCCCAGCACGTCGCGATCTATATCTTCATGGGTATTTATACCCGGACCGCCCACATGGGGGGTGCTGATCAATCGACCATCTGTGGCATAGCACCAGCTATGATAGGGGCATCTGATTGCCCCTTCGATTTTTTTAGGCGCGTCGATCAAGATCATACCACGATGCCTGCAGATGTTTTGAAACACTCTAACGCGATTTGAGCGATCGCGTATCATCACCAGTGGCACGTCTAAGAAATCAACTGGCTTTGCATCCCCTATCTGTGGAATATCTGCGGCAACGCCCAAGCCTGCCCATTGCCGAAATAGCAAGGCATGTTTTTCAACCTCATAGACGGACAGGTCCGTGTAATGTGCGTTTGCAAGCCCTCTGGCCCGTGCAACGGGGTTTTGGACTGCCTCTAAATCAGAAAATGGTTCCATCATTTGCCTCACCGGTTTGCTTGAAGCCTTGTGGCAGTCAAGTCTTTAAATCTGGTTCCGTGCGCGCCAATTCGCGACCTGTCGATGCCGCAACTCACCTAATTTAAGAAAAACCGTCCTCGGGTTTGAGCAAAGTTTTGTGGTAGGGAACCAAATCATCGGCCTCGCAAAACCCTGCATTCCGCGCCGTTGATAGGATTGCGGATCGGTTTTGCCCAAGATGCTCGTAAACCAACCGGGTGACACGATCGCCGGTGGGTTTTTCTTGCACTGTGCGGGTGCTATATCCAAGCCAGTAATTGTTTTCAAATGAGGGAACCGGCGTTAAAAAATTAAAAGAACAACTCATCGACCCGCGGCGAAAAACCAAAGCCGCTATGCCCACTTCCTGCGCGATTACAAAGCCTCGAAATTCGCGAATTTTTGGCAGACTTGCTAAGCCTTGCCCCGAAATGGCCTCTTTGGCTTCCATGCCGCGTAAAAAGCATTTCTTGTTTTTACGATAGACAAAAATCAAGCCTTGGATAAAACGTTGATCATCCACAAAGCTGCGCCGCGAGAAGCGGTAAAAGCCGCTGGGAAAGCTGTTTGTGTTGACAAGGCTTGAGGCTGCGGTGAGGAAATCTTCCATCTCATTGCTAAAAATCACATCCGTATTACTGTTTTGCACTTCGTGCAGGGGCTGTAACAGAATACGTGCATCCACTTTAAAATATGCGCAGATTCTTTGTAAAATATCTGGCCGTGGAAAGCTTTCACCCGATAGGTAGCGGTTAAATTGGGTGCGATTGATGCCCAATTCGCGGCATAGCGCCGAGACCGACGCGTAGGGCTGGCATAAGAGGCGCAGATTTCGCCCAAACATGGCACGAAGTTCGGCTGGCGACTCGGATCTTTCTGAATGGTTTTCTATCATTTTCATTAATCGCGTTTAAATTTAAAATACTAAATAAAATCAACCCTAACGGGTGCACTGATCGTTTAACGTGTAAATTTATGCTTTGTCGCGTCAGCGGCGACACAATATGAAACCATGTTGAAGTTTTTCGACACAAATTGCAAGTCAGTGTTCAGATTCAAAGATAGAGTATGGCCCGCTTTTCCCGCAAAATCAGTTCATGGTTAGGAAAGGATGATGTGATGAACGGCGTTATTATTTGGAGTGAACACGTATCGAAGCGCGCAATTATCTGGTGTGAGGATCATGGGCGTTTGGCATTTTTCAAAGCTGAGGAGACGCTTCAAGGTGAGTTATCTCGCAAAAATCAGGTATTTGCCTATGAAAGTGGCGATATGGTGTCTTTCACCGTAGATGAGCAAGCTGATTTACGGCTCGCCCGCGATTTACAATGGGTCAGCCGTCAGAAATATCCGCATCTTGCCGAGCAATTGAAAGCGGGTTCTTCTTCTGTCGCTGCGGTTGCGCGCCCCTCGGGGAACATTGTTCAATTCAGATGCGTTGAACCAACGGATCCGGGTGCTGAAGCTTATGAGGTGGCTTGAAGCGCGGGATTATAAAACTGCACTACTGTTCCCTACGATGCAATTGGCTTAGCGAAGCAGAAATTTAAACCCAAGACGAAAGCGTCTTAAGCGCGGCTAAACCTTCGTCAGGGATGTGTCAAAGCCTGAGTGAGCCATGCAAAAAACCTAACCTTTTGTATGTGCGGCGCAGGAAAATAAAATGGAAAAAAGGATGTAATCAAATGGGCATTCATCAAATTTTATACGATAGGCGCGTGCAAGAGGTTTTAGATGCGTATAATGCGGCACATGGTTCTGATCTTGTGTTACGGTGTGGCCCCGATGACCTTTGGGCTTTCATGTTAACCGTAGAAGCTCTTGGCCCTCAGACGGAGTTACCCCCAGATTTATTGGCATGTTTGCAGCATGCGCCGCAAAGTAAGGCGCAACCAAGGATCGTAAACGAATAGCAGGCGCGAAACCGCGGCTTAATTACGTGCTAAATCCAGTCTTAACAATTTGCTTTAAAAGAGACCAAGCGTCACCGTAGTCAAGATAGCCGGTCGAACGCCAAAAGCACCCTCAGCGTCCAAAAACCATTGCAGTTTAGCCGCGCGAAAGCGCCGCCACGCCCGTGCGCGCTATTTCAGTTAAACCAAGAGGGCGCATTAGATCCGCAAACGCGTCTACCTTTTCGATGGTACCGGTTATTTGGAACACAAAACTGTCTAGCGTGCTGTCTACAACATTCGCGCGAAAAATATCTGCAAGGCGCAGCGCCTCAACCCGCTTTTCGCCGTTTCCCGATACTTTTATCAGAGCCAATTCGCGCTCGACCGATTGGCCTTCCACGGTGAGATCACGCACTTCATGCACGGGCACAATTCTGCTCAGCTGGGCTTTGATTTGCTCGATCACTTGAGGTGTCCCTGTGGTTACGATTGTGATCCGGCTGAGCTGGCCTTGATGGTCAACCTCGGCAACCGTTAGGCTATCGATATTATATCCACGGCCTGAAAATAAACCAATCACCCGCGCAAGCACGCCCGCCTCATTATCGACCAAAATCGTTAGAGTATGCGGTTCTTCCATTTCAGCATAATTGGCGCGCAAGTTATACGCCGAATGCTTTGATGAACCCTTTTCGATTTTTAAAGCTGACATGCCATTTCCTTTACTGCGCGGATAAACCGCTGGTTACACCAACACGGCGCCTGTGCTATCGATTGCGTCTTGCGTTGAGGCCTCACCCAAAAGCATCTTATTATGTGGCTGCCCTGATGGGATCATAGGAAAACAGTTTTCGTGCTTTTCAACCAAACAATCAAAAATCACTGGACCATCATAGGCCAACATTTCCATAATTGCATCATCTAGATCAGCCGGATCGCTGCATAAAATACCTTTGCACCCAAACGCCTCTGCCAATTTAACGAAATCGGGCAGGGCTTCCGACCAGCTTTGCGAATACCGCTCTCCATGCAGCAATTCTTGCCATTGGCGAACCATCCCAAGGCGTTCATTGTTTAAGATAAACTGCTTAACTGGGGCGCGATATTGAACCGCAGTGCCCATTTCTTGCATATTCATTAACCAGCTGGCTTCGCCTGCCACGTTGATCACAAGCGCATCTGGATGGGCGATTTGCACGCCAATTGATGCAGGAAACCCATAGCCCATCGTTCCCAAGCCCCCTGAGGTCATCCATTGATTTGGGTGCTCAAATCCCAAATATTGCGCCGCCCACATTTGATGCTGACCAACTTCAGTGCAGATATAGCGATCTTGGCGATGCTTTGTCAGCGCTTCTAGGCGCGTCAATGCATGTTGCGGTTTGATGGTGGATGTATTGGGCTTAAAATCGAGGCAGCGCACTTTTTGCCATTCGTTGATTTGCGCCCACCATTTTGTAAGGGCCGCGGCGTTGGTCTTGCGGCCGCGCGATTTCCACAGCTTCAGGATATCCTCTAAGATATGGCCCACATCCCCGATGATCGGGATATCGGTTCTTATCACTTTATTTATTGAGGAGGGATCAATATCGATATGCGCTTTGAGCGAGCCGGGGCTGAACGCATCCAAGCGCCCTGTGATCCGATCATCAAAGCGCGCCCCTATATTGATCATTAAATCGCAATCATGCATGGCCAGATTGGCTTCATAAAGACCATGCATGCCCAACATGCCAAGCCAGTTCTCACCCGAAGCGGGATATGCCCCTAGCCCCATCAAGGTTGAGGTGATTGGAAACCCACTTGCTGCCACCAATTCGCGCAGCAAGGTGCTCGCGGCAGGGCCAGAGTTAATGACACCACCACCCGAGTAAATGATCGGCCGCTCAGCCGTTTCCAACGCCTCCACCAATTTGGTGATTTGGTCCATATCGCCTTTGACGCGTGGGTTGTAATGCTTTGAGGCCACTTTTGTTTTTGGCGTGTAGGTGGCTTCGGCAAATTGTACATCTTTGGGAATATCGATCAAAACCGGGCCAGGGCGGCCCGACGTTGCGATGTGAAAAGCCTCGTGGATCGTAGAGGATAAATCCGCCGTGTCTCGAACCAGCCAATTATGCTTGGTGCAGGGGCGGGTGATGCCCACCGTATCGGCCTCTTGGAACGCGTCAGAGCCGATCATAAAGGTTGGAACCTGCCCAGTTAAAACAACTAGCGGGATTGAATCCATCAACGCATCTGTCAGCCCGGTCACCGCATTTGTGGCGCCTGGCCCAGAGGTCACCAGCACAACGCCGGGCTTGCCGGTTGAGCGCGCATAACCTTCTGCGGCGTGTACAGCGCCTTGCTCATGCCGCACCAGAATATGCTTAATATCGTTTTGCAAAAATACTTCATCATAGATCGGCAGCACCGCTCCACCTGGATATCCAAAGATAGTATCGACGCCCTGATCTTTTAGGGCTTGTACAACCATTTTTGCTCCACTCATTTGGCGCGTCATATTCATCTCCAGTTTAACCTTATCGCTGCAATGCAGCAGCCTTCCTAATATTCTGAATTCAAAAAAAAACCCCGATTATTCGGGGCGCGACGGACGAATGATCAAAAGGATCTTTACGCCTCGCTCTATCGCACCACCACAGAAATCAAAATTTTCATTGCTCCAGCCTCGTTCTCTGAATTTTCCTTAAACTAAGCAGGCGTCTAAGGAAGGTCAATACGCAATCAAATAAAAAGCTGGCCAATTCTTTTCGAAAATTATCAAAGCCCAAGTAATTTTTGAAACTTTTAGAAAGACACCTCTGTTTTTTGGTAAGGCGTGCATGATTTTCTTTGGTTTTGTTGGGGCGGGCGGCATCCTTCCTCAACAATTCTGGGCATCTGATAAAAAAAGGCGCCCCGACGTGTATGCGGGGCGCCCTTAACGAAGTTGTATATCATTTAGGCGTGTTAGCCGTCTTGATTGCTTTCGTCATCTGCAGCTGGAGCGGCGGGGGCCGCGCTGTCAAACTCATCCTCTGCGGCTGCACCGCCGATATCGTCAAACAGCTCTGCAATTTCAAACTCGGCAGCAGCTTCTTCTTCTGCGGCCAATTCTTGGATCGATTTGCCCGAGGCTTGCAGTTCGGCTTCTTCGGCTGAGCGCGCCACGTTCAGAACGATCGTAGCAGAAACTTCTGGATGAAGACGCACGAGCATCTCATGCAGGCCCAGCTCTTTGATCGGACGGACCAAGGCGATCTGTTTGCGATCTACACTGAAACCGCCGGCCGTTGCCACTTCCATCGCATCGCGCGGTGTCACAGAGCCATAAAGAGCCCCTGCATCAGAGGCCGATCTGAGCACGACGAATTGTTGTCCATCGAGGCGCGAGGCCAGATCTTCCGCTTCTTTCTTGGTTTCCAAGTTGCGCGCTTCTAACTGCGCCTTTTGGGCTTCGAAATTTGCGATATTGTCTTTTGACGCGCTACGGGCTTTGCCTTGCGGCAATAGGAAGTTGCGCGCATAGCCTGGTTTTACATCAACCACATCACCCATTTGGCCCAATTTGGCCACGCGTTCCATAAGGATTACTTGCATGATCAGATCTCCCTATTTCACAGCATATGGCAAAAGAGCAAGAAACCGTGCGCGTTTGATTGCGCGGGCAAGCTCTCGTTGCTTTTTGGCTGACACAGCCGTGATCCGTGATGGAACAATCTTGCCGCGCTCTGAGATATAGCGTTGCAATAGTTTTGTATCTTTATAATCGATCGCCGGAGCTTTATCGCCAGAAAAAGGGCAGACTTTGCGGCGGCGGAAAAAAGGTTTGGTTGCCATGATCTATCGTCCTTTTCTACAAACTTAATCGCGACGTTCGCGGCGTTCACCGCGGTCACCACGATCATCGCGGCGTTGCATCTGTGCAGATGGTCCTTCGGCGTGCTCTTCAACTTTGATCGTCAAAATCCGCATCACGTCTTCATGAAGACGCATCAGCCGTTCCATCTCTTGCACCGCAGGCGCAGGTGCGTCCGATTTTAGCATCGCATAATGGCCTTTGCGATTTTTATTGATCTTATAGGCCATCGTTTTAACACCCCAATATTCGCTTTCAACGACGTTTCCGCCATTATCTGCAAGGATTGTTGTGAAATGTTCAACAAGGCCTTCGGCCTGCGCGCTGGATAAATCCTGACGCGAAATAAAGACATGCTCATACAGGGGCATGCGCTCTCCAGTTCTATTTTTGGCACGTTTCAAAGGGCGGCTATGAGGTTTTCGCGTCCACCCACGAGGGACCGTGCGATAAAAGTAAGTGCGAAAACAGATGTGCCTTCTACAGGAAAACCAGAGCGGTGCAAGGCTTTGAGGTGTAAAATGGCCAAGAATCTAGATAATTTGCCCTATAAGCCTTTAAGTTTCCGCTATAATGACAAAGTCTTGCCTTAAAGGGCGCTTAGCCTCTTAGGTGAATAGGGGGTGTTATTTATTTTAGCACCAACTTATTTATATGTGGGGTTTTCCCGCCAGAGCTTGAGGTTTCGGTGAGCACATATCTATGCCTCGAGTGATTATCTCACCCCCTATTCTCAACACCTAATCAAAAACGCCAAAAGACCGGCGGATTCCCCTAGGGATGCCATAGCCCATGAGGGCGGCCCAAGCAGCGGCCTGCCAAAAATACCAACTGTCTGAAATGGCAGCCTTGATCCGTCAATTTGCGCTCCATAGGGCTGTGCAGATCGGATGCTCTAAGGCGGCTTTGGGCGTTTGCTTTGCCAAAGAAAGACATAAGCCAAGCAAATCTTTATGCAGCTTTTCGATATCTTTCAGGAGGTTTTTGTTCGTCACGCTTGCCTGTTTGATTTCGAACCTTTCGTTTGGTTTAGAATAAAAATACCCTGTATCAAGGCCCGTTTGAAGGCATGTTTCCGCGCGCCTTATCAGGGTATCATCCCGCAAACTCCGCCAATTTTTCATCTGAAGCGCCATAGATTGAATGGTGCCCTGATCATTGGTTTGAAGCGCGGTTTCGCAGATTGTTACAACCGCCCTGTGCTGGGAATTTGCAAAGGCCGCGTGCATAGGCAGAAGGCAAGACAGCATCAGCGTGATATAAAAAGGCTTTTTGGGGAAACAGATCACAGGCTTTCCTTTATGTTCAACGAAATGATACACCGCCCCGCCCCATGCTCCAAACGGAAACTATAGGCTTACATATCTTCAACAGGGCTGCCGTTGATTTAAACGATTGATCTGCCTCCCCGGCTCTACAAGATTGCAACGGATCTGAACCAGATGGCGCCAGCGCCATGCAAGCCGCTGGCAGACAGAGCAAGGCTTGTGGAACGGATGTTTTCTTCTTAAACAGAGCGCTCGACCGTTTTTTTATTGCAAAGGACCTTTGATGCGCCTGTCCCGCTATTTTATCCCCGTTTTGAAAGAAAACCCTGCTGACGCACAAATTGTGAGCCACCGTTTGATGTTGCGGGCCGGCATGATTAAGCAATCGAGCGCCGGCATTTATTCATGGTTGCCGCTCGGGTTCAAAGTGTTGCGCAAATTGGAAGATATTGTGCACGAAGAGCAAGTGCGCGCCGGCCATATTCCAATGCTCATGCCGACGCTGCAATCGGCGGACCTTTGGCGTGAAAGTGGGCGCTTTGATGATTATGGGCAAGAAATGTTGCGCATTCAGGATCGCCATGGGCGTGACATGCTTTATGGGCCAACCAATGAAGAGTTGATTACGGATATTTTTCGCAGCCATGTGGGCAGTTATAAAGACCTGCCGATGACGCTGTATCACATTCAATGGAAGTTCCGCGATGAAATCCGGCCCCGGTTCGGTGTGATGCGGGGGCGCGAATTTTTTATGAAAGATGGTTATAATTTTGATATCGATAAGCCCAGCGCCATGCATGCCTATAACCGCCATATGGTCAGTTACCTGCGCACCTATGAGCGGATGGGGCTGAAGGCAATTCCGATGCGCGCCGATAGCGGCCCGATAGGAGGCGATGACACGCATGAATTTTTGGTGTTGGCGGATACGGGCGAGTCTGAAGTGTTTTATGACAGCCAGATCCTAGATTTGACTTTGGGCAATCGCGCGGTGAATTATGATGACTGGGAGGAATGTGCCGGAATCGTAGAGGAATGGACCACCCCCTATGCGCGCACCGATGAAACCCATGATGCCAGCCTCTTTGACGCTTTGCCCGAAGAGCGCCGGTGCAGCAGTCGCGGTATAGAAGTTGGGCAGATTTTTTATTTTGGAACCAAATATTCTGAAGCGATGGGCGCCAATGTGGTGAATGATCAAGGCGTCCGGGTGCCGGTCCATATGGGCAGTCATGGGATCGGCGTGTCGCGTTTGATTGGTGCGATTATCGAGGCCAGCCATGATGAGAATGGAATCATTTGGCCAGAAGCCGTCACGCCTTATCACTGTGGGATTGTGAATTTGAAGCAGGGAGATGCGGCAACAGATGCAGCTTGCGAAGCGCTCTATACCAGCCTCACAGCTTTGGGGCTTGAACCGCTTTATGATGATCGGCAAGAGCGGGCAGGCGGCAAATTCGCCACCATGGACTTGATTGGCCTACCTTGGCGGATCACCGTAGGGCCGCGTGGTTTGAAAAATGGTGTGGTCGAGCTGACGGCGCGCAAAACTGGAGAAAGCCAAGAACTTCCACTGGAGCAGGCTGTCGAAGCGATTGCGCAGATTTACGCGGCGCTTTAGCCTGTCACGGCAGGCGGCATAGGATTAGAGCTGATAGGCTTGTAAAATCTCAAGCGAAACGATTTCTAAGGCGCGCGCATGCGTGGCAGAGAGATTGACTTTTGGCGCGCAACCTTCTTCATGGGCCTGCAAAAACCGGCCTGCGCAAAGGCACCAATGGTCACCGGGTTTTAAGCCTACAAAGCCATATTCCGGCCGCGGCGTGCTAAGATCATTGCCAAAATATTTTGAATAGGCCAAGAACTCGGCCGTCATCACCGCGCAGACGGTGTGGCTGCCTTGATCCGCTTCGCAGGTGTTACAATGCCCGTCGCGAAAAAAGCCCGTGACCGGATCCTGTGAACAGGCGGCCAGCGCAGCGCCAAGGACATTAATTTCTGGATCTTTTTGCATGATCATTGGCTCCTATTTTGGGGAAACTTAGCGATCAGCCAGCTTAAGACAAGCCCTTAAACGGGCGATCTCCGACCCATGTGATCCAGCGCCTGTGAAAATCTGCTCGGCCCAGTTCAATCACATGTTCGCCCTGCCATAAAGTGAAGCACAACGCCGCGCCTAAACCTTGGCGATCAGCTTCCATTGAAAAATGTGCCATTGTGGTTGCGCTGCTTGCCTGTTGTCTGGCGGTTTCTGGCGCTTGCCTGCAGTTTTGTTGCGTTTGGAGAGAAAAATATTGCCTCGCGACTGTGTTGAAGACCAAATGGAGATGCCCAGGATATCCCGTTGCGAGCCGGAGGCGAAGCCAATCAGCTGCATCACCTTGCGCAATGGCAAGGCGCTGCGCGGGGCAAATACGCGCCAATTGCTGTCGGCGTTCGGTTTGGTCCGGCCAAGTATAGGCACAAAGCCTCAAAAATCCTTCAGAGCTCCGAGGGTTTATCGGCGACAGATTAACGCCGGAGCGCCCGGCGATTTTGGCTCTGCCCGGTGGGGGCGCTGGGCCGCGCCAATCGGGCGTGAGCGTCAACTTGGCCTTATGGGGCTGATATGTGGACCCAAAATAGGATAGCGCAAACCGGTCAAATAAGAGGTTTAATCCAGCGCTTGCCCCCAGCTCTGACACAATCAGCGGCAGGTTTAAACGCCGCTCTATAATCAACGCGGTGGCAACCAACACGGCGTAGCGCCGGATTTCATTTGTTTGCGGGATATAGTTTAGCCATTGCAAGATATGCGTTGCGTGATTGCGCAGCGCCGCTTTAACTGCCATGCGCAGTTTTACCAGTGGCGCGGTTTGTGGGGGGGGCTTATAACACGCCTTAACCGCTGGGTTCTGGCCGCTCAGGAGCAACGCATGCAGCCCTGCAGCCAGTCTGAGCAGTTGTATTTATCAGGTGCAGGACCGCCAGACCAGCTGTTTAGCCGGTTGATAAGTGTAACGGGGTATAAATCGCCATCGGCAAGCAGATGCAACAGTCTGCGCATAAAGCATGAGCCTAAAGCGCTGCAGGCTTCGGCTTGCTGGTGAAAGTGATTGGAATTCGTTATTTGAATTTATCGATCAACCTTTGAAGTGGATTTCTTACGGGATCTTCCTTATCGGGCGATTGTGGTTTTTCAAGGGCGGCTTCGTTCTTGTGCGGCTGGGCCGCTTTTGGTTTTTGGGGTTTTTGCGCCTGCGCTTTGAGCGCGACTTTATTCATAAAGCCTGCCGGATCTTTACCAGCTAATTTTACAACGCCCTCGCCAATACCGCTGAGTAAATCATCTAACCAGGCCTGATCTGCTTTGGCAAAATCATGAAGCACATATCCGGCCACGCGGTCTTTATGCCCTGGATGCCCGATGCCCAAGCGCACGCGATGATAATCAGCCCCGATATGCTGGTGGATTGAGCGCAAGCCATTATGCCCCGCATGGCCGCCCGCTGTTTTTAGGCGGCATTTTCCCGGTGCTAAATCCAATTCATCATGAAACACAATGATCTCATCGGGCGTCAGCTTAAAAAACCGCATCGCCTCTCCGACCGATTGTCCGGACAGGTTCATAAAGGTTTCCGGTTTTAACAAAACCAGTTTTTCTGATCCCAAGCGGCCTTCGCTGATCACGCCGTTAAATTTTTTTTTCCAAGGTGAAAACCCATTTTCAGAGGCGATTTTATCAAGCGCCATGAATCCAATATTATGGCGGTTCTGGGCGTATTTTGAACCGGGATTACCCAATCCGACGAATAGTTGCATGTAAACGCTCCTGCTCAGCGATATGGTGTCTATAGCGCTGCCCGTTCGAAACGCAAAGCGCATAAAAAAAGCAGAGCGGTTGCTCTGCTTTTCAAATTTTTACTGACCGCCTGCGAAAACGCAGTTGTCTTATTCCGCGGAGTCTTCTGCGGGTGCATCGCCTGTTTCGGCTTCGGCTTCTTCTTCCTCGGACGCAGAAATGCCACCCGGCGCCGATAGATTGGCGATTACAAAATCGCGGTCAATCGTGGGGCGTGCGCCCTCTGGAAGACTGATTGCAGAAATCGTAATCACATCCCCCACGGCAACCTCCGCAAGGTCGACAGTGAGCTTTTCGGGAATGTCGCCCGCGGTAACCACCAATTCAACTTCAGGGCGTACGACGTTCAAATAGCCGCCGCGCTTGATCCCCGGACATACGTCTTCATTTAGAAACTCAACGGGGATAAATAGGTTGATTTTTGAGGTGCGGCGTAAGCGCATCAGATCCAGATGGGTTGGGAGATCTTTTACGACGTCACGCTGTACATCCCGGCAAATCACCCGAACATCCTCATGGCCTTCAACTTTTAAGTTAAACAGCGTTGATAAAAAGCGCCCCGCTTTCAGGCGCTTAAACAACACGTTGAATGGGATTTGAATGGGCAGCGGATCAACGCCGCCTCCATAGACAACACCCGGCACCATGCCATCGCGCCGCGCCTGACGAGCGGCGCCCTTGCCTGTCCCCGTGCGTGGCAAAACTTCAAGATTTGGAATCTCTCCAGCCATAATTCTCTCCATAAAAAATGCAAGGGGCCCCTCCAAGGCTGTGACCCCAATGAAGCAGCGCGTATAAACCAGTTATTTACGGTTTAAAAGGCCAAAATACAGAATTATGAAGTCACCCCAGCGGGGGGGGGGGCGTTAAGGGGGAACGCCGGTTTTATTCCCAATCCCCCGCAAACCCTTTCGGGATCAACAACGTGTTGCGATTTAGGTCCTGAACCCGTTTATGGCCGCATAGTGCCATGGAAATATCGAGCTCTTTGTGAATAAGCTCAAGGCTTTTGCGCACGCCTTCTTGGCCCATTGCCCCAAGCCCATAAATATGCGAGCGCCCGATATAGGTGCCTTTCGCCCCAAGCGCTAAGGCCTTCAAAACATCTTGGCCAGAGCGGATGCCACCATCCATATGCACTTCAATCTTATCGCCCACCGCTTCAACAATGCCTGGAAGCGCTTTGATCGAGCTTAGCGCGCCATCCAATTGCCGCCCGCCATGGTTGGAGACGATAATCGCATCCGCGCCCACTTTCAGGGCCATCTTGGCATCGTCTTGATCTAAAATGCCTTTTAAAATGACTTTGCCGCCCCAGACATCCTTTAATCGGGCCACCTTGTCCCAATCAAGCGCCGGATCAAATTGCTCGGCTGTCCAAGAGGATAGGCTGCTTGGGTCGCTGACGCCTTTGGCATGGCCGACAATATTGCCGAAAAACCGCCGCTTCGTGCCCAGCATTTCTGTGCCCCAGCGCCATTTTGTGGCCAAATTGGCGATCGATTTGGGCGTCAGTTTGGGCGGTGCCGACAGCCCGTTGCGAATGTCTTTGTGACGCTGGCCCAAGATCTGTAAATCCAGCGTGAGAACCAAGGCAGAGCAATTTGCGGCGCGCGCGCGCTCGACCAAGCGATCATTAAAATCATTGTCCTTCAGCATGTAAAGCTGCATCCAAAAAGGCGCCTCAGTATGGGCCGCGACATCCTCGATTGAACAGATTGACATTGTGGACAAGGTATAGGGCACGCCAAAGCTTTCGGCCGCCCGCGCGGCTTTTATTTCGCCATCGGCAGATTGCATTCCAGTCATGCCAATCGGGGCCAAAGCCACGGGCATGGCAACCTGCTGCCCCACCATGGTGCTGGTGGTGCTGCGCCCTGTCATATCAACTGCAACCCGCTGGCGAAGTTTAAGCTGTTGAAAGTCAGTTACATTTTCATCAAAGGTTTGCTCTGTCCAGCTGCCAGATTCCGTGTAATCATAAAACATGCGGGGCACGCGGCGCGCATAGATTTTTTTAAGATCGTAGATATTGGTGATTACAGGCATTTAAGCTTTACCTTACTGGGTTGTCGCGGTCATATCTACAGGCGATATAACATCGTTAACCTATAAAACACCAGAGCAGGAGCGGGCGATGTATTTTGAAGATTTTGTGGTCGGGTTTCATTTTGAAGCCGAACCAAAACAGATTTCGAAAGCGCAAATTCTTGCCTTCGCGCAGGACTGGGATCCTCAGCCGTTTCATCTCGATGACGCGCAGGCCGAAGCGTCCCCCTATGGTGGGATCATCGCCAGCGGCTGGCACACCGTTTTAATCGGATTTGAAGCGGTTTTTCGCACCAGGCTGTTTGAAAAATGTTCAATCGGGTCGCCAGGGGTGGATGAGGTGCGCTGGTTTATTCCGGTCTATCCAGGCGATATTTTAACCTGCGCGATTACGGTAGAAGAGGCGCGCCACTCACGCAGCAAGCCAGATCGCGGATTTATCAAAACTCGGTTTGTGATCCGAAACCAAACTCAAAAAATCGTGAGCAGCTTTTTGGCCACGCAAATGCTTCTTCTGGCCGCATAAGTCATGCCAACAGAGCTTTAACCGCGATGCGCCCCATCTGAGAGGGTTTTGACAAACGCCAACACCTCTGCGACTGGTTTGCCATTGGCCAATTCACTGACAATCGCGGACCCTACCACGGCGCCATCGGCAATTTCAGCGATGCTTTGCGCCGCTTCAGGGGTGTTGATGCCAAATCCAACGATAACCGGCAGATCCGTGTTTGCTTTAATTTGCGCTACTTCAGGCCCCACGTTTTGGGCTTGCGCTTCGCCGGCGCCCGTGATGCCAGTGATCGACACATAATACACAAAGCCTGATGTATTCTGAAGAACCTTTGGCAAGCGTTTGGCATCTGTTGTTGGCGTTGCGAGGCGAATAAAATTTAAGCCCGCGGCTTGCGCCGGAACGCAGAGTTCATCATCCTCTTCGGGGGGCAAATCCACGATGATCAACCCGTCAATTCCAGCGGTTTTTGCATCCAGCAGAAATTGGTCCACACCATGATTATAGATCGGGTTGTAATAGCCCATCAGAACGATAGGCGTTACATTATCTTGCTGGCGAAATTCGGCGGCTAAATTAAGCGTTTTTTGCAAGGTCATGCCGGCTTCAAGCGCGCGCTGCCCCGCCAACTGAATCGTGCTGCCATCTGCCATTGGATCGGTGAAAGGGAGCCCCAGTTCAATAATATCCACACCCGCTGCGGGAAGGCCTTTCACCAGCTCAAGCGCGGTGTGGTACTCTGGATCTCCGGCCATGACATAGGAGACAAATGCCTTTTTCCCATCTGCTTTTAATGCGGCAAATTTATCGTCAATCCGAGTCATATTAGGCACCTTTCGCTTCGTCATGCTCTCCCATGCCCAATCGAATACGAAAAATCAATGCCAAGCGAACATTTCACGAAAAAGCTTGTGCTGGAAAAGAAACCGTAAGTCGCAGCGCGGCTTTTGCATCTTCGCCGCTTGCCTCCGGGCAGATCTGTCACTAGAAGCCCTCAACAGCGCTAAAAGGAGCAGAGCCATGGGGTTTAAGATGGGTATTGTCGGGTTGCCAAATGTTGGTAAATCCACCTTGTTTAACGCGTTAACCAAAACTGCAGCCGCGCAGGCGGCAAATTTTCCGTTCTGTACCATTGAGCCGAATGTGGGCGATGTGGCCGTACCCGATGCACGGCTTGATACTTTGGCTAAAATCGCCAGTTCAAAGCAAGTGGTCCCAACGCGTATGACATTCGTTGACATTGCCGGGTTGGTCAAAGGCGCATCAAAAGGCGAAGGGCTTGGCAACCAATTTCTGGCAAATATCCGCGAGGTCGATGCCATCGCTCATGTGCTGCGCTGTTTTGAGGATTCTGATGTTACCCATGTTGATGGGCGCGTCGACCCGGTATCTGACGCCGAGACGATCGAAACCGAGCTGATGCTGGCCGATATTGAAAGCATTGAGAAGCGCCTGCAAGGCCTTAGCCGCAAAGTGCGCGGCGGTGATAAGGAGGCAGTGCAACAAGAGCGCTTGCTCAAAGCCGCTTTGGTGGTGCTTGAAGAAGGAAAACCAGCGCGCAGCGTTGAGGTTGAGGAAGAGGATCTGAAAGCTTGGAAAATGCTGCAGCTTTTGACCAGCAAGCCGATCCTATTTGTGTGCAATGTGGATGAAGAGACCGCGGGCACGGGAAATACTTTTTCGCAACAGGTGCATGATATGGCGGCTGCGCAGGGCGCGGGAACCGTCGTTATCAGCGCCCAGATTGAAGAAGAGATCAGCCAATTAGAGCCTGAAGAAGCCGCCATGTTTCTGGATGAGATGGGCTTAGAAGAGGCTGGATTAGATCGCTTGATCCGCGCCGGCTATAAGCTCTTGGAATTGGAAACCTATTTCACCGTTGGCCCTAAAGAGGCGCGAGCCTGGACGATAAAGGGCGGCACCTACGCCCCCCAAGCCGCGGGGGTGATCCATGGCGATTTTGAGCGCGGTTTTATCCGCGCCGAAACTATTGCCTATGAGGATTATGTTGCCCTTGAGGGAGAGCAGAAATCCAAGGAAGCCGGAAAAATGCGCGTTGAAGGTAAATCTTACATCGTGAAAGATGGCGATGTTTTGCATTTTCTGTTCAACGCATAAGGCGCTGCGCACAGGCAATTTGCTCTTCCTGCGGGGCGTGGCGCAATAAGGTTGCATGCTGGGCCATATTTTAAACGCTGCAAAGCCTTTTATTGAAATCGTGCGTTTTCTGTCAGCTTCTGTCAAAGCGCTAAAGGAAGAGGGACTTGCCGGGTTGCGTCGTTGGACAAAAAAATGTCAATGGCGGTTTGGTGACTAGTCAAATGATGCCTGAATTGCGTAGGATGCTCTCTTTCAACGCTATACTGTTAAGGCATTGAGAGTTTTTTTGTGCTTTGGAAACAAAGCGGATACGCAGTTAGCGCTACGCTTGCTGTTATTTTATTTGCCAACAGACGATCTCTTTGCACGATGCGTCAAACATTCGATTTATTTCCTATGTCTGGGCGGGTTGTTTGGATGGAGTTTCTTAAAAAATGCACAGCAAAAGTGCAGGCGCTGCGCGTCAGCTGAGGGTGTAGGAACGAACAAATCGTAAAAAGTGAGGGTTTCTTATATTTTCCGCTTGTTTTGCTATTCGATAAAATTGTAGACCCTTCAGCGGAGACGTGGCCGAGTGGTCGAAGGCGCTCCCCTGCTAAGGGAGTAGGCCCGGAAGGGTCTCGAGGGTTCGAATCCCTTCGTCTCCGCCACCACTATCTGTTAAATTTTTGATTTTATTATGATTTAATATAAAGTTAAATCTCTACCCACAACGGTACCCACAATGAAACATCAGATCAAAACAGAGTTTACGCAGGGTTACTGCGCCTGATTCCTACAGCTGAGCCGCAGGCTGCAAGACCGGCCCCCTCTATTTTAAGGCCCCGCGTCTCGGACCACGGGCCTTTAGTATTAGCCTTGTAAATTCATTCGGGGGTAATTTTGTTCGGAGGCCTATGTCATGGATCGACCATCCCGCTGCACGACACCCGCGCAGCGCACCACGGTCCGGAGTGACTGCGCCTAGTCCTCGACCGTCAGACCGCAGAACCATGGACCCCGTGCCAGATGGCTGCCTTGTACACTCGTTCCAGCACAGCTTCCGGGATCGTTTGCGAGCGGCTCGATGCCCTGTAGGCATTATAGAAGCACTGGGAGGGTGGAGCACGGCTGGTATCGGCAGCAGCTATGGTGACGGGTTTGAACTGGGTCAGAAGTCACAGTGGATGGGGGTAATAACCAGTCAGCATTGGCGGGTACTGCTTGAGGCGATAGTGACAGATACTGCGCTATTCACATTTCGACATGAAGGGCGGGAAGGCGACATTCGCTGCGACCGCTCCTAATTGCTGCTTTCAGACGCCCTAGTTTTCGTGTTGCCCCAATAGGATGGTGAGTCGGATGAAGCCTAGTTCATTTGAAAGGGCAGGTTTGGCGGCGTTGATAATGCCCAACAAACGACCCAGACCGTCAGACAAGTAGGGAACATCTTCTGGGATTGTGGCGTTCAATAGCGCCAGTATTTCGTCGGGGTGGTCAGCGGTCAGTCCACCATCTTCAAGAAGACGGAGCAGATAGCCAAAATCAGCGGTCTGTCCTAGGTAATTTTTGAAAAAATCGAAAGCATCCTGAAACCCGTTTCGAGATACAGCTATCATCTGCGCGAAGTAGCAAAACGTTCCTGGGGTCCGTGCTTCGAGTGTTTTGGGCCAAAAACGTTTCACAAATGGTATGACCCGGTTTGTTAGGTACTCTTCTTGTTGTTCTCCCGCGCCCTCCAAGGCTTGGAACAATGTTATCGCGACTATTTCTAAGTATTCAGCAGGAAGCTTGGAAAATACGTCCTTAAGCGCCGTGGGGCTAAAAATTGAAGCTTCGCCTAGAGCAATGTAGGTTAAGAACCTCGTGTATTGCTTCAGGCACTGTTCTTCCAGAACTTCAATGTGGTCGGGAACTGCCAAAAATGGCGATTTTTGTAATTCAAGCAGTGGTAGATAGATTCGCGGGGCATGCAAAAAACTGTCCCACATCGCGGCGGCTTTTGTAACGTCGGCGTCCCATTCAAACGCTGGTATCAAGTACTCTTTGGTCCAATCCTGATCCACACGCAGTAACGGGATAATTTGTTGCGCAAGAATAACCGAGCCGATCCAAAGGGGCTGATTATCAGCATTGCACATCTCTGAAAATCGCCTCTTCAGCTCATCTGGAAGTCCCTGATCATCTTCCAGCTCCCGCAAGAACCACCAGTTCAAGAGTGAACTTGCGGCATGACCAACCGGGTGGTTTAAAGCGTGATTCAGCGAAAAATCTTGAGAAGCTTCGACGGTTTTGGTCCCAGTTTCTATTATTCGATCAACAATTTGAAAGAACGCCAGTTCATGCCGCCCAACGTTTTTTGATATTCGACTTACCCACCACGCAATCGCGTGCAGAGCATCAACAAAGTACTCTTCTGGCATTCCCACAATAACGGAGGAAGCATGTTTCCATGAACGATCTAGAAGCTCATCACTAGACCATGCGTGCAAGGCTTCAGCCCATCGTTGAGGGAGCCAAACCTCTTCGCTTGCCAATTTTTTAAGGGCAAAGAACGATCGCCTAAAGTCGTCACGACACCGCTCAGACCAGTTGTCTCCAGTGAGAACACCTTCAGATGAAGGGTTGTTTCGAAGCCACTCCACCAGCCTCTTTATGTTCTTAGGTGATTGTTCGATTGGTTGTTCTTCACCATTGGAACTCCACATAGGGAATTCATCGCGGTCATCAGGCGCCAATTGCCATGCAGGATAGCGCTCTTCCGCCGATGCCATGAAAGCGTCTACGCTTCCTGTAGCGGTTCCCCCATTTGAAAGGAGTTTTTTCAATCTCAACCAGCGCATTCGATCTGAAAAACGCTCAAACTCATCATCGCTAACGTCATCTCTGAACCGCGTTCTAGGAGGTCCTTCGACTATTGCACCTTGGAGTCTTTGCATGTGACCGGCAGTCAAAATTGGACCGAATGAAACCAGCAAGCGCATTACCTCTCGCATTGTCGAGGTCGACCAAAGCCAATGCCCGTCGTCTGCCAATAGCCACGACACCGATGTGTCAAACGAAACGAGGTTGGGCCTCTGCACCAACGCGAAAAAGACCAGCCTTCGAAAAACGGGATGCTTGGAACTCGCCCAGATCGTTAGCATCGCTTTTGCTTTTTCGCTGTTGTGGTCTGTGGTCGCCAACCAAGCGTCGCGGCACAGGGTCACCAAGAGTGTCCAGTCGTTGTAATCCTTGTTTTGATCATGGTCTGAAATCGACGGGAGTTGAATGTAGCTGTAGTCGTCAAGCTCAGATGAAATCTCAGCTTCGCACATAAGCCCGAGCGTTTCTGACAACAGCTCCGACATGTCGGTCAAGATATGCGCTAGAAATCCTTCGAATCCTTCGATTTTCAGAATGCGCTCATATGCTGAATGAACGTGATCGGATGCCAGCGCCACTTCGACGTTGGCAATCGTAGAAATCCTTTCACTAGTATCACCTGAACGATCTGTTCTGAAAGAATATGGACGTGATATCTTAAGTGAGGGGCGCAGTGCATCCTTGAATTCCTGCCTTACAACCGGTGTATTCCCGTATTTCTTGAAGCGATCGTCCCACCCGTAAAGACCGCCATTGTAGTGGCGTGATCGGGCATACCCTGAAACTATAAATTCCCAAAGCTTTCGCATGGTCGGGTTGAGGTGGTTTGCATCTTCCAATGCTCTCTTAAGGTGCCATTCGAAACGGGGGTTTAGATTGCTACCTTGCCCAATAACCCAGAAAAGGGCTTCGGGTTGTTCCAGGTGCCTTGCCAACCACTTCGCTAGAGCTTTCATTGCCTTGTCCCAATCCGGTCCACGTCCAGCATGGGGATCAACCAGCGACATTGGAGGAGCTAAATAGGATGGCGAAGGTCTGGACAGAAGGCTGAATTTGAACTCTGGGTTATGACTTGTGTTGAAGAGATCACTCCTAGGCACACCAAATCGAGGGAGATCATCAATGCCAAATCTCCTGTTGGAGAACTCCTCTAACCATTCGATTGGTGGAACAGGATCGAGTTGAGAAAAGTGTTTTGCCGGCAGACCTGTAGGATCGCTTAGCGCCCAAACCATCCTCTTCACGAAATCATCCTGCACTGTGCTTCCACTTGGTTTGTGGTGCGCATGACGCGCCACAATGGCCGACTTGCCATTGATGCCATCTCGATAGCTGTTGGCCCATGCATGGAGCGTTTCGTGAAGATAATAGTGATGGCTGCGGTTTTTATAGAGTACGGGAACTACGTTTTTGGTTGCCCACTCGGATTCGGTTTGATCCTTATTGCTTGGTGAATAGTTTCCAAACGCATATGCGACCCGGGTATTTTCACCCATCATGCTATCGGCTGCCAAAGCGTCCATCATGTAGCGGAGAATGGGATCGTTGATACTGTACCCAACAAAACAGACTGTATAGTTGCGAAACAGTTCAGACACAAAGCGCGCAGCCCATCTCTCAATGAGGTAAGCCAAGCCAAAATCGCCACTTGTAGCAACGAGACTATTTAGGTTCGCTTCGGAGCCCGTGCCGTCCAAAAGGCCATGAAGGTAAATCAACCCATCCCACCTGTTCTTTGGAACTGGTAGCAGCGGGGCTGCGTGGGTTGGTGTATTGGTCTTTTTCGTCTCTATGACTTCTTCGAATACCCGATCAAAGTTCGTCGTTATGAGCCGCGTTGAACCGGAGCGTGTTTTGCTAAGTCGGAGGAGCGCCTCATGTGTCTGCGTCGATTTCTTCCCAGCTAGATTTGGTCGAAGGGCGTTAGCAATAGCTTCACGCACTCTCAAACGCCCGTTAGGCAGTCTTCGTTCCAGCAAGCCAAGGGTCGTATCATACTTGTACGCCTTTAGTGCTTCGGCTTCGGCGTCATCGTGCGCCTCCCCAAGTTCGTCGTATACAGCTTTTACCAAACCGTAGAAGGTTGGCAGCTTTGCCGGGTAAGATATTCCTGCGCCGCAGAAGAAAACCACTTTCCCATCTTCATGAGCTTCTAGAAGGGCTTCAGGAATATCCGGGCCGTTGGGAATGTACTGCATGGAAAACCCGAAAATAATTCTGGATAAGATCACAGTAGTGTTAGTCTCGCCATGTTTGCAAGACAAGTGGTTGCGTGGGTATCAACACCAGCAGAAAACTTGGGAGCGGACATTATCTGGTGAGACGCTCAGCGGCGGCTTTGGGCCGTAAGCCGCATTGTTGAAGTGTCTTGCAGCGAAATCCGTGGGCCATGGTCCGTGTCCCTTGCAAATCAGGTACTTGGTCCACGGATCTTGGTTAAAGTGGTGCCCAGAAGAGGACGTCGAACTTTCTATACTTCTGTTTAATTACAGTTACTTATTTTGATTCTGAAATTACAAAGCGGTCCTGAAAGCGGTCCAGACTTATGTGTCAGATCAGAGTGACGTTTTTGGCTTGCTCCCAAAGCTGGACGGGTTGGCAGGTCTGCTTTCGGCCCTGAGCTGCCCTTTAGGATATAATTTGCTTCTGCGCTGCAGCTTCTCCGAACCGGCCGTTCGCTGCAGATGCACAATGAGCAAATTCGAGAATTTCACTTGACCGACGAGCTCTGCCGTATTTTCTGATGAAGTCGGAAATTTTCTCGAAAGCATCGCTGTCACACGGGTTTGTTTAGAAACAATTTTTGTACGCGCTTATAGATCGCGATCCCTTACAGCTGCAGCTCCCCTATGATAGCCATTTCCTATGAAACCTCCGAAACGACTTAACGATTCCTCTGAGAAAATTCTGGTACCGCCTCGCCCGTTTGATGCTGCTTGGCAGACCATACCTGAGGTTGTCCGTTTCAGTATGATGCCGCTCTCCGGAATCCAGCCGCTCACCACCGAGATGTTCGAAGTTGCTGGTCAAGAACTGCGAACAAAGCCAACCGAAGAAGAGATCAAGCTTTTTCGGGAAAAAGGAACCAAGTTCCAGATGATTAGTCTCGTGCTCACCATGGCTTTTTGGGAAGAGGTGGACGAAAGAATTCTTGGTGTGCCTTGTTCCTTGCATGTCCTGCCTTCGATTAAACGAGGGAAGGTGCAGTACTGTGAAATCGATACTGTCGCATCGCTCGCGGACCTCGGCGAACGCGCTGAATTCGAGGACGTGTACGCCGACTTCGACCCTTTCAGTGGCCAGTACAGCATGTCGACCTTGGGGGGAGACTATGTTGCTTGGTCTCGCCAAAAGCGCCCTCTAACTGGTGTGGGTTTCGTACTGGAACGCTACTTTTTGGCCAGCGAGTTTGACAGAGATGACGTTGCTGAATTCGATAGCTTCATTCCTGACGAGCACAAGAAAGCATACAAAAGAAACAGGATAAAGAAGCTCTATACTCCGTTTAAGAGATGGGAAAGCCGACACATCTGGGGAGTTGAATCAGACATCGAACGTTTATTGCTCCAGGAGCTCCTTTCCAGAGGACTTCGTCCACAACTTCAGTGGATCATCTACAAGTCAGGACAGTCCTACCAGTCGCTCTATGACGTCTACAAAGACGTGGAATTTAGACATGGTTCGGAAATGCTGACGGAGGCAGATATGTTCTTCCCAGATGAAAAAGTAGCTGTCTTTTGTGATGGAGCTAAACACCACCGCAGAAAAAAAGATCGTGAAAAGGACCAACGCATCAATGCGGCGCTTATAGATTTCGGTATCACGCCTATTCGCGTTTTGGGAAAAGAAATTCGATCCGATATTAAGGCTGCAGGGGATAGAATACAAAGTGCCGTTAGCTAATGGCAGTCGACAGATATTTTAGTCACAAATGAAAATCTGAAGAAGGTCCGCTTTAGATTCAGGCAGAGATAAATCATGCGAGCGCAGCGAATGGCAGCAATCCGCCCTTCATGTAGAAATGTACATGCCGCAGCATCTGTCACTTCGGGCTCCAAGCCGCCGTTCGCCGCAACTTGATTGAATGACCGTTTTAGCCCAACAACTAACTTTGAGATACGGAGCCAGTCCACTATCGGACAATAGAGCACGCACCGTCGACCTACTGTCAGTTTTGCATGAGCCCAATCAGTATTAGATGTTTTTGCTGGGCCCGTGGACCGGGAACCAAGCCACGCATGCCTAGCAAAGCCATCCAAGATGGGGTATAATAAAACCCCATAAACCGATGCGAGTTGAGCACTATGAAAGCCAATCCCAAACCATGGCTCTACGGTCCAAACTGGCAGGGTATTCGTTGCGAGGCCCAGACCCGTCGGGGTACTTTGTGCCAGCGTCCTGCTAGACTCCCTGTGGGGCGCTGCAAGCTCCATGGAGGGGCGAGCACCGGTCCGAGGACCAAGGATGGCCTTGCGCGACTCACAGAGGCTAGAACCAAGCACGGCAAGTTCACCAAAGAGAAGCGGGCAGAAGCACGGCGCTTTGCAGAGGAGGGGAGGCAAATGCGCGGCGAACTGAAGGAGCTGGAGGCTTGGTTCGTGGACCACGGTCATCTGTCCAAGGACTGGCGGGATCAGTTCAAATAAGCCCAGAGTGATTGCGATATCTGTGATCAGTGTCCAAGAAAGTCAGGGTGTCACAACTGTCCCGACTTGCCCCACCTTGTGGGGCGGCTTTAAATTGTTTTAATACAATGTTTTACATTGGAGCGTCCCGACTGTCACAGTTCTATAACTAACCTACCCACAAATCTGTCTCTAAAGGTGAACAGTTTTACAAGGGTGCTGTTCCATTACTGTGACAGTCGGGACACTGGGACAGGCGAAGGTCAAAAAGGTATATCATCATCTGAGTAACCAATGGGATTTACCTCGCTGCCGTCTAGCTCGAATATATCCGATATCCTCAGCGCGAAAACGTTGGGTCGATGGCCGAGTATACTTACCTTTGCAGTATTGCGCCCCTTTTCATGTTGCGTAAGCAAACCCGCTTCACTTAGGCTTTTGCCTATGGCGAGTTGGCTCGAGCCGAGGTGGTTGTCGAGAGATGACGCAATTGCCTTCACAATGCTTAGAGACGCGCCGGGGTCGATATAGATGGCATCTTTATCAGCCCATCCTATTCTGCTGCCCATGGCCTCACTCCGAAACCCACCGTAGGTCTCCACTTTACGCCAGCCGAGCGTTCGTGGGTTCTCGGGTTCACCGCCAAACTTGCTTTCTATGTGTGCTTTCCCGCTTGAGACCGCTACGCGAATTAATTCTATAAAACGCTGAGCATCTGATGCTTCTTGATCGATGTTTGCCTGCATAGCTCCAAGGCTGCGCGCCGCATCGGTTGCGCTGTCCATGAATTCCTGAACTTTTGATGAACTCATCTCACCGGCATCCTCTGCAAAATCAAGGAATACACGTAGACCGGTTAAGAGGTTCGCCAGATTATCTTGCGTCCGCGCATGCCCTCCGCTGCCAATGTTTTCGTGGTCGCATTCCAAGGCCATATCAATGGAATCGGTGAGCTTGTTTGCCTTGGCTTCTGCCGCGAGCCATTGAACAAATGAGGCCATGATAGTAGCGAGGTGGCCGCTACGTGCGAGCTTTTGAAGCTGGCTCAAGACCGATGTGTCTATGGCTCCTCTTGCTATGTTGACAATGACCAACCGCGCTTGAAGGGAGTGGCCATTGGGTACGTCTTCTCCAGTGCACATCACAATGCCTCTTGGATAGAAGGCGTTTCTAATCTCAGCTTTCGCGGTCATTCGACTGCGGCCTGATTGATTGCCTTGGGCGCGCAGGAGCCGCTCAGCGTTTCGGTGCGTGTAAGCAACTTCCTGTCGCGTTCCTCTTGCTACAAAGTCGTCTACGACTAAGAGACAGTCTTTTGCTAAAAACGCGGTCTTCTCTAAAGCATTTCCGGTACTGGACCAGTTTGCTGGGAGGTTAGCGCCATCAAATTTCGACCCCCAAAAACCTTGCAATACACCAGCTGCAGCTGACTTGAACGTTCCTGTGGTGCCTTGGAGGAAGACGGAACACGTAGCCGGCTGAAAGTGGCACAAAGGCGCGCGCATAACAGTACCGAGTAGCAAGAGCGCCATGCCATCTGGTTGTAACAGGTAAAATGCGTCCAATACCGCTTCGAGATCCAAGGTTCGAGGATCGATGGGTTCTGGCAGTTGGAAATCGGCCAGTGGTCCTTGGAGCTCGCAGCTTGCATCTCGGTTGAGCCCTTTTGTGCCAATCCCCCCTGTATCGGTCAAATACAGGAGTTCGTCATTGAATTGGGCCCAGCCAGTGTGTTGGCAAAGTTGCTCAATTTTGGGGTCAGAGCGTTCCTTTATGGCCGCAACGACGTGGTCTCTGAAGCGACTGCCCACGGTAATCTGTGCGCTAGCTCCCCACGAAGTGGGAAGCCAGTCTAAGCGGTCAAACTCAGATGCAGGAACATCAATGGTGGGCATTGCTTCACCTGTCTCCAGTATGCCAGACACCTTAAAGTGGCGGGATGTAGTGAGGCCGTCATTTTTGACGACCTCACGTTCAATCTCTGCGGTAAAATTACATAGCCGGATTGGCTTAGCTTCTCCCTTCCTGTCAAACTTCAACAGGTGAAAAGCGCCCCCAAAGTCTGCATACTGCCGCGACATTTCAAGATTAGCCGCCGCAAGATCGGCCGCCTCCCGCGCTGCATTGCTGTCCGCTTCAAGATGTGCAGTGATTGATGTCCCCTCAACCATGACGGCTATGCTTTTTAAAGATGGAATGGGCAGTGTTCCGAACTTCACAGAAGCCAAGAGGAGGCTGACAACAACGTTGGTTGATTATCATAAGCTCTTCAAGAAGCTGTTCTTCAGTGAGCTTGTGAACACGAATCAGAAATCCAGCTCTTCTAGCAAGGGCATTATTTCTACCTCCCTCGGTTACAGTGTCATAAAGTTCTTTGCGAACGCCACCGTTCCCTTGCGTTTGACGTTTAGCTGTAAGGGACTGGCGCTCTGACGCCCGGATTATCTTGCGTAAACCGTCTGGGATAATTGTGATCCCGGCTGGAGCCAATACGTCCTGCTGTTCGTAGCACGACCTCATATGCTGCTGTTCGTCTAAAACAAACTTCTCAACCGTAGGTGGGATGGGAATCAGTTCACCGGACCTCCGGACGAAAACGCCAGGAAACTGATCCAAACCACTTTCAAGAAACTGATCTTTTCCGGAGTAGAAAAGACATGTGTGGAAACGCCCCTCTGACACTCCATTAACAATAATTTCATGTCTAATAAGAGTGTCGCAACATGGGCAGAAGTAGCCCTGGTCTTCTAAAGTATGCATGCCAACACCAGGCTCATATGTGTAAGCTGTCAGGGCTACTAATCCAGATTTGGGGCCAGTTTTTACCGCGATACCCAACTTTTGGGGGTGCTTCAAAATGGCCTGATATGTAGCGTATGCGTCCCCACGCTCTGTTTTTGTGCGAGGATCATCTGCTCTTTTGCCATTATGCGTAAGTTCTATTTCGACGCCCATCGCGCTCCAGCTAGCAGCAGCCAATGCGACATCTTCATTTTGTGCCTGACATGTCATTTGCATTCCTCCACGCGCGCAGTAATCCATGCGTCGATTAAAGCCTCATCCCATCCTGCAGCGCGGCCGCCAGGCGCAAGCTTGAAGGGTTTTGGAAATTTGCCTTGGGCAATTAAGCCGTAAATCGTGGAAGGTTGAAATCCTACCTTTGACGGCAGGTCTTTCATCCGCAATGTGCGAATAGTCTTAAGATTTTCCATAACTGAACAACTCCTATGATATTTGTTCAGCGTTCTTGTAGGAAATATAAGAAATGTCGTCCTTAACTCTGCATTTTTTTTAACTGGTCGAGCCACCATCGGACACTATGGTGCTGTTCCACAATGCAACACATGTTCGCAGCTGTCGCTAACTGATTAACTGGAGTTAAAGGTTTGTTAATTTCGTTTTTTATCCATGAGCAAAAATTTCTTTTTTGGAATTTTTGGTGGCTCCTTAAATTGGCTCTGTAAATATACTCTAATTCAGGAAGAATTAAGTAAGCCTGCTTGCGTGCGAGCGTTCTATTGGTTTCTTTATTTCCGACCCTTTTGTTTTTCAGTGTCAAAAAATTCTTCTTAAGAACTTTTTGACCCTTTATGTGTGGTAATAATCCAGCAATGCCCCGCGTGTCTCTGCGTAAATAAGCGTGAGCGCCTAGTGCCAGCCACCAATGATTTGAAGAGGCCACTCTTTTGGTCCTTTTATTAATAAGCGTCAGCTTTGAAAAATTATTTTTCAATGAAAGCGCCCCATGTCTGCATTAGTTCCCTGCGCCTTTCCAACTGATCACCACGTCTGTAGGCCGCCTCAGCTTTATTCTTGATAGTATGAGCTAATGCTAGCTCAACAGTCTCGTTTGAGAATTGATGAGCCTTCTCGGCTGCCCAGTCTCGAAAGGTACTGCGAAAGCCATGTGGTGTGTATGGTCCCACATCCATCTTTCTCAATAATGCAAGCATGGCCCCATCACTTAGCCCGGTCCTAGCCTTCCAGCCGGAAAATACAAACTCGTCAGGGTTTCGATTAGATTTCATGCTGTTAAGGATTTGCAACGCTCGATCGCAGAGCGGCACTCGATGCTCCTTGCCAGCTTTCATACGGTCTGCTGGAATGATCCATACTTTAGTAGTCAGATCAATCTCCTGCCATCTTGCACCACGGACCTCACCTGTTCGCGCTGCAGTCAGTATCATAAACTCCATTGCTAAAGCGGAGCTTCCCTTGCGGTCTCGCAACTTTGTAATGAACGTAGCGATCTGTTTGTATGGCACCGCTGCGTGATGCTTGACCCGTTTTACTTTGGCAGTCTTGGCGAGGATTTTATCAAGATGACCGCGTAGGCGGGCAGGGTTCTCTCCTTCAACATATTTTCGCGCGCGTGCCCAATCCCAGACTGTTTCGACACGTTGCCTGACGCGGCTGGCGGTCTCCGCCTTGGATATCCATATTGGTTCAATAGCCTTTAGGACGAGATCCGTATCTAAATCGGAAACGGATAGTGTGCCGAAGACTGGGTAAGCATAAGTCGTAAGCGTGTTTGTCCATTGCTGGGCGTGTTTAGCATTTTTCCATTCGGGCGTTTTGCTGGCAATGCACAGCTCTGCGGCTTCCTGAAACGTTATTGAACGTGCCTGTTCTAAATGCCTTGCCCGCTTATTCCGTGCGCGCTCTTCTAAAGGGTCCAGTCCGCTGAGGACTTGCCGACGACATTCCACGGCAATATCGCGTGCGGCTGCTAATGAGACAAGATTAAGTGACCCTAGGCCCATCTCGCGCTGTTTTGCGGTAACGGGGGATTTATAGCGGAACAACCAAGACTTTGTGCCACTCCCAGCCACCTGTAGATACAGACCGCGATCACAGCGGTGGTAACCGATTTCAGCCACCGTCTCTACGCCTCGTGCTGATTTCAGAAAAGCCATGATGATCTGTCCTACCCACAACGCTACCCACAACAAAGTAGCAGATTACAGCAGGTCTTAATAGGTCTGGTAGTGTATTAAGTGCATAAAATATGCTATCATAGCCAATTAAATAAGACTTTATCGTATTTCTACAGATAATGGTACGGGGGACTTCGTCTCCGCCACCAAGCCCTAGATTAACAGGGCCGACCCACAAGTAAGCATCAGATAATACTCAGCTTTTTAACATGGCGCTCATCGTGCCGCATCTGAGTACTGACCAAAATGCAGACCAAATTACTGACCAATCGAATCCCTTATACGTTTGTTCGAGGCGGCTACTATTATTTCTCCCGCCGTGTTCCTACTGATTTGCAGTGCCATTATAACTACCCCCGTATCGTCCAAGGGCTGCAAACTTCTTCTCCGCAAAAGGCTAAGGTTCAGGCTAATATCGAAGCGGCTAAGCTTGATGCCTACTGGAGCCAAATGCGATTGGCGAAGTCTGATGTCATTGGCTTGTCGCTGCTTAAGGAAACGTCCATGAGTGACAGATCAACAGCGATTTTTTCTCCAAATGCTAGGGCTGTCGTGTCTAAGAATAGCCCCACATTGCTTGACGCTTTGCAGGTTTATTTAGATCAAAAGGGTAAAGGCCGTCCCAAGACATTCCGTTTGGCCGCTGAAAGAGCCTGTAATTATGTGATAGGTATAAGCGGAAATAAGTCATTATTATCATATACTCGCAGCGATGCCCTAATGTTCAGGGATTGGCTGGTCGAGCGTGGTTTAACTGGCTCCAGCGTGACCCGTAACTTCTCCTACGTGAAAGCGGTAATTAACTTTGCATCATCTGAATTTGCTTTGGATGTCCGAAACCCTTTCATTGGGGTGTATCACGATAGAACCGCTGGGGTATTAATCCGTAAGCCTATTCCAAATGCTAATATTCTAAAGATTCAGACAGAATGCAGGATAATAGATGATGATATGCGTTGGTTGGTGGCGCTGATTTCTGACACGGGTATGCGGTTGGCTGAAGGGGCAGGATTGTTAAGGTCGGACATCCATTTAGACGCTGATATACCTTTTGTTCGTATTCAAAAGCATCTGTGGCGGAATTTAAAGACAGCCAGCAGCGAACGTATCATACCTTTGTGTGGTCAGGCTCTATGGGCTGCTAAACGCATAGTCGCATCAGACCAAACCTCTAAATTTGCCTTTTCAAGATACAACCGTCACTCAACGACCAAGGCTAATTCTGCCAGTGCTGCTTTAAACAAATGGCTGAAGCAATACGTTCCAATCGGATGCACGATGCACAGCTTCAGGCATTCAATGAGGGACAGGCTTAGATCAGTTCAATGCCCATCTGATATTGCTGACCAAATAGGAGGTTGGACGAGCGAAGGTGTCGGGCAGGGGTATGGCTCGGGTTATCCGCTGAATGTGCTGAATGAGTGGTTGGAAAAGGCAATCCTGCATTTTGGTCAGTACTCAGATGCGGCACGATGAGCGCCATGTTAAAAAGCTGAGTATTATCTGATGCTTACTTGTGGGTCGGCCCTGTTAATCTAGGGCTTGGTGGCGGAGACGAAGTGAGTTGTGTTCCTACCCCATCCGCCAGCATTCAGCTAACACTCTGATTTTATTGATAGCAGTAGTCCTCAGTTCATAGCAATA
>Ga0228662_1000006_pt1 | contig 125968 bp, 126 predicted proteins | sample 76DmetaG_FD_183173 | JGI IMG/M metagenome (GOLD analysis project Ga0228662, IMG submission 183173) | Seawater microbial communities from Monterey Bay, California, United States - 76D | ecosystem: Environmental > Aquatic > Marine > Coastal | place: USA: California | collected 2016-11-10
AACTGTATCTGCACGATACCCATCTCTGTAGTCCTGCTCGGTGAAGGTCATATCCTCCCAGTCATGCTGATAGCTGGCCATGTACTCATTGAAGATAGCACTGCGTCCCTTCTTAGGACCACTTGCTATTAGCAAGGCGTTTATGACTTGAGTTGGTAGCTGCCATTGGTGGGTTAGCGTACCAAGCACCACATGAAGATGCTTCTTTTCTGTTAAGACAAGCACATGGGCATTATCAGCAGTGGCATTGATATCCCCCTTAAGGTGCAACCTGTAGATGAGGCTGTTGGGGTGTTCAGCCAGCAGCTCCTCTACTAACTGGTAATGCTCGGGCTTAGCTGTAGCACTACGATCATACTGCCGTTTATAAGCTTCTCGGGAGCGTTTAGGCTTTACTGCATAGTACTCTACTCTGTCTTTATGGCTTTTATGAAAGCTGAGCTTAATGCGCCCTGAGGTAAACACCTGAAGACTATAGCCTTGGTAGGTTTCTAGAGCCTCATGGGAGAGCTTTGGATCAATATACTTGGTCATTCTAAATTATCTTTCTGTTCTTAATACATAAATAAAAAACACCTCAGGAAAGGCTCCTAAGGCAGGGTTAAAGGGTAAGCTGTAAGGGGTAATTCGTAAGACGTAATATGTAAGTTGTAATATATAATATATAATACATAAGGGTTTGGGTGTTCCCAACACCCTGTCAGCTTAGAACAAACTACAATACAATTTATTCTTTATCGTCTGCTATTAGAGCCGTCTTTATTTCCATAGCTTTGGGATATTTTTTCTATGTTACTAGGGTTGCTCTCTGATGCTCTCTTTAAGCACTTCCTTTTTTGATACACCTCTTATGGTTAGCCCTTAAAGTGTCTCCTGGTGCCACTCTGGGGCACTCTTAAAGATCAAGCTGAAACTACATAAACTATGTTGCACCCTTATTGAGAGTGTTGCCAATAGGTGACTACCTCAGCTTTCTCAATTGTAAAACTGTAAACGAATCGCTTCTAACGCTATGTTCTGCTTCTGAAGGAGTTGAATTATGTTTGTTCATAGCAAAGATGGAAGCCAGTTTTTGGGTTTTAGAAAGTCACCTTTAGGCAGGTTTCAAATGGTTTATGACTGGGATAGTCTTAAACGCGAAGTGTATGATGTCGAGACTCCAAATGTTTCTAAAATTGTCCTAGAAAAAGCAATGAAGAACGCCATCGATGCGCGGCATGTCATGCCCGCCTTGATTGACTCTTTAACTGCTCAAAACATCGTCTTGAGACAAAAATATTAATTGCCTACTTTTTACTTTATCGCACTAAGCTTGAGTAGCAAACGAGATGCGGGTAATTTTAACTAAAGCTCTTATATAGAACACTCAGGTTGACCTTTCTAAGGCACGTCTCAGCCTTGGCGATGAGTTAAAGATAATCTTTGCAGAAAACAGCCTATATTATTTGTATTTTCAAGTGAATAGCAGCTGGATAATGAGAATGTTTCGATCTCGTAAATGGAAATTACTCGGTAACCTATCAGATACCGACGGTGATTTGATTACCTCGCAATTAAAAGGTGCTAAAAAAGCGCGCGTGAGAATAGTCGATATTTCCTCAAAACAATTATCAAAAAATAGATTGGACGCCGTGTATATTTCAGTTTGGATAGGCTGAGAAATTGTTACCACACCTTCTCCATATGCTCTCGCATGACATCTAGGGCATAGCCTGAGCCGTAGTTAGCAGCGACCGTGTTAGAGCCATGCCCTAGGATGGCCATGGAGATGGCTTCCGGGCAGCCTGTATTCCTGAGCTTGTCCTTCATGCGGTGGCGTAGTGAATGCATCGTAAGCTTCTTATCTGTTATGACTGTCCTAAAGCGCTTCATCAGCATCTGAGAACAGTTATCCATCCCCCTATCCTTGGCATAGCGCTCAAACACCGGCTCTTCCGCGGCTTTGCCTTTAGTAATGTCTTTTAACAATTTTGCTGCTTCTTGTGAGAGTGGCACAGAGCGCTCTGAGGTTTTATTCTTTAACCGCCGCCATGGGGTGGGAGTTATCGTTAGACATCCTTTACCAGTGTCACAGTCTTGCACTCTTAAGCCCGCTATCTCCGCGACCCGTGCTCCGGTGTCTCGAAGCAGGACGTAAAGCGCCCAAGCAATCTCACTCTCCTTCATCGCTGGTTCTAACAGTTTGATATGCGCATCCTGAAGCGGAAGCCTGTCCACCTTAGAGCTCCCTGCCCCTTTGATAAGTAATCCGGCGAAGGGGCTGGTTATCTCAAGACCGTTTTCCTTGATGTACCAGTTATATGCAGCATTCAGCGTGTTCTTATATCTCGCAACCGAGTTAGCAGACATACGCCCTGCAAGCGTATCCCGATAGGCGTTGGCATCTTTTCGCGTGATGGTTTGAATAGGTTGTTTGTTTACCTTGTATGCGCCCAGCGCCTCAATAAGGTCTACCTTACATTTGGTGATGCGCACCTTAAGGCGATGGTCTGTTGCGCCATATCCTGTTTGTTTAAACTCAGCATAGTAATCCAGCACGTCTGCAAAGCTATCAGACCTTTCTGGTAGAACAGCCCCATGCATCAGGGAGAGTGTTTTCTTCGGGTATTGCCCCTCTAGACGATCAGCCAGATCCATCAGCGCGTATTCAAGGTTATCATCTACAGCGCCTACCTCCAAACGCTGCGCGGCTTCCCTGCCGTATTCCTCTTCAACCAAGTGCAGGATAGTAGCCCTATGGTCTTTCTTGCGAATAAGCTCTTGAGCTTTGCTTTCACCTTCTATGGCAGAGGTAAGAATCTCTTCTATCTCTGCATGCGCACTCGGCCATTTCCCAACAACTTCTTGCTTGGTTTTACCTAAGTTGCGATAGAGGTAGCCTTTACCAATCCGGTAAACCAAGGGCTTGGGAACACGTCTTCTATAGCGATAGATACCATCGGCCTTACGCTCTGTATAAAGGGGCAAGTTTAAGATCTCAGTGTCCTCGTTGGTTACACTGGTATCATTGTCCTCTTTTTGCATTACGAGCCGCCTGTTTTTGACCTCATTGAGTTCCTTTTTGACCCAATTTGAGTTCCCTTTTTAGCAGCTTAGGCCAAGTATGTTTTATTATAAAGGAAAAAATAACCTAAATCTGGTACCCACGGCCGGACTCGAACCGGCACGGCCTATTAAGCCCAGAGATTTTAAGTCTCTTGTGTCTACCATTCCACCACGTGGGCAGGAACCAGATTTTTACACTTGCCGTTACTTTAAGTTCCAACCACCAAACAGTGTCACTTTTACGTCCACCGGTCGTTTTATTATCAAGAGCGCAGCACGTGCACACGCCTCATATCTCAAAGAACCACAGTTTATTCTCGAGCCAAACTCTGCCACCTGTTACGGTTGAAGACGATCAGCTCAAGGGCGTTGCTATCAAGGTAACTGCGAGGGGTAAAGTACCTTTTATGCTGGAAATGAGAATAAACGCCGCAAAGCGGTTAAAATAATTCAACCACATTAGGTTGATCGCAGCTTGATAAATTCACAGGCTCGCTTCTATTGCCCAGCCTACAATCTGTCCCAGCACGCGGCGGCCCATTAAAACGGCCAAAGGCACTGGCCAATCAATAGAAATTTTTAATGCAACCGCGAGCCAAGCGGCACCGCGCGATCTGGGCCCACCAACACAATACCGCCATCATCGCCAGAGACCCCCAGCACCAAAACTTCGGACATAAAGCGCCCAATCTGACGTGGTGGAAAATTGACCACCGCCAATATCTGCTTCCCAAACAACTGATCAGGCGCATAATGCTGGGTGATTTGCGCTGAACTTTTTTTCACACCCAGTTCAGCGCCAAAATCGATCCACAGTTTAATCGCGGGTTTACGCGCTTCGGGATAGGGCGCCGCATCAACGATACGCCCCAGCCGGATATCAACCTTGGTAAAATCGTCAAAGGATATTTCAGCCATTGGCCAAATCTCGCGAACGGTTTACCGCTGCGGCCACAGTTTCGCGCATCAAGGCATCAAGCCCCCCTTTGGCTTGCATCAAAACCTCGAGACCGGCTTGCGTGGTGCCATTTGGGCTGGTGACATTGATCCGTAATTGCTCGGGCGTTTCCTGCGATGTGGCGGCCAAAGCCCCGGCGCCGGCCACTGTCGCCTTGGCCAATTGCATCGCCACATCTTCGCCAAGCCCTTGTGCACGGGCCGCCGCAGCCAAACAATCGATCATATAAAACACATAGGCCGGGCCCGAGCCTGACACCCCCGTGACCGCGTCCATCTGCGCCTCATGCTCCAAGCGAAGGGTCTGGCCAATGGCGCCCAAAAGGCCCTCGGCCAATACCAAGTGACGTTCTTCGATCCGGTGATTTCCCGATAACGCCGTAATACCTTGTCCAATCGCGGCTGGTGTGTTTGGCATTGCCCGAATAATTGGAGTGTGCGGGCCCAATATCGCTTCAAAACCGGCAATTGTAATGCCCGCAGCGATCGATAAAAATAAAGTGGTTCCATTACCGAATTTGGACATTTGAGGCAAAGCCGCTTGCATCAATTGGGGCTTTACCGCCACCAAAACCAACGCCGGATCAGATGGAAGAGCTGCATTCAAATGTATATCTTGCTGTTGAAGCCACGCTGACGGATGCGGGTCTAATGCCCAAACGGACTGAGCTGGAAGCCCTGAACTCAGCCATCCCTCCAGCATCGCTGACCCCATTTTTCCGCAGCCAAGCAGCACCAAACCACGCTGCGCAATATCTGAAAAATCCATAGCCCTCCCCTATGGGCACTCTGCCCAAATATAGGGAAAGTTTAGGCCCGCCCGTACGCCTCTGCAATAGCCACTTGCATCGCATCTTTCGCCGAATGATCGCCATAAACCACCAGTTGAAAGGCTGGGTAATACCGCTCGGACGTGGCAACTGCTGACGAAATTAATGTGCTTATTTGATCTGCGCTGGCGACTTGCCCGCCAGACAATAACAACCCATAGCGATAAACCATCAAAGATTGCTCGGTCCAATAGGTGAAAGCACCGGCCCAGCATTGATCATTGATTTCGTTCAAGGCCTCGAACAAGACGCCATGTTTATGCGCGGGCGGTTCCATCTCAAAAGTGCACACCATGCGCAAGGTTTCATCATAAGCCGACCAGGCCAAAGTAATAGAATACGTCCGCCAGCGCCCTTCAACAGCCATTGCGATTTGATCCTCTGCAATGCGATCGAAATCCCAAGCCTTATGCTCTGCGATATTTTCAACGATGTCGATTGGATGGATATCTTCTTCAAGAAAGCTTTCGGTCAATGCCATAGCGCCACCTCTTACGTTTTTAGTGGGGGGATATGGCAGTATCCCTACCACTTGGTGCCTGCTCTACAGAGTGCTGCCGATTGCTGCACCCCTACCACATATGGTTATATGGATTGACCTTCCTGTAAAGCTAAATCTTAGCAGGACCTACAATAAGTTGTGGATATCTTGGTTATGCCTACGACATAGGCGGATATCAGCCGTTATTTTAGCGCAAAAAATTAGGCTGGTTCCAAAAGGAACCAGCCGCATATTTCTGCTTAATCGGGTTCAGAAAAACCGCTCAGCGTCTTAAGAATTTTATTTTCCCTGCTCCAACGCCTCGAGCCGCGCGGCCAGTTCGGCATTTTCTTCACGCGCTTTGCGCGCCATAGCCTGCACCGCATCAAATTCCTCACGGGTGACAAAATCACGATCAGCCAACCAACGGTCAATCATTGACTTCATCGCCGTTTCAGCTTCTTCGCGCGCACCTTGTGCCACGCCCATTGCGTTGGTCATCAGTTGAGAAATATCGTCAAACATTTTATTTCTGGTTTGCATTGGACGCTCCATCGTTACATGTACCTCTTATATGGGGCTTTCCACGCATAGTCTCAAGCACCAGTTTACATTCTGCGGTGTTCATGAGATCGCTAGAGAGGCAAAATGATTATATTTCCTGATATCTCTCCTGAGATTTTCTCAATCTCTGTTTTCGGATTGTCCTTCTCCGTTCGTTGGTATGCTCTGTCCTATATTGTCGGTATTTTATTGGCATGGCGCATGGCGCTTGTCGCGTTGCGCCGATCAGAGCTTTGGCCCAAAAACCTTGCGCCAATGGCCGCTCGGGACTTTGAAGACCTGCTAACCTGGATGATCCTTGGCATATTACTTGGGGGGCGCTTGGGTTATGTGCTATTTTATCAGCCTGCCTATTACGTGGCACACCCTTTTGAAATTGTAATGATCTGGACGGGCGGTATGGCCTTTCACGGTGGTTTGCTGGGGGTCGTAATCGCGGCGTTTTTTTACTTTCGCCGCAATCTTGTTCCTTATGCAAGCGGCGCGGATGTGATCGCCCTATCCACGCCCATGGGGCTTTTGCTTGGGCGCTTGGCAAATTTTATCAATGCCGAGCTCTGGGGGCGGCCCACAGATCTGCCATGGGGGGTGGCGTTTCCCGGCCAGGCCGCACAAGCCTGTGGCCAAGCCGCGGGCCTCTGTGCGCGCCATCCCTCGCAGCTTTATGAAGCGGCACTTGAGGGTTTGTTGCTGGGCCTGGTGTTGGCCGCGATGGCGTTTCGCTACGATGCGCTGAAGCGCCCCGGCTTGATCACTGGCGCTTTCTTTACAATATACGGGCTGTCGCGCTGCCTTGTTGAATTGGTACGCCAGCCCGATGCGCAGTTTCAAAGCCCCGAAAATCCTTTGGGATATGCGCTGAACTTTGACGGCTTTGGGCTTACGATGGGGCAGCTTTTATCACTGCCGATGGCTCTTTTGGGCATGGCTTTGATACTGCGGGCTTTTCGCAAATCATGACTGCGCTTGCACCACTTCTTAAACAGCGCATCGCGCAAACCGGCCCCATTGCGATAAGCGAATATATGCAGACCTGTTTGCTGCATCCCAAGCATGGCTATTACACAACCCAAGCAGTTTTCGGCCAGCAAGGCGATTTCGTGACGGCACCTGAAATTAGCCAAATGTTCGGCGAATTATTGGGCCTCTGTTTGGCGCAAACCTGGCAGGATCAAGGGCGCCCCGATCACTTTATCCTTTTAGAACTGGGCCCTGGGCGCGGCACTTTAATGGCAGATATTTTGCATGCCACGCGCACTCTTGATGGGTTTCATGCCGGTGCCCAAATTCATCTACTGGAAGCCTCGCCTCAACTGCGCGCTTTGCAAAAAGAAAAACTGCAGCCGTTTCAACCCGTCTGGGCTGAGCAGGTTGCAGATCTTCCAAATCTTCCCATTTTCTGCATCGCCAATGAATTTTTTGACGCGCTTCCCATCCGGCAATTCCAATTCGAAGCCACTGGCTGGCACGAACGCCTGATCGGTTTGAAGGATGGGGCTTTTCACATTGGCTTAACCAGCGCGCCCACCCACCTTCCCGCATTAGACCATAGGGTTGGCGAAGTTCAAATTGGCGATATTGTTGAACTGAATACCGGCGGTCAAGCGATTGCCAAACAACTTGGCCATCATATAGAAGCGCAGGGCGGGGCCGCGTTGCTGATCGATTATGGCGATTGGGAAACTTTGGGGGATACGCTGCAAGCGGTATACCAACATGACATAACCGAGTTTTTAAGCGCACCCGGATTGGCGGATCTTTCTGCGCATGTCGATTTTGCGGCTTTGGTATCAAACCTTGCTTGCAAACACAGCCGACTCACCCCGCAAGGCGTTCTGCTCGAACGTCTGGGAATAACCGCCCGCGCGCAAGCTTTGGCCAAACGCTTAAGCGGCATGGCGCTAGACCAACATATCGCAGCGCATAAACGCTTGACCCATCCTGCGGAAATGGGAAATCTGTTCAAAGCCATCGCGCTATACCCATCCACAACCCACGCGCCTGCAGGATTCACTGAATGAGTTTGAAACGCCTAACATCCCCGCTTTTATCACCGATAAACCACGGGTTTTATACGCGGCTTGGCGGCGCCTCTTCAGGTATTTTTGAAGGGCTGAACTGCGGCACCGGATCTTCGGATCAAGCTGAAATCGTGCAGATCAACCGAAGCCGCGTGGCAGAAGATATGGGCGGTGATTTAAGCGATCTTGTCACGGTTTACCAAACCCATTCCGCAACCGCGCTGACAATCGCCTCGACCGGAAATCCAGAAACCGCAGCAGATGCCATGGTTTGCGCATCGCCCAATATCACCTTGGCTGTGCTGACGGCCGATTGCCAGCCCGTGCTATTCGCCGACCCCAATGCCAAAATCATTGGGGCTGCCCATGCCGGTTGGCGCGGCGCTTTGAACGGAGTGCTGGACGCCACAATCGACGCTATGGAAGGGTTGGGCGCACAGCGCGAAAACATTGTCGGCGTGATCGGACCCTGCATCAGCCAGCCCGCTTATGAAGTTGGTCAAGACTTCATCGAACGCTTCTTAGAAGCAAGCCCCGATAACCACTGTTTTTTTAGCAACGCCAAAGCCCCCGAGAAATATCTGTTCAACCTGCCAGGCTATGGACTTTTCAGATTGCGAAAAGCGGGAATAAAAGCAGCCGAATGGACGCAATATTGTACCTATTCAGACCCCAAACGCTTTTTTTCATATCGGCGCGCCACGCATCAGAAACAAGCGGATTACGGCCGTTTGATTTCCACCATACGGCTTTCTTGAGCCTGTACCGCGTCTTGTAAAGTGGCGTTACGCTTTTTTGGCCAATCGCTCTTCTAAAACGTCAAAGGGCACGCCAGGCTCTTCCTTCGCGCCTCGGATAACCAAGGATGTTTTCACGCTTCCCACATTCTCTGCGGTGAGTAAATCCGAGGTAAGAAACGTTTGAAAACTGCTCAGATCAGGCGCAACGCATTTAAGCATGAAATCAACTTCGCCGTTCAACATATGACATTCGCGCACCAGCGGCCAGTCAACGCAGCGATCTTCAAAGGCCCGTAAATCTGACTCCGCCTGGCTTTGCAGCCCTACCATGGCAAAAACTTGAACTTCAAAGCCCAATTGCCGGCTGTCAACTTTGGCATGATAGCCTTGAACAAAGCCCTGATCTTCCAATGCGCGCACGCGGCGCAGACATGGCGGCGCTGAAATTCCAACACGGCGTGCCAATTCTACATTCGTCATTCGGCCATCGGCCTGCAACTCAGCTAAAATGAGCCTATCAATAGGGTCTAAACGGGTTAACGGCATTTAAATTCTCCACAAGCTACGTTTTTCTTACAGCAAGCAAGCCCTACGCGCAATAATATTTCACAAATCCGCAAGATTATTCCAACTCGTTAATTTATAGGCAGCAGCAAGAGTTTTAAATATCTTGGGGGTTTTCCAGCTTAAAAGACACCGTTATACCGTGCCGAGCAGAATTTAAATGATATCGGAATCATCATGTCAGAGACCCGCCATACCAAAGTTTTGATCATTGGATCAGGCCCCGCAGGCTATACGGCCGGTGTTTATGCCAGCCGCGCTATGCTTGAGCCCATTCTGGTGCAAGGGATTGAGCCGGGCGGTCAATTGACCACAACAACCGAGGTGGAAAACTGGCCCGGGGATACGGAAGTACAAGGCCCCGATTTGATGATCCGTATGGAGGCGCATGCAAAAGCGATGGGATGCGAAATTATCGGAGATATAATCAGTGACTTGGATCTCAGCCAACGCCCCTTCACCGCCAAAGGCGATAGCGGCGCGGTCTACACTGCAGATGCAGTGATATTAGCCACTGGCGCACGCGCGAAATGGCTTGGCCTACCGTCGGAAGAAAAGTTCAAAGGATTTGGTGTATCGGCTTGCGCCACCTGCGATGGATTCTTCTACCGTGGCCAAGAAATTGTGGTGATTGGCGGCGGCAATACCGCGGTGGAAGAAGCGTTGTTTCTCACCAATTTTGCAAGCAAAGTCACCTTAATCCACCGCCGCGATGAATTACGCGCAGAGAAAATTCTTCAAGACCGTTTGCTCAAGCATCCGAAAATTGAACCTTTATGGTTTCACCAATTGAATGAGGTGATCGGAACCGACAGCCCGCTCGGCGTTGAAGGCGTACGGGTGAAGAACGTCAAAACCGGAGAGATCACTGAAATTGCCTGCAAAGGCGTGTTCGTGGCCATTGGGCATTCCCCCGCGACAGAGCTGGTTAAGGATGTATTGGAGACCCATAGCGGCGGCTATGTGGTGGTCGAACCGGGCAGCACCCGCACCTCAATCCCCGGCGTGTATGCGGCGGGTGATCTCACCGATGATACCTACCGGCAAGCGATCACCAGCGCAGGCATGGGATGTATGGCCGCCTTGGATGCAGAGAAATTTCTAGCTGAAAACGACTAGAATATACCAGTCAGACTGTCACAGGACGCAATGCGGGCCTTTATATCTGGAAGTGAATATATTTCAGGGGCCTTGCCACGGGAAAATCGCCTGTCAAAGCTCCAGCATGATCGCTCGCCTGATCCTAAAAATATCTGCGTAAAAAACCGAGACAAGTGGTTTGGAGTTGTCTTAGAGCCGCAAATCAACCCTCAACAGCTCGCCTATTTTCTTGCTTTTTGAATTTTAATCGTTTGCACCACAGTCTCGGGTTGAGTTTGCGTTAAATCAATATGCAGTAAACCATTTTCCATGAGCGCTTCGCCCACATCCACACCGTCGGCCAAAACAAAACTGCGCTGAAACTGACGCGCCCCAATCCCGCGATGCAAAAACACACGCGTGTCACTTGTCTCTTGCTGCCGCCCTCGAATAAGCAATTGGCGATCCTCAAGCGTGATCGATAAATCTTCCTCGCGAAACCCCGCAACGGCAAGCGTAATCCGATAAGAGCTGGCCGAGGTTTGCTCAATGTTAAAAGGCGGGTATCCTTCATTCCCAGATTTCGCCGCGCGCTCAAGCAGCCGTTCCAGTTGCTCAAACCCCAGCATATGCGGGTAAGACCCCAAATTTAATTTTGCCATCGACACGTCCTTTTTAGAAGCGACAGTCCGTAAAAAGCCCCAATCTGGCGGCTCTTGCAGTAGATATGGGAAACCAAAATGATAAAGACAAGGGCTTTGCAGCCCAACGCCTTTCCGGTAAACTAGAAACGTAACAAGCCAGTAGATGTGAATGATCAATACCAGCGACCCCGCCTTAGAAAATGATGAAGTTTTAAAGATCCAATTGGCAGTGTTTAAAAGCGAACACCGCGATCTGGATGATGCGATAGGTGCTCTGGTTGAGAAGGGCACCGCAGATCAACTGACCCTGCAGCGGCTTAAGAAAAGAAAATTGGCGCTTAAAGATAAAATATCGCGTTTAGAGGACCGTTTGACCCCTGACATTATTGCCTAAGCTAGGGCAATCCTTATACTGCGCGTTTGAAGCCAAGGACCAAAGAATGACACAGCCGGACATCGGAATAATTATGGGCAGCCAATCAGATTGGCCAACCCTGCGCAACGCTGCCGAAATTTTGGATGATTTACATCTTCCCTATGAAACCAAAATCGTATCGGCCCATCGCACCCCAGACCGTTTGTGGACCTATGGTAAAACCGCGATCGATCGGGGTTTAAAGGTGATTATTGCCGGCGCTGGTGGGGCAGCGCATTTGCCTGGCATGATGGCGTCAAAAACCCCGTTGCCGGTGATTGGCGTGCCCATACAAACGAAAGCCTTATCAGGTGTGGATAGCCTCTATTCGATCGTACAAATGCCAAAAGGCTTTCCCGTAGCAACGATGGCGATTGGGGCTGCAGGGGCTCAAAACGCGGGGCTGATGGCCGCTGCAATTTTGGCCTTGAGCGATCCAGAGCTTGCGGCGCGTTTGGCGCAGTGGCGCGCCAATCTCACCGCTTCAATCGCGGATGAACCCCTTGATGAATGAGCCTTTAAAAACTGGCGCCGTGATTGGTATTTTGGGCGGTGGACAATTGGGCCGGATGCTTTGCAGTGCCGCCAGCAGGTTGGGGCTGCGCGCACATATTTTCGATCCCGCCTCAGCGCCCCCTGCCGCCGATGTGGCTTACGCCACCACCTGCGCCGCCTATGAGGATGAGGCTGCGTTGCGCCGCTTTGCAGCCGATGTTGATGTGATCACCTATGAGTTTGAAAATATCCCCACATCGGCTTTGGATATTTTAGAAAAGCTTTGCCCAATTCGACCCGGGCGTGAAGCCTTGCGTATTTCCCAAGACCGTTTGACGGAAAAAGATTTTCTAACAGGCTTGGAGTTGAAAACAGCCCCCTATCGCGCGGTTGATACGCGCCAAGACCTGAGCGAAGCCGTGGACGCGCTAGGGCTGCCCGCCATATTGAAAACCCGGCGCTTTGGCTATGATGGCAAAGGGCAAGCGCGCTTGTCCACCCAAGAAGATCAGGCTCCGGCCATCGCTGATATGGCCGGGCAAGCGGCAATTTTAGAGGGCTTCATTTCCTTTTCAAAAGAAATTTCAATCATTGGCGCGCGCAACAGCGCCGGCGATGTGGCTTGCTTTGACCCGGGCGAAAACATCCACCAAGCTGGGATTTTGCGTACGACCAGCGTACCTGCGCAAATCAACGCCACGCAGCGGATGGATGCGGTGCTTTTGGCCGCCAAAATTATGAATGCGCTGGATTATGTAGGCGTTATGGGCGTTGAGCTTTTCGTCACTGGGCAGGGTCTAATCGTCAATGAAATCGCCCCACGGGTTCACAATTCGGGGCATTGGACGCAAAATGGCTGCGCGGTTGATCAGTTTGAACAGCATATACGCGCCATCGCCAATTGGCCGTTGGCCGATGGCAGCCGGCATAGCGATGTCACAATGACAAATTTGATCGGGAATGATCTTGACGCGCTTGAAGCCCTGTCTTCGCAAGCCGGCACCGCGCTGCATTTATATGGCAAAGCCGAGATAAAACCGGGCCGTAAAATGGGCCATTATAACAGCGTCCGGCCCAAAAGCTAACGCGCCGTCGAGCGAAAGGCCGTTAGGCAAGCGCATTATCTCAAACAAGGCCTGTCATCCTTGCCGCCAAACTTCCTGTAAGATGCACAGCTCGACCCTGTGCAAACGTGCCTTCGACTGCGCGACTGCGCCCCTCCAACACCACCATATCAGCCCGTTGCCCAATGGCCAGATGCCCCCGATCATTGAGGCCCAAAATCTGGGCAGGGCGGGACGAGACCAACGCCCACGCCTTGGCAATGCCAATATCAGCCTCTAAGCTTAGCGCGGCCTGGCAAAGCGATGGGTAATGATAATCCGAGGCCAAAGCATCGCAAAGCCCCTCTGCCAACAAGGTCGAAACGCCAATATTGCCTTTATGCGATCCACCCCGCAACAAATTTGGCGCACCCATTATTACCGGCGAACCAAGGGTATGGGCCTGTTTTGCAACCTCATAGGTTTCCGGAAATTCACAAATCGAAACGCCCATCTGCGCCCAAATCTGACGCTGTTGAGCGCTGCGGTCATCATGGCTGCCCAATATCGTCTGCGCTCTGAGCCGTGCTCTTAATCGCAATAGTGCGGCAGGAACTTGATCATGCGCGTCATGCATCTGCTTTAACAACGCCAGATGTGCATCAGGATTGCGGCCGCTTTTTAATGCCTGACCCGTCAATCGGGGGGGGCGTTTTCCTGCGGCCAGTGCCCCGTGGGGAATATGATCATTGAACACGATATAGGGCACTTGGAACCTGGTGCACAAATCTGCAAAGCGCTCATAATGATCCAGCATATGCGTTTCAAAGCGCAGCTGCGCGCGCAGGGTTAACGGGCTGCTTTGTTGAAAACATTGCAAGGCCTGCAAAAACTTTTCAGCAAATTCGGGGCCGCGCATGCCCCCTTCCCAGCTGTAAAATTGCGCCAGACACGCCGTGGTAATCCCATGCGCCGCCAATTCAGATTGTACGGCAGAAAATCCTGTTTGCAAATTTTTCACCGCGCCCCGCCTTGGCGCAAGATGGCGCTCAAACCCATCGCCATGCAGGTCAATAATCCCTGGCAGCACAAGAAATCCGTCTAGATCAAATGCAACGCTTTGCGGGGCGCTCGCTACCACGCCCTTTTCAATATGCAAGGGTGCACGCGCCACGCCCGCTGGCGTTAAAACATCGGCATTGTAAAAAGAGAAAGAACTACCGGTCATTAATCAGCACGTTTTGCAACGCCTCACGATCACTCATCTCAGGATCAAACTGGCCCGTTTCAAGATAATCAAGCGTTTGCGCCAAAACATTTGGCGCATTCATGATGAACGTATGCGTGACTGGCAGAATGATATGATCGCGCATTCCCTCAACCTTGGTGGCTGCAACCGATACTTTCCCGTCATCCGCCCCATCAATCAATGCAGAATAAGCAGGGTTTAGCGTGTGAGATCCGGCTATAATTCCCAAATCAAAGGTGACCGCGGGCAAACTCAATACCAAACCATCCGTCCCCAATTGCGCTCCCGCCGGGCCATTGATCCACTTAAAGGGCGGTAAGGGCCCCAAAATATCAACCAGCTCACTGCCTTGATTGGGCGGTGCCAGCATAACCACGCGGCCAAGATTGTCGGGGGTTTGATGTGCCAGCCAATAGCGGGCCAAGATACCCCCCATGGAATGCGTTACCAAATGGGTTTTCGCGCTTCCACAGGCGGCAAACCCCTGCGGCAATGCGAAATCAGACAAAGACTGAATAGTTTGTTTGGTTGAAGGATAATTTACTTTTACCGTTTGATACCCTTGCCGCTGCAACACCTCTTCCAGCAAAACCAGCGAAAACGCGGACCGCCCCAGCCCATGCAACAACACCACACAATCTGCAGAAACAGGCTGTATGAACCCCGCGATAAAAAGAAAAAGATAGCGGATCATTTTGCCCTCTTGGCGGTAGATTCGCGATCGCCGCCTTTGCCCGGCGCATCAAAAGACCAGGTTGCAAAGCCAATACCACCCAAGACCACCGCGCTGGCAAGGGCAAACTGCCAAGTCATGGCTTCAGCTAAAAACACCATACCGCCGAAAGCTGCCAAGACCGGCACGCTTAACTGCGCTATTCCCGCCACAGCAGTAGATAAACGCGGCAATACTGAATACCAAAGCGCGTAGCCCATTCCGGAAGTCACCGCGCCGGACACCACCGCCAGAACACCCCCGTATAGGCTTAGCTGCGCAGGAAGCAGATATAAGACGGCCGCCGCAAAAAACCCTGTATAAAAGAAATTAGCGCCGGTATCGGCCAAAGCATCAAGGCTTGCGCGCCCCAACAGCGAATACACCCCCCAGCCGATACCAGCTGCCAGCATCAGCGCGGCGCCCCATGGATCAATGGCAGCGTGCTGCGTCGGCCAAAGCAGCCAGACCAACCCCGCAAAAGCGATCAAAGCTCCGATCCATTTCCGCGCTGTCAGATGCTCTTTTTTAATCAATGCGCCTGCAAACATCACAAGCTGGATCACGCCAAAAAGGATCAAAGCGCCAATCCCCGTTGGCAGCGAAATATACGCCAGCGAAAACGCAACCGCGTATAAGCTTAGGCTGATCACACCCCAAAATTTGAACGCTGGAACCTGAAGCCGCTTATCGCGCCACCCAATCAACAACATCAAACAAAGCGCCCCCGACAGCAAACGTATCGCGGCAAAGGCCCATGGCTCAAGCCTGTCAGCTCCAAGATCAGGCGCAAGCGCCGCACGATTCAGAACTGAATTGGCCGCAAATGCCAGCATCGTCAATGTGGTGAGTAAAATTAAGCGCATCCAAGTTTTCCTCAACCGCTCGGCTTTACTGGCCCTAGCGCAAGTTGAGGCAAAAAAAAAGGCCCAGCTACACAGCTGGGCCCCAATCTTTTTTGCGGTTAAGCAGCTTACATCATGCCGCCCATGCCGCCCATGCCGCCCATATCGGGCATGCCGCCTGGAGCACCACCGGCGCCTTCTTTGGCCGGCTTATCTGCAACCATCGCTTCTGTTGTGATCAACAAACCGGCGATTGAAGCGGCATCTTCCAACGCCGTCCGCACAACTTTGGCAGGGTCGATAACGCCATAAGCGAACATATCACCATATTCTTCGGTTTGAGCGTTGAAGCCAAAGGCCGCATCGTCGCTTTCGCGGATTTTGCCAGCAACAACAGCACCGTCAACGCCTGCGTTTTCAGCGATCTGGCGCAAAGGCGCTTCGATTGCTTTGCGCACGATTGTGATACCCGCGTCTTGGTCAGAGTTTTCACCAGTCACACCAGCCAACGCATTAGCCGCTTGGACCAGCGCAACGCCGCCACCCACAACAACGCCTTCTTGAACCGCAGCGCGGGTCGCATTCAGCGCATCATCAACGCGATCTTTGCGCTCTTTCACTTCCACTTCGGTCATTCCACCAACGCGGATCACGGCAACACCGCCAGCCAATTTGGCAACGCGCTCTTGCAGCTTTTCACGATCGTAATCAGATGACGTTTCTTCGATCTGATTGCGGATCTGCGTCACGCGTGCTTCGATTTCAGCTTTCGCACCGGCACCGTCAACGACGGTTGTTTCGTCTTTGGTGATTTGAACCTTCTTGGCTGTGCCAAGCATGTCCATCGTTACTGATTCAAGCTTCATGCCCAGATCTTCGCTGATCACCTGACCGCCGGTCAAAATTGCAATATCCTGCAGCATCGCTTTGCGGCGATCACCAAATCCAGGAGCTTTCACAGCCGCAATTTTCAAGCCGCCGCGCAATTTATTCACAACTAAAGTTGCCAAGGCTTCGCCTTCAACATCTTCTGCAATGATCAATAGTGGTTTTTGAGATTGAATCACAGATTCAAGCAATGGCACCATTGGCTGCAAAGAAGACAGTTTCTTTTCGTGCAGCAAGATCATGCAATCTTCCAACTCAGATGTCATTTTATCTGCATTGGTCACAAAATAAGGTGACAGATATCCACGGTCGAATTGCATGCCTTCGACAACGTCGGTTTCTGTTTCCAAGCCTTTATTCTCTTCAACAGTGATCACACCTTCATTGCCAACTTTTTGCATCGCATCCGCGATTTGACGGCCGATTTCAGCTTCGCCATTGGCAGAGATTGTGCCAACCTGCGCCACTTCATCACTATCTTTAACTTCGCGAGACGCCGCTTGGATTGATTCAACTACTTTCGCTGTTGCGACATCAATGCCCCGCTTCAGATCCATGGGGTTCATGCCCGCAGCAACTGATTTCAGGCCTTCGCGAACGATCGCTTGCGCCAAAACTGTTGCGGTTGTTGTGCCGTCGCCGGCTTCATCATTGGTGCGACTGGCCACTTCTTTGACCATTTGCGCGCCCATGTTTTCGAACTTATCTTCAAGTTCGATTTCTTTGGCAACTGACACACCGTCTTTGGTGATCCGTGGTGCACCAAAAGATTTATCCAGAACAACGTTCCGACCTTTTGGACCCAAAGTTACTTTTACAGCGTCAGCTAAAATATTTACGCCATTGAGCATGCGATTGCGTGCATCTGTGGCGAATTTGACGTCCTTAGCAGCCATGTGCTTTTCCTCGTCTTAATAAATTGAAATTAGGGGAGTGCGACTTAGGACAGAACGCCCAGAATATCGCTTTCTTTCATGATCAACAGCTCTTCGCCATCTACGGTGACTTCTGTACCTGACCATTTGCCAAACAAAATTTTGTCGCCATTGCTGACCGCCATTGCGATCAATTCGCCGCTGTCTTTGCGAGCACCCTCGCCGCAAGCGATTACAACGCCTTCAGCAGGCTTTTCTTTTGCACTGTCTGGAATGATCAATCCGCCAGAAGTTTTTTCATCGCCTTCAAGGCGACGGACCAGAACGCGGTCGTGAAGCGGTTTTAATGCCATCTCTTAGGCTCCTTACGCTCAAATTAAATTTGACCCTCATGGGCCATTAGCACTCACGTTGTGTGAGTGCCAACGGAGCTGATGTAAGGAGCGACCTCTTTAGAGTCAACCACGCCCACTAGAAATTTGCATCCAAATTCAGGTTTTTTTTAAATGCAGCGTCGAGCGCATTCGTTTTTTGACAAAACGCGTTCAAATAGAGGCTTGTGATACCAATCCGCGCCCCTTCAAAAGCGCTTCGACACCCGGCAAACGCCCCCGATAGGCCAGATAAAGAAGTTCGGGATCTTTCGAGCCACCCGCGGCTAGGATATTTTTTTCAAGCGATTGCGCCAAATTCCGATCAAACGGATCACCTTTTTCTTCGAACGCGGCAAATGCATCGGCATCCATCACTTCAGACCACATATAGCTGTAATAGGCGCTGGCATAATGCCCCCCTGAAAATACATGTGCGAATTGCGGTGTTGCATGGCGCATCCCAATCGCTTTGGGCATATCAATTTGGTCAAGAATATCTGCCTGCCGCCGCATGATGTCAGTTGGTATATCGCCGGTATGATAAAATAAATCGACCATTGCAGACGCCACATATTCAACGGTTTGGAACCCCATATCATAGGTGGCCGCGGCCAAAACTTTTTCAAGCAAGGCTGGCGGCATTGACGCGCCTGTTTCCGCATGTGTTGCAAATCGTGCCAAGACTTCGGGCACATCAAGCCAATGCTCATAAAGCTGGCTGGGCAATTCCACAAAATCACGGGGCACTGACGTGCCGGAAATCATCTCATAAGTTACGTCGGACAGCATCTGATGCAAAGCATGGCCAAATTCATGAAATAAAGTGCGCGCATCATCATAAGACAGCAATGCAGGATCGCTTTTGGCAAAATTGCACACGTTGATCACGATCGGCGCTTGTACTTTTGGAAATTTTGCCTGAGCGCGCATCGCGCTGCACCAGGCCCCCGAGCGTTTTGAGCCACGCGCAAAATAATCGCCAATGAATAGCGCCACATGCGTGCCATTGCGGCGCACCTCCCACGCGCGGCAATCCGAATGATAAAGCGGCGGGTTCACTTCTTCGAAGCTCAACCCGAACAAACGGTTCGCGCAGTCAAACGCGGCGGCGATCATCTGATCCAGTTGGAAATAGGGTTTTAATTGTGCCTCGTCCAAATCGAACTCTACAGCGCGGCGTTTTTCTGCATAATAGCGCCAATCCCATTTTTCCAAATCGTCATTTAAACCTTCTGCGCGCATCATCTCCTGCAAAACGCCTGCATCCTGTTCAGCACGTGCCTTTGCCGGTTGCCAGACGTCTTTAAGCAATTTTGACACATTTTCCGGCGTCTTCGCCATTTCAGTCTCAAGTTTGAAAGACGCAAAATCAGGATAGCCCAAAAGCTCTGCCATCTCTTGGCGCAGCACAAGCATTTCTAAAGCCAAGGATCTGTTATCATGCGCGCCGGTATGCGCGCCGCGCGCGGCCCAGGCCTGATAAGCCTTTTTTCGCAAGTCGCGCTGCGCAGAGAATTGTAAAAACGGCACAATAATCGATCGCGACAAAGTCACAATTGGCGCCTCAACACCCCGCTCAACGCCCGCGGCCTTGGCCGCATCAATCAAAAATTCCGGCAGACCGTTTAAATCTTCCGGCCCCAATTCCAAATGCCAGCTGCGCTCATCGTGCAAAAGGTTTTGCGAAAACTCGGTGCCTATCACAGCCAAACGCGATTTGATTTCTTTCATACGCAACTCAGCCGTATCGCTCAACGCAGCGCCGGCGCGAATGAAATTGCGATGCGTCAGCATCAATACGCGCTGCTGTTCCTCTGAAAGATTCAATTCGGCGCGGCCGTTCCAAAGCCGATCAATCCGGCCGAACAGCGCCTTATTTGCATAAATTTCGGAACTATGCGCGGAGAGTTTGGGGGAAAACTCTCGCATCAATGCCTCGCGCGCGGCGTTGCTGTCTGCCCCAGAGAGGGTATAGAACACCGATAACACCTGATGTAACGCTTTGCCTGTGGCGGCCAATGCCTCAATGGTATTGGCAAAGCTGGGAATTTGCGGGTCATTCGCAATCTCTAAGGTTTCTGCGAGATCTTCTGCCAAAGCCGTTTCGAAGGCTGGCGCAAAATCAGCATCAGAAATTTCAGCGAAAGGCGCCAATCCAAAGGCGCCTGTCCAGTCACTTAAAAGAGGGTTGCTCATAATCATCTTTCCTTCAAAAAATCACCGCGGCATTGACCCCGCGCCGGACCAAATCCCCAAGGATGCACGCTCTATCGAGCAAGCATTTAACCACCGCATATCGGGCAGTCCGTGCGGGGCGTCATTTTTAGCTTTCTGGTCTCACCATAAAGCGCGTCATAAATCAGCATATGCCCCCGCAATGCCGTGCCCGCATCACTTAGAAGCTTCAGCGCCTCTGCGGCCATTATCGCCCCAACCACGCCAGGAAGCGGCGCGAAAACGCCAGCTTCTGCACAGCTGGGTGCCAGACCCGCGGCAGGGGCGGAGGGAAAAACACAGGCATAGCAGGGGCCAAAGGTTTTGGGGTCAAACACCGCAACTTGCCCCTCCCATTGGCTTAACGCCCCAGAAATCAGCGGCATTCCCAAAACCACAGCCGTTTCATTGGCCAAATAGCGGGTGTCAAAATTATCGCTGCCATCCAATAGCAGATCAAATTCGGCGCATAACTCGGCAGCAATATCCTTGGTGAAGCGGCGATGATAGGGGCGTATCTCGATATAGGGGTTTTGCGCCAGCATCATCGTTTGCGCCGAAAACACCTTTGGCGTGCCAATCGCGGCATCTTGGTGAATAACCTGTCGTTGCAAATTTGAATTTTCCACCAGATCATCATCAATCACGCCAATCGTTCCAACCCCAGACGCGGCCAAATATTGTAAAGCCGGTGCCCCCAGCCCGCCCGCTCCGATAACAAGAATTTTTGCTTGCTTAAAATTCTTTTGTCCAACACCGCCGATTTCGCGCAGCATGATGTGACGCGCATAGCGTTCTAACTCGGTGTCGTTAAACGTGTCCGTTTGGCCAGGCGTGTCCCCTCCCGCGGTCTGCGTGCGTTCCGCCCGCCCCCGCAGGGCCCGCAATCCCAGCCGATAGATTAAAATAAGACCGATAAACCCACCCAGCAACGCCAAGGGAGCGACAGAACCACCCGTCGCCAGAATTAAAGGGTGCTGAGCTGGCAAAACCAAATGGGCAAGTATTAAGGCCGCATAAAGCGTTGCAATCACGGAAAAGCGCACTCCAGGTGGTACTTTCAGGCGTGCGCCAAAAGCCCAAAACCCCAGCGCTAAAATGATCAACCAAAGCATCAGCTGCGTCCTGTAGATCCAAAGCCGCCCGCATTGCGGTCGCTGCCGGCCATCTCATCTACATGCACAAACTGCGCTTGAATGACGGGCGCCACAATCAGTTGTGCGATCCGGTCTCCGTGTGCAATCAGAAACGCTTGCGGTCCGCTATTGTACAAAATCACACCGATTTCTCCACGGTAATCGCTGTCAATCGTTCCCGGTGCGTTCAAAAGCGTAATCCCATGCTTTAACGCCAGACCGGATCTTGGCCGCAGCTGAATCTCAAAGCCTGACGGTATTGCAACGCGCAACCCAGTGGGCACCAGCAGGCGGTCGGCGGCCTTCAAAATCATCCCCGATGCGCGCAAATCAGGTGTTAAATTAGCACGTATATCTGCGCCGGCTGCGCCGTCAGTTTCATAACACGGCGCGCCAAGCGTTTGATCTGCGCCCTCAGACCATGTAAACTGGACCTCAACCATGCGCCGTTGACGCCTTCTCAACATGGTCAATGATCTTTTGCACCAAACGCTCCGCCACTTGTGCCTTGGACGCTCTGGGCCATTGATCCACCCCAGCCTGTTCAATGCACAAAATCGCGTTTTCGTCGCCGCCCATAATGCCGGTTTTGGCCGAAACGTCATTTGCTAAAAGCCAATCACAGCCCTTTCGCATGCGTTTTGCCTGCGCATTTTCCTCAAGTGCTTCGGTTTCAGCCGCAAAGCCGATTACCAAATCTGGGCGATTGTCGCGGCGTTGCGCCACCGAGGCCAAAATATCGGGGTTTTCCACAAAACTTAAGGTTGAAAGCCCACCCGCCTGTTTCTTGATCTTTTCGTCGCCGGGCAGTTCCACACGATAATCCGCCACGGCCGCCACAAAGATCGCGATCTTGCACGGCAGGGCTTGCTCAACGGCTTGCGCCATCTCTAAAGCCGTTTCAACGCGTGTTATCTGCGCGCCGAGGGGCGGGTCTGCTGCCGCGGGCCCGGAAATGAACACCACGTCAGCACCTTGATTGACCAAAGCTTGTGCAATCGCGCTGCCCTGCCGACCAGAAGAGCGGTTCGCAATATAGCGCACGGGATCAATCGGCTCATGGGTTGGGCCTGACGTAACCAGAACCCGCTGGCCTGCCAGCGGACCGCGAGTAAAATGCATTTGCACAGCAGTCAAAATATCAACGGGCTCAGACATACGACCGGGGCCAAATTCACCACAGGCCATATCTCCAGCCTCGGGCCCGATAATTTTTACGCCATCGGCTTGAAGCTGGCGCAAATTGCGCTGTGTGGCAGAATGTTCCCACATCCGCACATTCATAGAGGGTGCAATCAATACAGGCGTATCCGTCGCCAAAAGCAGCGTAGAGGCAAGATCATCGGCCCGCCCCTGCGCTATTTTCGCCATCATATCGGCCGTGGCAGGTGCGACCAAAACAAGATCAGCGCTGCGCGATAATTCGATATGGCCCATTTCTGCTTCCGACGTCAAATCGAACAATTCAGAATGTACTGCTTCACCGGCCAGGGCGGCCACCGAAAGCGGCGTCACAAATTCTTGCGCCGAGCCTGTCAAAACAGGGGTCACGGCTGCGCCCGCCGCACGCAATTTGCGGATTAAATCCAGCGATTTATACGCGGCTATGCCGCCCGTGATGATTAACAAAATGCGCTTTGAGCTTAACATTCACGCTCCAGACCTGAGAGACCTATTTGTAAAAGGTCTCTTGCCAGTTCGCAAGGGACGCTCCTGAGATAAAAATCTACGCAGGTTTTAAACACACAGCCTGAGATCCCGCCACCGTTCCACAGATCAAAATCTGAGCAAAGAAACCACTAGCCGGCGCTCGATAGGGACTTGCCGATCAAAAAAAGCTCACCACTTCTTGCGAGTTTTTTTCAAGGTATTTGCGCATTTTGGAAAAGGCCGCCGCCTCTAACTGCCGCACTCTTTCTTTTGACAGCCCCAGCTCTTTGCCCAAACTTTCTAGCGTGCGCGGTTCTTCTTGTAGCTTGCGTTCGCGCACGATGAACCGTTCGCGATCATTCAGGGCGTGCAGGGCTTGTAAAAGCCACCGCCGCAATTGATCAGTGTCGTGCTGGTCTTCAATCAAATCCTGCGTTTGCGCGCCTTCATCTTCGATCGTGTCAATCCATTCGCGGCCCTCATCCTCGCTGGATTGCGTGGCATTCAGCGAATAATCCGAGCCTGACAGGCGGCCATCCATCATCTCAACATCGTTGAGCGGCACGCCAACCTCGGTCGCAATAAGTTGGTGCAACTGATGGCGATCAAGCCGATCCCCGCGCTGCGACGCTTCGCGCTCTAGCTGCGCTTGAACGCGGCGCAAGTTGAAAAACAATGATTTTTGGCTGCTGGTCGAGCCGGTGCGCACCATCGACCAGTTGCGCATCACATAATCCTGCACGCTGGCTTTGATCCACCAAACGGCATAGGTCGAAAATCGCACGCCCCGATCCGGATCAAATTTATCTGCAGCCTTCATAAGGCCTAAACCCGCTTCTTGAATAAGATCGTTCATCGGCGCACCGTACCGCTTAAACTTTGCCGCCATGGAAATCGCCAATCGCATATAAGCTGTGATCAACCGATGAAGCGCTTGCTCGTCTCGGTGATCTCTCCACGCGTAAGCTAATTTCAACTCAGTTTCTGCATCAAGCAATTCAGCCTTCATCGCACGACGTGAAAAAGACATATCGGGGCCAGCATCTAAAGCCATAAAACTTACCTTTCCGAGCGGAGGCGATCTAAGGAGATCTCATATTGCGTTTACTGATAGTGTTACGCACGATAAGAACGTTTGGATCACTTTGGAAAATGAATGCAGCATCACATTACATTGGTTATCGGCGGGGCAGCGTCCGGCAAGTCGCTTTGGGCTGAAAATTATGCGCTTAGCGCGACCAAGCGGCCCCTTTATATCGCCACGGCTCAGGCATTTGATGCAGAGATGAACGAAAAAATTGCCATGCATCGCGCGCGCAGAACGGCGCGGTGGGATCTCAAAGAAGCGCCGCTAGATTTGGTGGGGGCGCTGTCAGGCCTAACGTCTGAAAGCTGCGCTTTGATCGACTGTCTGACCATGTGGCTCAGCAATCACCTTTTGGCAGATACGCCTTTAGAACCTCTGGAAGCAGATTTATTAAAGGCCCTTAGCATATGCCCAGCCCAGCTTGTGTTGGTAACCAATGAGGTAGGATATAGTGTAGTTCCAGAAAACGCTTTGGCGCGTAAATTCCGCACCGCGCAAGGGCAGTTGAACCAAAAGCTTGCCGCAGCGGCAAATAAGGTGGTCTTGGTCACCGCTGGCTTACCATTGGTTCTAAAAAACTCGGATCCGTGATGAGCCGATTGTTTCTGGTGCGCCACGGACCGACCCATGTCAAAGCGATGGTTGGGTGGACGGATGTCCAGGCAGACCTCACGGATGCCGCAGCGCTGGCGCGTTTGCGGGCGAGCCTGCCACAAAAGGCCTTGATGGTTTCGTCGGACCTGCGCCGCGCGATCGATACAGCCGATGCGCTACAAGTGCGGCAAACGCGCCTGCCGCATGCAATGGGTCTGCGCGAGATGCATTTTGGGGATTGGGAAATGAAAACCTTCAATGATGTGAATGCCACCGACCCGGATGGCATTTTTGCATTTTACGACACACCCGGCGATGCCGCCCCGCCCAAGGGCGAAAGTTGGAATATGTTCTCGGCGCGCGTCGATTCTGCCATCGATACGCTGCAGGCCAAATATCTCGGCAGCGATTTGATCATCGTTGCGCATTTTGGCGTGATATTGCGGCAATTTCAAAGGGCCAAAGCCATTTCTGCCTATCAGGCTTTTGCTCAAAAGATAGACAACCTATCGCTCACAGAAATTGAGATCACGGATCAGCGCTGGCGCGTTATCCGGGTGAATGCGCTTATTTAACCCTCTTTGCAATTTTAAACCCAGTTGCCATTGTTTTTTGCAAAGCGCCCAACCGATAATTGTGTGACCAGGCATCTGCGGTCGCCCAGCGCGTTACGCTGACAGTCGCGTTTCACCACTCCACAAATGCTTCGGCGCAACGCGTTTGGCAAGCTAAGCACCAGATAATGATTCTGCATAGCCAGAACAAATCAAAATTCACACGCTACCGGTGCAACGTTGGATAAAATATTTGGCCCGTGTTCAAAGGTTTGATCCAACCCAGCTTGCGGCCGTTTCTTCAGCGCGTTGCCACAGGGCCGCCCTAGGAAAGGGCAAGGCTGAGCTCACAAGCATAATTGTAAATCGTAAAGAGCCTTGCGGAGAAATGGTCCAAGCCCATTTTAAGGGTTTGATAAGGTTTATCAAACACCATGGCCGCTTATGAGGGATCTGTAAGCGATGATTGCGCGGGTTGTTACGGTTGCGTTTTGTGGGCTGGATGTCCGCTCGGTTGAGGTGGAATGTGCTGTGGCCGCAGGGCTTCCGGGCTTAACCATCATTGGACTGGCCGATAAGGCCGTCAGCGAAGCGCGCGAGCGCGTAAGATCTGCGCTGCACAGTTTATCTTTGGCCTTGCCGCCTAAGCGGATTACCATCAGTCTTACGCCAGCCGACTTGCCCAAAGAGGGTGCACATTTCGATCTTGCAATCGCGCTGGCCATGCTTAGCGCGATCGAGGCAATTCCCGGTGATTGCTTGCAAGAAACTTTAGCCATTGGCGCTTTATCTTTGGATGGCAGATTGAACGCCGTGACCGGCGCGCTGCCCGCCGCGCTTCACGCAGCCGAACTTGGGTTATCGCTTTTATGCCCGCAAGCCTGCGGAGCTGAAGCGGCATGGGTGGAAACAACGCGCGTCATATCAGCGGATACATTGGGCCGTTTGATACAACATTTAAACGGTCAAGCCGTTATATCCCCTGCGGCCCCTGGTTTGGTTTTTCTACAAAACCCCAACAAGGATCTTGCGGATATCAAAGGCCAAGAGCGCGCAAAACGCGCCTTGGAAATCGCTGCAGCGGGGCGTCATCATACGTTTCTTGTTGGAACACCCGGTTCGGGAAAATCAATGCTTGCAGCCCGGCTGAAAGCCCTTTTGCCCGAGCTAAACGCCAAGGAAGCGCTGGAAACTGCGATGATACACTCGGTCAGCGGCTTGCTGGAAGAAGGGGGTATTTCACGCTCTCCACCGTTTTACGCACCCCATCATACGGCGTCTAAAGTGGCGCTGGTTGGGGGCGGGCGCAAAGCCCAACCTGGCGAGATTTCGCTCGCCCATAACGGTGTATTATTTTTGGATGAACTGCCCGAATTCTCACGCGAAGCGCTTGAAACCTTGCGCCAGCCGCTTGAAACGGGGGAAATTTGGATTGCCCGCGCCAGCGCACATATTCGCTATCCGTGCCGGTTTTTATTGATCGCCGCAGCCAATCCCTGCAAATGCGGGTATCTGTATCAAGCAGAGCGTGCCTGTAACAAGGCCCCCCATTGCGGCGCACATTATTTTCAACGCTTATCCGGGCCGCTTTTGGATCGCTTCGATCTTTGCGTACATGTAGAAGCCACCTCTTTCACCTCTTTGCAAAATCATGAGCTTGGTGAAACGACCGGTGATATTGCGGCGCGCGTACGGGCCGCACGGCGCTGCCAGAGCCTTCGGTTTTCCGCCCATGACGGGATCCACAGCAACGCAGATGCACATGGCAAACTGCTCACCCAAACATGCGCTCTTGCAACTGAAACAATCAGCTGGCTGCACAAAGCCTTGGATCATTTTCAACTTTCGCCGCGCGGCTATCATCGTATGCTGCGGGTTGCGCGCACCATCGCCGACCTAGAGGGCAGCGACACAATCGAAAAACCACATCTAAGCGAAGCGCTGAGTTTTCGCCCCTTCCCAGCCTCTGGAGAGACGGCCAAGCAAGCAGGCTGACCCAGCTTGGCGGCTAGGAGCTCATCAACTGCGTCGCCCAAAACCCCCAAAGGGCACCTCATACGCCACTTTAAACACGCTCTTCTTTAGCAACTCGGCTAGGGCGTCACACTAGTTTTTGTTCAATCGCCTGCCAAATATTTGCGGCAATATTAACGCCATCAAAGCGCTCAAGCTCTTGAATCCCTGTAGGTGACGTCACATTAATTTCGGTTAAATACTGCCCGATCACATCGATGCCCACAAAGACCTGGCCTTTTTCGCGCAAAAGCGGACCAATACGCGCGCAGATTTCTAAATCGCGCGGCGTAAGCTTAATCTTCTCAGGCCGCCCGCCTACATGCATATTAGAACGCGTTTCGCCCTTAGCAGGCACCCTGTTAATCGCGCCCACTGGCTCTCCATCCACCAAAATCACCCGTTTATCCCCTTTACTCACATCTGGCAGAAACTTCTGCACGATCAGCGGTTCGCGCGAGAAGCCGCTGAACAATTCATGCAAAGATGTCAGATTGCGATCATCTTCTTTGAGCAAAAAAACGCCTGCGCCGCCATTGCCGTAAAGCGGCTTTAAAATAACATCGCCATGGGCTTGGCGAAACGCTTTCAAGATTTTCAAATCGCGGGCAATCGCTGTTGGCGGCGTTAAATCCGGAAAATCAAGCACCAACAGTTTTTCGGGATAATTGCGCACCCAAAACGGATCATTCACAACCAGCGTTTGATCTTTTAACCGATCCAATAAATGCGTTGTCGTAATATAATGCATATCAAATGGCGGATCCTGGCGCAGCCAAACCACATCAAATTTGGCCAGCTCGACCTCTTCTTCTGGCCCAAAATCCACATGCCCACCCGCAACCCGCTGTACCGTCATGGGATATCCGCGCGCAGTTATTTTCCCGTTTTGATAGGCCAGCGTGTCAGGCGGGTAATAAAATAAGCTATGCCCTCGTGCTTGAGCCTCTTCGGCCAGACGAAACGTGCTGTCTGCTTCAATATTAACCGCCTCAATAGGATCCATCTGAAATGCGATTTTCACGGCGCGCTCCTGCGATATGTTTTCAGCTTTGATTACAACTTGAGCCAGCTAAATAAAACCCATCTCTGATGGTTCTTGAAAATCCTCTGAAAAAAATACGTTTTCTACAATTAAAATGGCGCCGAAACGATCGATCAAAGCCAGATCAAAGCGCATCGCCATGCAGGGCGCAGATCGCACCTGCCCCATAAACACCTGCGCAGCAGCAATAATGCGGCGTCTTTGAAACGCTGTTAACAGCTGCGCAGCTCTTTCATGATTTTGCGATTTCTTGACCTCAACAAAAACCCAACAGACCGAGGTTTTGAAAATCAGATCTATTTCGCCGGCCAAAGATCTCCACCGCTGCGCCTCCAAGTGATATCCGCCAGCTCTATATGCTTTTGCTATTTTGTTTTCAGCGGCTAAGCCTGAATAATAAGGCTTGTTTCCTTTAAGGTTTCTGCTCAATGTTCAAAGCCATCTGATAAATTTTGCGTTTCGCCACGCCATGCGCCTGTGCCACAAACTCAGCCGCGTCTCGCACCGACATTGATTGCAATGCTATTTTCAACTGCGCTTCTATATCACTTTCATTAACAGGAGATGACTGCGCCCGGTCAATGATCACGACAATCTCGCCTTTGACAGGCCCAGTTTGCGCCTTGGCCAACAACTCTGCCAATGTTCCGCGTTGGATATCTTCAAACTTTTTGGTTAATTCGCGGCAATACGCAGCCTGCCTATTTTCGCCATAAACCGCGCAGGCATCCTGCAAAAATGGCACAAGACGTTTAGGAGATTCGTAAAACACCAAAGTTGCTGGCACGTTTAACAAATTCCTCAAAGCCGCAAGCCGCGCAGATCTTGCGTTGGGAACAAAGCCTTCAAACAAAAAGCGATCGGTGGGCAAACCGGCCAGCGTCAGCGCGGTTATCACCGCGGATGGCCCGGGCGCTGTGGTGACCAAAACACCAGCCTCAGCGGCCGTTTTACTTAGGTCAAAGCCCGGATCAGCAATAAGCGGCGTTCCCGCCTCCGACGCATAGGCAACAGACCGGCCTTCTTGTAAATATTGCATTAATTTAGGCCGCATGCGCGCGCCATTGTGATCATGATAGGCCAATATCGGGCGCTCATTCAAAGCCACGCCGTGAATATCCATTAATTTTCGCAGGCTTCGGGTATCTTCAGCCGCTAAAATATCAACATTTGTTAGAATATCGAGCGCACGCAAAGTGATGTCGCGCGCGGTCCCGATCGGGGTAGCCACAAAATAAAGCCCTGGTGCCAAATGGATGTTGCGCTTACTCACGGCTTTGCCCTTATCATTCTTAGCTTTCTTGTCGCACCGGCGAAAGAGCTGTGCTAAACCCCTGTTAAAGGAGCGTATGTATGAGAGTATCTATTTCATTTCGTCATAAAGGTCTACGCGCGCTGGCCGGGATCTTGCTGGCAGCTTTTATAAGCGCCTGCGCGCCTGACACATCAACGATTGGCACCGCTCCCAGGCTGGCTCCCCAAGAGCCCATTCCAATCGCATTGTTGGTTCCGACATCTTCGCAAAACGCCGCCGAGATCGCCGGAAGTTTAGAGCAAGCCGCGCGAATGGCGGTTTCTGATTTGGAACCGGTCAAAATTGACCTGCGCGTTTATGACACTGCAGGGCGCAGTGATATCGCCGCGCAACAGGCCCAAACCGCGGTTGATCAGGGTGCAAAAATTATCATTGGGCCGCTTTTTGCTGAAGCCGCAAACGCCGCGGGCCTGGCTGTCGCGGATGAAGGTGTGAATGTTTTAAGCTTTTCAAACAGCAGCGCCATCGCCGGTGGCAACGTCTTCGTGCTTGGAAAGACCTTTGACAATACGGCTGAAAGGGTGGTCGGTTATCTTGCACGATCAGGAAAACAACGCGCTGTGATTGTTTACCCGGATAATCTGGAAGGGGAAGCAGGGCGCAGCGCTTTGGAAAAGGCCGCCCAATATTCCAGCTTAAAAATCGCGCATAGTCAGGCGTTTGAGTTCTCGCAAGAGGGGGTTGTTGCCGCGATTCCGCTCATTCGCGCCGCTGTCGAGATTGAAGAGGCCGATACTATTTTATTAACCTCAACCACGGCCGGCGCTTTGGGGCTGTTGGTGCAATTGCTGCCCGAAGCTGGGATTGATCCCGCCAAAGTGCAATATGCAGGCCTTGCACGCTGGGATGTGCCGGCGCAAACTCTGGCGCTCTCAGGCGTGCAGGGGGGGCTGTTCGCTTTGCCCGATTACGCGCGCGCTCAAAGTTTTTCAACGCGCTATGAAGCGACATTTTCCAGTAAACCACACCAGCTTGCGGGCCTGGCATATGATGGCGTCGCCGCAATTGGCGCATTGGTCGCCCGTGGCACCAACAACGCGTTAGGCGCAGCAGCCTTAACCCAAACAGCCGGCTTTGAAGGCGTCGATGGTATTTTCAGACTTAGGAAAGACGGCACCAACGAGCGTGGTCTGGCTATCGCAACGATCCAAGACAAACAGGTGGTAATTCTTGACCCAGCGCCCGCAGCATTCGAGTTCTTCAGCTTCTAATCTGTCGATGCTTCACTTCGACAGGCCCGATCTACCAATGATTTCGCCAGCTGAAATGATTTTCGATTCTGAAACTATGGTTGCCTTTATCAAAGCCAACCTAATCACGTTGTCAGACAGTAAAGACATAAGGGCGGGCTTGGCGACAGAGCTGAAAGCGCGTCAAATTGCGGGTATGGAACATATTGCCCATGCTTTTTCTAAAAGCCCGTTCAGCGCGCATGAGGTGACCAGATCTTACACTTACCTGACCGATTGTATTGTTAAAACAACCTGGTTTGTCGCCTCAACCTTCGTGCATCCCCTCGCCAATCCCACCGAAAGCGAGCGGCTTTCTGTTGTTGCGGTCGGGGGGTATGGCCGCGGCGAAATGGCTCCGTTTTCCGATGTTGATTTGCTTTTTTTAACCCCGTATAAAATCACGCCTTGGGCCGAAAGTCTGATTGAAACGATGCTCTATATCCTTTGGGATCTTAAGCTGAAAGTGGGGCATTCATCACGCACTGTAAAAGATTGTCTGCGCTTGGGCGCGAATGATTATACGATTCGCACCGCCATGCTGGAACAGCGCAACCTCTGCGGTGATCAAAGCCTTGCCGACGCACTATCCGCCAAGCTTTGGAGTGATTTATTCTCGGGCAGCGAAAAAGAGTTCATTGAGGCGAAATTGCAAGAACGCGAAGCCCGGCATGAAAAGCAAGGCGGCCAGCGCTATATGGTCGAGCCGAATGTCAAAGAGGGAAAAGGCGGCCTGCGCGACCTGCAATCGCTGTTTTGGATTACCAAATATGTGTATCGATCCGCCTCAACGGCCGATCTGGTCTCGTTAAACGTTATCACGCCGGAAGAACATCAAATTTTCGTCAAGGCAGAGGCTTTTTTATGGGCAGTGCGCAGCCATTTGCATCTTATAAGCGGGCGCGCGGTTGAAACTTTATCCTTCGATATGCAAATCGAACTGGCTGATCGCATGGGTTATCATGACCGCGCGGGCCGGCCAGCGGTTGAAATTTTCATGCAAGATTATTTCCGTCAAGCAACCAGCGTTGGGGATTTAACGCGTATTTTCTTAACGGCGCTCGAGGCAAGCCATGTCAAAAGCGAGCCACTTTTAGAACGGATTTTTCGCAAACGCCCCACTGTGAAAGCCGATTATATGGTGCTGCATAACAGGCTGAGTATCTCCGCGCCTGAAAATTTTCTGAGCGATCCGCTTAATCTGTTGCGGTTATTCGAAGAAGCGCTGCGGACTGGCCTGCTGATACATCCAGATGCGATGCGGTTAATCTCAGCCAATCTGCATTTATTTGACGAAACCCTGCGTCAAACCCCCGAAGCACAACGGATTTTTCTGGATCTGCTCTTAAAACATGGCAATCCAGAACGTGCCCTGAGACGGATGAATGAATTGGGGGCCTTGTCAGCCTTCATCCCCGAATTTGAGCCCATCGTCGCGATGATGCAATTCAATATGTACCACAGCTACACGGTGGATGAGCATACGATCCAATGTATCCGGAACCTTGCCCAGATCGAGCGCGGCGAATTGATCGAAGAATTGCCCATTGCCAGTTCTATTTTGAAAGAGGGTCTGAACCGGAAGGTGATTTACGTTGCCCTTCTGCTGCATGATATCGGCAAAGGCCGCAATGAAGATCATTCGGTGATTGGAGCGCAAATTGCGCGCAAAGTGGCTCCGCGGCTTGGCTTGAACAAAGCTGATGTGGAAACCGTAGAATGGCTTGTGAGATACCATTTATTGATGTCTGATTTGGCGCAAAAACGCGATATTGCTGATCCTCGAACGGTGCGCGACTTTGTCAAAGCCGTGCAAACCCTAAAGCGCTTGGATCTGCTAACCGTGTTGACCGTCTGCGATATTCGCGCTGTTGGTCCCAACACTTGGAACAATTGGAAAGCGGTTTTGATCCGGGCACTCTATCGGCAGACCCGCCGCGCGTTAGAGAATGGCCAAGACGCTTTGAACCGCGAATCGCGTGGCAGCGAGGGTAAGAAAAACCTACGTCTGCATTTAAAAGATTGGGATGCCAAAGACCTTAAAACCGAAGTTGCGCGCCATTATCCCCCCTATTGGCAGGGATTACATGTCACCGCGCATGTGGTGTTTGCCGGTTTGCTCCGCGATTTAAAAGAGGATGAAATTGCCATCGACTTCTATGCAGATGGAGACCGCGCAGCAACCCGCGTGTGTTTTGCCTGCGTCGACCATCCCGGCATTTTTTCCAGCTTGGCGGGCGCTCTGGCACTGGTGGGGGCCAATGTCGTTGATGCGCGCAGCTATACCACCAAAGATGGGTTTGCGACGGCAGCGTTTTGGATTCAAGACGCGGCGGGAAACCCTTATGAGCCCGAAAAGTTCAACCGTTTGAAACAAATGATCAATAAGACATTGATGGGCAAAGTGGTGGCGCGAGTTGCGATTCAGGATAAAGACAAATTCAAAAAACGCGAAAAAGCCTTTAAAGTTCCGACCTCTATCAGCTTTGATAATGACGGCTCCGAAATTTACACGATCATCGAAGTCGACACGCGGGATCGTCCGGGCCTGTTGTTTGATCTGACACGCACTTTGGCCAATACCAACGTCTATATCGCATCAGCAGTCATCGCCACTTATGGCGAACAAGTTGTTGATAGTTTTTATGTAAAAGACATGTTTGGTCTGAAATTTTACAACCAATCCAAGCAAAAAATGCTGGAACGCAAGCTACGCGAAGCAATCGAGCTGGGCGTTGAGCGCGCTTCAACATGAGTGGGCCGCGACTGCTCAAAGGCATTATGACAGTCGGCTTTTGGACTTTGCTCAGCCGCGTGCTGGGCATGGCCCGCGAGGTCTTGCTCTATATGATGATTGGCGCAGGGCCGGTGTTAGACGCGTTTGTAGTTGCATTTCGTTTGCCCAATATGTTTCGGCGGTTCTTTGCAGAAGGCGCTTTTAACGCCGCTTTTGTGCCTCTGTTTTCAAAGCGCCTTGAGGCCCAAGACAACCCGATCGGATTTGCCAGCCAGGCGATGGGCGGGCTTGCCTTTGCGCTGGCGCTTTTGACAGCGCTGGCGCTGGTGTTCATGCCAGCGCTTGTCTGGCTTACCGCGCAGGGGTTCGTGGGCGATGCCCGCTTTGATATGGCAGTTGAATATGGCCGCGTGATGTTTCCTTATATCTTTCTTATCTCGCTCAGCGCTCTGCTGTCTGGTGCGCTGAATGCCCAAGGGCGCTTCGCTATGGCCGCCGCCGCGCCTGTCTTCTTAAATATCATCATTATTTGCGCGCTTTGTCTGGGATGGGTGATGAACCATGCGGTCATCTATTATCTGATTTGGGCGGTTCCAATTGCGGGGATTGTGCAATTGACCGCGCTATGGCGGGCGGCGCAGGCCGCCGGGCTTCCGATTCGGTTGGGACGGCCCAGCTTTAGCCCCGAAATGCGACAGCTGTTGCGGATTGCGGTACCCGCAGCCTTGGCCAATGGCGTGCTGCAAATCAATTTATTGGTCGGACAATTGGTCGCCAGTCAACATCCCGGCGCCGTCAGTTGGCTTTATGGGGCTGATCGCCTGTATCAGTTGCCCCTGGGCGTGGTTGGAATTGCTGTGGGCATTGTGCTCTTACCCGAATTGTCACGACGCTTGCAGGCAAATGATCAAGCAGGGGCAAAACAAGCCTTTTCAAGCGCAACCGAAATCACATTAGCGCTGAGTTTACCGGCCGCAATGGCGCTCTGCGTGGTGCCCTATCCTTTCGTCTCTGCGCTTTTTGAACATGGCGCAACCTCCCGCCTTGACGCGCAAGCGATGGCACTTGCGACCGCTATCTACGGATTGGGCTTGCCCGCTTTTGTGCTGCAAAAGCTCCTGCAACCATTGTATTTTGCGCGCGAAGATACGCGCAGGCCTTTTCGATTTGCGCTTGTAGGCATGGCGATCAATGCCGCCTTAGCCATCGGTCTTATGCCATTTATTGGCTGGGTGGCCGCGGCCATTGCCACCAGTCTTTCGGCTTGGGCAATGGTCGGGCTGCTGTTTTGGGGCGCGCGCGGCTTTGACAATATTTTAAAACCGGAGGCCGGTTTGAAAAACCGCTTGCTGCGCATGTGCATTGCCAGCCTTTTCTTAGGGGCTGCTCTTTACGGCATACAATTTTTTATCAGCCCCGCTGTCACCAGCGTTTCTGGGCGAATTTTCTATGCGCTCTTCTTGGTAATCGCGGGCGCGGGATTATATCTTTGGCTGGGTGAAAGATTAAAGGCCTTCTCGCTGCAAGAGATAAAGGCCAGTTTTAAAAAGCCTTAATCACGGCGCAGCGCTTGCATTAGACGCGCAAGCCCACCCGGAAGCAATAAAACAGATAGGGTGAAGCCGCCTAAAAATCCGGCCAAATCGGCGATCCACAATAATCTGCCGCTCAAGAATATTCCAAAGACAAGCTGGATCCCGATCAGCATCGCAATCATGTTAAACGCTTTGCCTGCCGGCGCCTGCTGCGCCTTTAATGACACCCAAAGCAGAAAAGTATAGGCCCCGATTAACCCATAAATCCCTGGAAAAGCCCCAAATAACCAGCCTGCCTCTGGCGCAATCAGGCAGTAAACCAACGCGCCCAGCGCCGCTGACACAAAAAAGAACATTAATACGGCAGGGGCGGAAAACACGCTGCCAACCATTTTGCCCATCGCCAAAAACAGCGCACAAGCGATCGCTGCCTGCATAAAAGACGCATGCAAGAAGGAAAACGTAACAAAGCGCACCAAATGTTCCGCGCCGTAATCCTGAGTTTCGCGCATCCATGACACAAGATTTGTGTTCATTCCATAGCGCTCAATCGCAAAAAACCGCCAAGAGGCGTCAAACCCTTCACCCAAAACCCCAATCGATGCCAAGGCAAATAGGGCCTCTACCCCCGCAATCATCAAAAAAAGCGCCATGACGACGGGCGGCATCGGGTTCAACGCCGCAGCTTTGGGTGTTTCCGGATTGAAAGACATCGCACTCCCTTTGCTTGACGGGCCTTGAAGCTGCAGTTAATCGACACGCAGTAGATTGCCCTTTGGAGAACACTTATGTCGGATGCCGCTCAAACACCATCCCCAAGCCCATTTGAAAAGCGCGTTTTTTCAGGTGTTCAGCCATCGGGCGGGTTAACGCTTGGCAATTATTTGGGCGCCGTAAAGCGGTTTGTGCATATGCAAAGCCCCAACCATGAATCCTTATATTGCATGGTGGATCTACACGCGGTGACCGTCTGGCAAGATCCGGCCAACTTGCGCAAAAACACCCGTGAATTGGCGGCGTTTTTTATTGCTGCCGGATTAAAACCGGAGCAGTCAATTTTATTCAATCAATCCGCAGTTCCCGAACATGCTCAATTGGGGTGGATTTTCAATTGTATCGCCCGCATGGGGTGGATGAAGCGGATGACCCAATTCAAAGACAAAGCTGGAAAAAATGCAGAGAATGCATCGCTTGGCTTATTTGGATATCCCGCATTGATGGCCGCAGATATTTTACTCTATCACGCAACCCATGTGCCCGTGGGCGATGATCAAAAGCAACATCTTGAATTAACAAGAGATATTGCAACCAAGTTCAACCATGATTTCGGGGTGGATTTTTTTCCAATTACCGAGCCGGTGATCGGGGGGCCTGCGGCCCGCGTGATGAGCTTACGCGACGGATCAAAAAAAATGTCAAAATCAGACCCTTCTGACCTGAGCCGCATAAATATGAGCGATGATGCAGACAGCATTGCCCAGAAATTCCGCAAAGCCAAAACCGACCCCGATGCCCTACCTTCCGAAGAAGCCGGACTGGAAAATCGCCCCGAAGCGCGCAATTTGGTGGCGATCTATGCCGCTTTGGAAGATCAATCCGTTGACGCGGTTCTAAATGACATTGGCGGCAGACAATTTTCCGCGTTCAAACCAATGCTGATTGACCGCGCGGTCGCCACGCTTTCACCAATTTCGGCTGAAATGAACCGGTTGATGCAGGACCCGGACGAGATCGACCGTGTATTGGCCAATGGGGCCGAGCGGGCTCGAAAAATTGCTCAGCCCATATTGAACCAAACTTATGATATTATGGGGTTGCTGCGCAGTTAAGCCCTGCTGCCTGCGCTCACAAAGCAAGCAATCCCATAAACTTCCCAGTCTTACTAACGCCGCGCGAATAGGGTTCGGCAGGCTCTTGCATGCGAACCCGTCTTTTGTCAGGGTGCCATAAAGAATGCCTCGTCGTGAGCTGGGGTATCCAAAAGGAGGGGTCAATGGCAACGGGCAGCAACATAAAAACCTTTTTCAACGGCCAATGGCATGATGGCGATATTGCTGTGATGAAAGCTGCCGACCATGGGGCTTGGTTGGGCTCAGGCGTCTTCGATGGGGCACGCTATTTTAACGGGGTTGTCCCCGATTTGGAGGCGCATTGTGCGCGGGTAAACGCGTCAGCAAAGGCCCTAATGCTCACCCCAACATATAGTGTTTCTGAGATGAAAGCCCTGATCTGGGAAGGGCTTGCGAGCTACGCGACATCCGCCGCGGTTTATATTCGCCCCATGTATTGGGGGATAGATGGGGATCTGACGGCCATCGTTCCAAGCGCTGACACCACAGGCTTTGCCATTTCGCTTGAAGAAATCCCCTTTGCAGCCCCCAAAACCAGCGCAACCTTGGGGCGCACGCAATTTCGCAGGCCTATTTTAGAAAGCGCCGTGGTAAATGCAAAAGCTGGCTGTCTCTATCCCAATAATGCGCGCATGCTGGTAGAAGCGCGCCGCAACGGGTTCAGCAATGCGTTGGTTGCAGATGCTATGGGCAATGTGGCAGAAACTGCCACGGCAAATATTTTCATGGCGCGCGATGGCGAGGTGTTTACTCCGGCGCCAAATGGCACGTTCTTAGCCGGTATCACGCGCGCGCGTCATATCACGCATTTAAAAGATATGGGCATTCCTATTCATGAAACCGTTTTGAGTTTTGATGATTTTTACGCCGCAGATGAAGTTTTTATGACCGGAAATATGCAAAAAATCACACCCGTCACCGCGATTGAAGAAACGCATTTTCAAATCGGCCCGATTGCCGGGCAGCTTAAAGAGGCTTATTGGGACTGGGCCTCATCAACCTCGGCCTAAGCGCCTTTGCCCAACAATGCGCAGGCTGCTGAAATCAACCTTGCGTTGGATGGCGCCTTCGCGCATCATATGCAGCTGAGGAGATCACATAGATGCGTAAGTTTTTGCTAATACTCGACGACAGTCAAGAATGTCTGAACGCAATGCGTTTCGCGGCCATGCGCGCTGCGCGAACCGGTGGCGGCGTTGAAGTGCTGGCCGTGATCCCACCTGAAGAATTCAACCATTGGATCGGCGTCAGCGATATCATGCGCAGCGAAGCGCGTGAACGCATTGAAGTGCATTTTGAAGTCTTCGCCAAATGGATGCGCGATCGGCAGGGCATAGATCCTGAATTGGTGATCCGTGAAGGTGAACCGATTCAAGAGATTTTGGCACAAGTTAAGGATGATCCTGAAATCGGCGTGTTGGTTCTGGGCGCAGGCACGGATAAAAAAGGCCCCGGCCCGCTTGTGACGCAGCTGACCAAAAACGCAGGCTCTTTGCCCATCCCAATGACCATTGTTCCGGGGGATTTATCCAAAGAGCGACTCGAAGCAATTACCTAAAGCCAGAACGCGCCTCACCATCGCGCTCATTGGAATATTGAATCCTGGTTGTCATTCAGACATCGTTTATTTTGCAAAAAACCTGCTATTTAAGCTGATGCAAGACGTGCGTGTAGCCCCTCTAAGGAGTGCACCTTGCTTAAGCCGCCCCGCGCTTGTGGTTGCAATCTGCTGTTTGCGGCAGCCTCTTCGCGCAGCAAAAAGAACAAATCGGCCGGCGAGGCGGCAAGCGCGTGATGTTTGTCGTACAAGCAAATAATTTTGCACGGCCTTAGTCCCTCATGCGCAACGACACGGTTGATTTATAAAAACGGCTTAGCTCCAACGCTTACGAAAAAGTTGTGAAGTTTAAAAATATTTGGCATTCTTTGGAAATTTATAGAGCCGGTATGGAATTAAATTAGAACGATTCTAAACATTGACAAAACGCCGCGGCTCTCCATATAAAGAGCCAGAAGAGAGGCGCTCAAAATGTTTATCCAAACCGAATCCACCCCCAATCCCGCAACATTAAAATTCTTGCCCGGGCAAACCGTCTTAGAAGCGGGGACGGCTGATTTTCCCAGCAATGAGGGCGCCGAAAAATCGCCTTTAGTGCAACGTATTTTTGCGGTTGACGGCGTAACAGGCGTTTTTCTGGGGCGCGATTTCATCACCATCACCAAAGAGGATGCGGTCAATTGGGACCACGTAAAGCCGGCTTTGCTGGGCGCAATCATGGAGCATTTTCAGTCGGGTGATGCTGTGATGACGGATGAGGGGCTAGGCTCGGGCCATGCTGAACATAGCGGAGAAGATGAAGTTATTGTGGGGCAGATCAAAGAACTGCTGGACAGTCGCGTTCGCCCTGCTGTGGCGCAAGATGGCGGTGACATCACATTTTACGGATTTGAACGTGGGATTGTGTATTTGCAAATGCAAGGTGCTTGCGCGGGCTGCCCATCGTCAACCATGACGTTGAAAATGGGAATCGAAAATCTGCTCCGCCATTATATTCCCGAGGTCACTGAAGTGCGCCCTGTCGGTGGTTGATCAAACGGTTCTCGCTTTTGATACATCGGCCGCGCATTGCGCGGCCGCTTTGCTTTGCAATGGCGTGATCCTCGGCACCAGATTTGAAGCAATGCAAAAAGGTCAAGCCGAAGCCTTAGTTCCACTTATACAAACCCTATTGGCCGAAACGCAAACTAGCTTATACAAAATTGGCCGTATTGGCGTCGGCCTTGGGCCTGGTAACTTTACCGGCATCCGTATTTCCATCAGCTTGGCCCGAGGGCTGGGCGTGTCTTTGGGTTGCCCTGTGATCGGCGTCAACAGCTTTGAGGCCAGCATAGAGGATAAAGCCAAAGAAACCCTAATCGCAATACAAGCCATCCGAGACCAGTTTTACACGCTCAGCAGCGCAAATTTGCAGGCTGCCCCTCAAATGAGTGATGCGCCGACCCTGGCCACTAGCCCGATCCCAGTGCTCTATCGGCCAAAGCCAGATCTACTGGTCGCAAACATAGCGCGCATTGCCGCCCAAAGGGATGTGAAAACCGTAACGCCCCCTGCCCCTTTATACGTAAAACCTGCAGATGCCGCGCCAAGCCGCAATCCCGGACCGAAGATCCTGCAGCCGAACGCGTCCTGAGTTTGACGGGCTAAATGCAACAGAATACCATCTTGCAGCCGTCAGATATGGCCAAACTTCACGCGCAATCAGGGCTTGAACAACGCCATTGGACAGCGCAGGAATTCGCCCAGCTATGCGCCGCAGAAAATTCTCTGCTGATCAAGCAAGACTATGGCTTCGCGCTGGGAAGGGTCATACATACCGAGGCCGAATTGCTGCTGCTCATCGTATCACAGGCGCAGCGAAAGCAAGGATTGGGGAAAACCTATTTGCTGCTTTTTGAAGAAGCTGCACGCCAGCGCGGTGCCAAAAACTGTTTTTTGGAAGTTGGCGCCGAAAATACCGCCGCGCGCGCACTATATCAACAATGCGGTTACGCAGAGCAAGGCTTGCGCAAAGCCTATTACCGCAAAATGAATGGCACCCGCGAAGATGCTTTGGTTCTGGCGAAAACTTTGGCTTAGCGCATTTTATCATTGGTTTTATATTGGTTTGCAGAAAAATCGGTTGACCCTAGCAAAGAGTTTCGTCCTTAATGATGGATGATCTTAGAGTAAGGCAACGCGTTCTGCTTTTCCTTTGGACACAAACACAAGATGGGGAGACATCCATGACGATTATACAAAGATTTTTAGGCGCGACCGCGGCGCTTGCATTAACAGCTGGCGCAGCACTGGCGGATCCTGCGCTGATTTTTGACTTGGGCGGGAAATTTGACGCTTCCTTCAATGAAGCCGCTTTCTCTGGCGCAGAACGCTGGGCAGAAGAAACCGGCGGGTCATTTGCTGAAATTGAACTGCAATCAGAAGCACAGCGCGAACAGGCACTTAGACGATTTGCCGAAGCGGGATACAACCCGATCGTTGCCAATGGGTTTGCGTTTGCAACCGTTCTGAGTGAAGTCGCTAAAGATTATCCAGACACAAAGTTCGCTATTACTGATGGCGTAGTTGATGCGCCCAATGTACAAAGCATGCTATTCGCCGCCGAGCAAGGTTCGTATATTGTGGGTGTTTTAGCTGCTTATGCAACAAAAACGAACACTCTGGGTTTCATTGGCGGAATGGATCTTCCATTCATATCTGATTTTGGCTGCGGATTTGTTCAAGGTGCTAAATCAGTCAATCCAGACCTAAAAATCCTTTGGAATATGACCGGAACCACACCAACGGCTTGGAATGACCCGGTGAAGGGATCTGAATTAACCCGTGCTCAAGCCAGCCAGGGTGCCGATGTGATCTATCATGCCGCGGGCGGCACAGGCGTTGGCGTTCTTCAAACAGCCGCCGATTTAGGAATTTTAGGAATTGGTGTTGATAAAAATCAAAATCATCTTCATCCTGGATCCGTTTTGACATCTATGCTCAAACGGGTTGATAACGGTGTTTACGACGCTTTCAAAGCTGGAAACGATCTGACGACTGGCTTCAACGTGATGGCCTTGGCTGATGGTGGCGTTGGCTATGCGATGGATGAACATAATGAAAGCTTGATCTCAGCAGAAATGAAAGCGGCAGCAGAAGCAGCGTCTGACGCCATCATATCAGGATCAACTACCGTACATCTTTTCAGCTCAGACAATACATGCCCAGGTATGTAAGTTGTCTTAAGAAAGCCGTGCAGATAAATCTGCACGGTACCTAATTTTATGAATATAAAAAATGATATACCAGCCATAGAACTTGTGGCGGTCTCAAAGTCGTTTGGCAATATCCAAGCTAATAAAGATATCTCAGTTCGGGTAATGCCCGGAACAATACATGGGATTATTGGCGAAAATGGCGCGGGAAAATCCACGCTTATGTCAATTCTTTATGGATTTTATAAGGCGGATAAAGGCGAGGTGTTCATCGCTGGACACCAGACCCAAATCCCAGACAGCCAAGCGGCAATAGCCGCGGGTATCGGGATGGTGTTTCAACATTTCAAACTGGTGCCAAATTTTTCGGTTTTAGAAAACATTATCCTTGGTGCGGAAGACGGCGCGATGTTGCGCCCGTCGCTGGCCAAAGCCCGCGAAAGCCTGCTCTCTTTGGCGCGCGATTACGAGATGAACGTTGATCCGGATGCCATCGTTGAAGAGCTTTCGGTGGGCCATCAACAGCGCGTTGAAATCCTGAAAGCCTTATACCGTCAGGCCAATATTTTGATCTTGGACGAGCCGACCGGCGTGTTAACCCCGTCGGAAGCCGATCAGCTCTTCCGCATTTTAAAACGCCTGCGCGACGAAGGCAAAACGATCATCCTGATCACCCATAAATTGCGCGAGATTATGGACATCACAGATACGGTTTCGGTAATGCGCCGCGGCGAAATGACCGCAACGGTTAAAACAGCCGATACCAATCCCGAGCAACTGGCCGAGCTAATGGTCGGGCGTAAGGTTTTGCTTCGTATTGATAAATCCGCAGCGCAGCCCGGCAAAGAGCTGTTGCATGTGAAAAACCTGCAGGTCACAGACGAGGCCGGTGTGCTGCGCCTGAAAGGCGTCAGCTTTAATATCAGAGCCGGAGAAATTCTTGGCATTGCCGGGGTGGCGGGCAACGGCCAATCAGAGCTTTTAGAGGTTTTGGGCGGCTATCGCACAGCGCAGGGGCAGATATTAGTCAATGGTGCGCCCATTGATATCACTGGGCAGAATGCCGATGGGCAAAGCCGTCGCAAACATGGCATTGCCCATGTGCCAGAAGATCGGCAGCGCGAAGGGCTGATTATGGATTTCGCCGCTTGGGAAAATATTGCCTTCGGCTATCATACCGATGAAAAATACCAATCCGGTATTTTTATGAACAATGCGGCGATCAAACAAGATGCCAGCGAAAAGATGCAGCGCTTTGACGTACGGCCGCCAAATCATAATTTAACGGCAAAAAGTTTCAGCGGCGGCAATCAGCAAAAATTGGTTTTGGCGCGCGAAATTGAGCGAGACCCAGATATTTTATTGGTTGGTCAGCCCACACGGGGTGTGGATATCGGCGCCATCGAGTTCATTCACCAACAAATCATGACGCTGCGCGAGCGAGGCAAAGCGATTTTACTGGTTTCTGTCGAGCTAGAAGAGATCATGTCATTGTCAGATCGGATTGCGGTGATGTTTGATGGGCAGATTATGGGCGAGCGCCTTCCAAACGAGACCAATGAAAAAGAATTGGGGCTTTTGATGGCCGGCATTACCGAAGAGGTGGCATGATGGAAAAAATGCCAGCTTGGGCCGATGTAGTGTTGGTGCCGTTGATTTCGTTGCTGTTGGCAGCGGCGATTTCTGCCTTGGTGATCATGGCGATCGGAGAAGACCCGGTGGCCGCCGTGAAAATGATGGTGTCGGGCGCGCTTGGCTCCACCTATGGCTGGGGCTACACGTTATATTACGCCACAAATTTCATGTTTACCGGCCTGGCGGTCTCCGTGGCGTTTCACGCCAAAATGTTTAATATTGGCGGCGAAGGCCAAGCCATGATCGGCGGCTTAGGCGTGGCGTTGATGGCCTTATTTATTCCCTGGCCACATTGGTCATTGGCGCTGATATTCTGCAGCATAGGCGGAGCTGTGTTTGGCGCATTATGGGCCTTGATACCGGCAATTTTACAAGCCAAACGCGGCAGCCATATCGTAATTACGACGATTATGTTTAATTTCATGGCCGCGGCTCTACTCAACTATCTTCTGGTCAGCATTTTGCGTCCTGTCGGCGCAATGGATCCGGCAACAGCCTCGTTTCCAGAACCTACGCATTTGCCAACCTTGCATGATCTAATGATGCCGCTGGGCATACAATTTTCAAAATCAGCGCCAGCCAATATCAGCTTGCTGCTGGCTCTTGCCGCGGCCGTTTTTGTTTGGGTTTTAATTTGGCGCACTCGGTTGGGCTACGCGCTCAGAGCGTTTGGCCATTCGGATACGGCCGCGCAATATGCAGGAATTAATCCAGTTAAAATTACTGTTTTAACAATGCTTATTTCTGGTGGGCTGGCCGGTTTGATGGCTGTGAATACAACTTTAGGAGAAGCAGAGCGTTTGATTTTAAACGCCACCGAGGGCGCGGGCTTTATCGGCATCGCCGTCGCTTTGATGGGGCGCAGCCATCCTTTTGGCGTGGTGCTCGCCTCAATCTTATTTGGATTCTTATATCAAGGCGGCGCCGAATTGGCGCTTTGGACATCGATCCCACGCGAGTTAATCGTGGTGATCCAAGCCTTGGTTATCTTATTCACTGGCGCGCTGGATAACATGGTACGGATGCCGATTGAACGGCTGTTTATCGCCTTGCGCGGGTCAGGAGACCGGGATGGTTGATGTCTTAAATGATCTATTAACGGTGCTGGACTCCACCTTGCGGCTAGCAACCCCATTGCTTTTGGCCTGTTTGGCGGGGTTATTTTCAGAGCGCGCCGGCATTTTTGACATCGGATTAGAAGGTAAAATGCTCGCAGCTGCGTTTTTCTCGGCCGCGGCTGCGGCTTTAACCGGCTCGGTTTGGATCGGCTTGGCCAGCGGCATTGCGGCCTCATTAGCGTTATCCGCAGTTCATGGTCTAGCCTCGATTACGTTTCGGGGCAATCAGCTCATCTCGGGGGTGGCGATTAATTTTCTCGCCGCTGGGATGACCGTGCTGATCGCGCAAAGCCTGTTTCAGCAAGGCGGGCGGACACCTTCGCTTTCTGGTCAGGCGCGGTTTAACCCGGTGGATCTGCCCTTTGCCGAGCAAATAGAAACGGTGCCGTTGCTCGGACCTATCTATGCCGAGCTTTTTTCTGGCCACACAATTTTGGTCTATGCAGCTTTGGCCATGGTGCCCCTGACCTGGTGGCTTTTATACCGCACCCGATTTGGGTTGCGCTTGCGCGCCGTTGGAGAGGCGCCCGAAGCCGTTGACACGGCGGGCGTTTCGGTCATTCGCCTGCGCTTTACGGCGGTTGCAATTTGCGGTGTTCTATGCGGCATTGCGGGGGCGTATCTGTCCACCGGACTGCAAGCGGGTTTCGTAAAAGATATGACCGCAGGGCGCGGCTATATTGCTTTGGCCGCATTGATTTTTGCCAAATGGCGGCCATGGTATGCGCTTATATCTTGCCTGCTCTTCGGGTTTTTACAGGCCCTCGCCTTACGTCCCGACCTGATCGAGAAATATCTGTTCTTCAAGGTGCAAATTCAGTTGCTCGATGCGCTTCCCTATATTCTTACAGTGATCATTCTGGCCGGGTTTGTTGGCAAAGCAATTCCACCGCGCGCAGGCGGCGAGCCTTATGTAAAGGAAAGATAGATCCAGTTTTGAGCTTTTCTTAAGGCCTAGGCTGCTAAAGTCGCAACGAATGTTGCAATTGCAGCAGAGAGTGGTTTAGGAGGGCACATGTTGATTTACCTTCCTATCGCTGAAGTTTCTGTAAACGCCTTTTTGCTGCTCGGGCTCGGGGGGCTGGTGGGCGTGCTGTCTGGCATGTTTGGCGTCGGGGGGGGCTTTTTGATGACGCCTCTGCTGTTTTTTATTGGTATCCCGCCGGCGGTTGCCGTGGCGACGGAAGCCAACCAAATTGTGGCGTCATCATTTTCTGGTGTTTTGGCGCATTTAAGGCGTAAAACTGTCGATTTTAAAATGGGTACGGTCTTGATGCTGGGTGGGCTTTTAGGAGCCGCAATCGGGGTTGTGTTGTTTAACCATTTGAAAAGCCTTGGCCAAGTGGATTTATTGGTAAAGCTTTGCTACGTCGTGTTTCTTGGCATTATTGGCGGGCTGATGTTTTTCGAAAGTCTGCGCGCAATCCGCAGAACTTCGCGCAATGCGGCACCCCCTAAAAAATCACGCCAGCGCGGCTGGGTACAAAAACTGCCACTCAAGATGCGTTTTCGCACATCTGGTCTTTATATTTCGATTATCCCACCCCTGATCGTGGGTGTGTTTGTCGGCATACTGGCCGCAATAATGGGCGTTGGTGGTGGGTTTATCATGGTGCCTGCGATGATTTACATTTTGGGAATGCCCACAAAAGTAGTGGTCGGGACCTCGCTCTATCAAATCATTTTTGTCACCGCTTTCACCACCTTGTTACACGCAACCACAAACTATACCGTCGATGTCGCACTGGCCGTTTTGCTTTTGGTTGGCGGCGTGATTGGCGCTCAGATTGGCACGCAAATCGGTACCCGCTTGAAAGCCGAGCAGTTGCGCATTTTATTGGCCATTATGGTGCTCATGGTCTGCGGCAAGCTGGCCTTAGATCTGCTGATTCAGCCCAGTGAGCTGTATTCCATTGGATCGGCAGGGGGTCACTGATGCGCCTGTTCGTTTGTTCCGCCCTGATCATGCTTCTAACCAGCCCCTTTGTTCTTGCAGAGAAGGTTGTTTTGGGTATGAGCCAAGATGAGGTGGCCATCACGGCCACGTTCGATGGCTCAAATATTTTGGTTTTTGGCGCAATTCAGCGCGATGCGCCAATCCCTGAAACCCCCATTGACGTGATCGTGACCGTCTCGGGACCCAGCGAACCTTTGGATGTGCGGCGCAAAGCCAAGCGTTTTGGGATTTGGGTCAATACCGATACAGTGCAAGTGGATGCGGCGCCCAGCTTTTATGCAATCGCGACAAGCGCTCCTTTGGGCGATATTTTAACCGAGACAGAGGACCTGCGGCATAAAGTGTCCATCAACCGCGCCATCCGCTCCGTAGGCGCACCAATGAATATTCTGGATGCACAAAGCTTTACAGATGCCGTGATCCGTATTCGAGAGGCCAACGGCCTGTACACATTGCAGGAAGGCTCTGTGTCAATAGATCAACAAACCTTGTTTCGGACCTCAATCAATATGCCCGCCAACCTCATCGAGGGCGATTATAGCACGCGCATTTTTATCACGCGCGATGGCGCTGTTGTCGATCAATTATCCACCACGATTGACGTGCGCAAAGTAGGTTTAGAACGGTTTTTATTCTCGCTGTCGCGCGAGCAACCCCTGCTATACGGGCTGATGTCCTTGGCGATTGCGATTTTCGCAGGATGGGCGGCCTCGGCGGTGTTTCAAGTGATTAGAAACCGCTAGACGGTTTAGCGAGGCGCCATTCTGATTGCGCCATCAAGGCGGATCACCTCACCATTCAACATGTCATTCTCAACAATGTGGCCGACAAGGCTGGCATATTCTTCCGGTGCGCCCAAACGCGAGGGAAACGGCACTTGTTGACCTAAAGACTGTTGAACCTCTTCTGGTAAGCCCTGTAACAAAGGGGTCAGAAAGAGGCCTGGCGCAATGGTGCAAACGCGGATTCCGCTGGCCGCAAGGTCACGGGCCATGGGCAAGGTCATCCCCACAATACCGCCTTTAGACGCCGCATAGGCAACTTGCCCGATTTGTCCGTCATACGCGGCCACCGAAGCGGTGTTGATGATAACGCCGCGACCTCCATCAGCAGTGACAGGCGCCGTTTTTGCCATCAGAGCAGCGGCCTGCGATGCGCAATTGAACGAGCCGGTCAAATTTACCCCAATCACCTTTGCAAACAGCGCTGGATCATGCGCCACGCCGCGCGAAACAGTTTTCGCCGCGGGGCCAATTCCAGCGCAATTTACCAGAATATGCAATCCGCCCGCGCGCGCCTCCAGCGCGGTCATAGCCCCTGCCACCTGCGCCGCATCGGATACATCCACCCGCTGGAACTGGCCAGAAACCTCTGCGGCGGCGGCCTCGCCCTGCGCCGCATCCATGTCAAAAATTGTAACCTGCGCACCGGCCTTCGCCAAAGCCCGCGCCGACGCCGCGCCCAGGCCAGACGCGCCCCCTGTCACCACAGCGATTGTCTTGTTGTTTATCTGCATAGAAATCTCTTCAAGCTTTTTGACTCAAGCAGAGTAATGCGCTTCGCGCGATAAGGTCAATATTGCAAAGTTAACGCCGCGTTTGCTGCCCTTTTCTTCTGGCTCAATCTGCGCCAGACTGCGCCTTAGTCAGCACAACCGACGAGATAAAAATGCCGCGTACACCCCCTGCAGCTCGAAGCGCCTATCTAGCTTTTTACCAACTTCCCACGCGCTGGATGGATAATGATCAATATGGCCATATGAATAATGTGATCCATTATTCCTTAATCGACACGGCCGTAACACATTGGCAACTTGAGCAAGCGGTGTTTGATATGTCAGGGACAAAAACGCGCTTCTTGGTCGTGGAAAGCGGATGCATCTATCACGATGAGGCTGGATTTCCTGATCTTATCCATGCGGGCATTCGTGTGGGTCATATCGGCACCTCTTCGTGGCGTTATGAGGTTGGTTTGTTTCGGAATCAGCGGCAAACCGCCTTTGCAGAAGGTTTTTTTGCGCAGGTACAAGTTGAATCTGAAAGCGGCGCTCCACTGCCTCTTGATCCTGAATTTCGCCGATGTTTGGAAACGCTCTGCCCTCCAGAGACACCGCTTTAACTTGATCTGTTAGATTTTACAGCTTGCAAAAACCGTTCGGGCATCCAGATAAAACCCTTTGTTAAAATCAATGCTAAACCCTAGAGCAAGTTCATTCTACATTGGTAAGCCTTTACATCGCCTATCCACGCTCTGCGTCGCGCATGATAAAGGAAGCAAATGACAAAACCCTATATAAAAAATCAAACAAAACGCGCCTTAAAGCCGCGCGGTCTGGTTCCAAAAATACGACAGCGCAGCAACCAGCCTTAGAAAAATCCAAATCTAGTCTAGACGCCTATGCCTAAGAATTGCCGTTCTTTACCCGAGGGTGAGCCGCCCTTAAACCCAGAGGTTCTGGCCGCTACATGGGCGTAATATGGTCGCGCCAAAGCGGATGCATTAAGCCGTTTAAAACCCAGCGCGTTACTGCCCTGATTGCCTTCCGGCCTCTAAAAATACATCAAACAAAGGAGCAGAAGAACAGGCGTGTGTTAAAGTAAGCCTACCTGCATTGCGACGCCATGGATTGCGCGCTGATTTATAATTTTCTCCCTGAATAAAATAAGACAAACATTTATCGAACCGCCGCTCAGGAAGGTCAAAATCTTTCGCCCATCCATCATAGTCAAAACGATACCCCCGCATATTACCCACCGAATTTATAGAAGACGAACCGCCGACAACGCGCCCACGCGGCGTGTATATAGAGCGCTCATGCAAGGGTATTTTATTTGCGCTAAGTCAATTCCAATTCAGCCAGCGCTCTCGCAACACGCGATAAACGCCTGCGGGCATATGAATGAAAAGTTTCTTATCAAGCAGGCCGGCCTCAAACAACAAAACCAGACAGGTGGAATCAGCGCTCAATTCATTGGCAAGAACGCAGCCTACAGATCCGGCCCTAAGAATAATAAAATCAAAATCTAGCTTTTTCTTAATGGTTTATTTCATTACATTCTAAAATGGCGGGCCAAACCTAAGCCTACTCAGAAAAGTAATTTCAAACACTCTTTATCTGCCCAGCAGAGCCCCGACGTAAACAGGAGATAATGATGACACCATCAAGACGGCTTGCGGCAGAGGCGTTGGGCACATTTTCACTTCTGGCAACTGTCATCGGCTCGGGCATTATGGCAGAGCGTCTGGCAGATGGAAACTTAGCGCTGGCCTTACTGGGAAACACCATTCCCACAGGGGCGATCCTCGTGGTTTTGATCACTGTTTTTGGGCCTATTTCAGGGGCCCAATTCAACCCTGCGGTTACGCTTTGCTTTTGGTTGCGCGGTGAGATGAAAAGGCAAGAGGCATTGTTTTACATATGCGCCCAGATCTTTGGCGGAATTTTGGGTGTTTTTGCCGCGCATATGATGTTTGATCATCCCTTGATTGACCCCTCTACAACCATGCGCAGCGGGCTTGGCCAATGGATCGGTGAATTCATTGCCACCTTCGGCTTGATTGGCACAATCCTCATTTGCGTAACGCTCCGCCCCGCTGCACTTGCCATGTCGGTCGGGCTTTATATCACCGCAGCCTATTGGTTTACCTCCTCGACATCCTTTGCAAACCCTGCGGTGACCATAGCAAGAGGATTTTCGGATAGTTTTGCCGGAATTACACCCTCTGACATACCAGCTTTCATTGCAGCCCAACTGATCTCAGCCGTATTGGCGACGATGTTTTTTGCTTGGCTGTTGCGCGAGGCAGAAACGCCAACCAGCCAGTAACGAAACAGACATCAGCACGCCTTTATGCAACCCATATTCCCATTAGGGCTTTGACTGGTTTCAACGTTTTTTGATGATTGGAAAAGCTTATAAGCAAGATAAAATCAGCAATCGTAAACCTCGCACCACTCTGCAATAACGATAAAACGCGGCGATACGAAAACTTTTCTAAGCAAAGCTCTGTGCCAATTAGCACGCGGATTCAATCGTCGCGTCCGGTCTAAGCGGATATCACGCACGTATATTTTTACAGAACACAGGTTGGGGCGCCTTTTGGTTTATCAAGGCCTAAACGGATCCTGTAGGGGCTGTGAAAACAGATAAGTGCTTAGGAAAACATCTGTTTTGCGCAGGAAACTCCTGCGCAAAACACGGCTGTAAACATCAAAAAAGTGGTTTTTGATGCTGGGAGGTTCAGCCAAACATATCGGATGTGATCCCCGTATACCAATCTTCGGATTCCAGATAGGTTTGCTTGCGAATGTCCGCCGTTTCACCCGTTTTTGAGATAAAGCCATCCACTTTTGCGATTTTTTCATCCGTCGCCTTATAGGTCGCTCCCACCTTCACCCCATCATCTGCATTGATCAGAGACCAGCAGGTATTGGCAAATTTCGCCGGGAATATTTTTGAGCCGGTCAACGCGCCGCGCACCGCATTGGCGCAGACTTTCGCTTGGCTATTGGCCGAGAAACCGGATTTGGGCATATCTCCTTGTTGGGATGCATCCCCCAAAACATACACATCCGCATCAGCTTTGGTTGACATATCAGCTGCGTTTACCGGCGCCCAATTGCCATCCGTAACGCCGGCCAAGGCAGCAATCCGGCCAGCTTTCATCGCTGGAATAACATTGCAGGCATCCACATTGATGCTTTCACCATCAATCGATATCGTCATGGCACTTGGATCCACCGCAACATTTTCGCCCCCAAATTCAGATCCGATCCAATCAATCATTCCGGCATAATGCGCATTCCAACCTTCTTGAAATAACGCCATTTTTGAAAACTTCGGCTTTGGATCTGCAACGATAATCTTTGCTGTGGGGTTATGCTGTGAAAGATAATGTGCCACCATAGAGACCCGCTCATAGGGTCCAGGGGGGCATCTATAGGGGTTGGGAGGGGCCACCATCGCATAGGTGCCGCCCTGCGGCATCGCCATAATTTGCGCCTTTAGAAGCTCGCTTTGGGATCCGGCCTTATATGCATGCGGCATCGCGTTCTGCGAAGATAGATCCCAGCCCTCAACCGCGCCCTCTACAAAATCGATTCCCGGCGACAAGATAAGTTTGTCATAGGGCAGCGCGGATCCCCCCGCCAAGCTTACCATTTTTTTATCACGATCAACGCCAATGGCCCAATCATGCACGACGTTGATGCCACTGGCAGCAAGCTTACCATATGTGTGGCCGATATCGTCAAACTCCTTTACCCCGCCTAAATAAAGGTTCGAGAAAAAGCAGGTGTAATAGGTGCGAGTTGGCTCAACCAAGGTCACATCAACTGCACCTTTGCTATCTTTTGCAATATAACGCGCTGCGGTGGCTCCCCCAGCTCCACCGCCCACCACGACCACACGTGGCTTTGCATGGCTGCCCGCGTGCAAACTGGGTGCAGAAAGAAGGGCAGCTGCCGCCGCTGAATTACCAATAAAACCTCTTCTGGTTAATGACATTTTATTCTCCCTTTGGTTTATAGTTTTCAGTTCTTTAAAGTCTCGAAGTAATGCGCCAATGCCGCGATCTCTTCATCTGTGAGCCGTTTTGCGATCAATTGCATGGCCTGGTTCTCACGATACCCTTCGCGATACGCAAAAAGGGCCGTCACAAGCTCATGAGCGGGCTTGTTCATTATGGTTGGAATGGTCATGTCCTGCCCTGACCTTTGGTGGCAGGTCATGCATTCGCTAGAAAGATATTCACCATACTCCAAATCGCCCTCAAGCGCTAATAATTCTTCAGGAACATCAAAACTCGCTTTTGCCAATCCGTTGGTCCCGGCCTTATCTGTTTGCGCAAGGAAGGCGATCAAATTCTGGCGATCGGCGGCAACTTTCAAGCCAATGAAATTCATCTTTGTGTGTTTCAAAAAGGCTTTTGGATGCGTCAGAAACTGATCCAGCTGCGCCGGCGACCAGATTAAACCGGCCGTTGCCGCCTGTTGCAGAGCTTTTGAATATTTAAACCCCTCTACCTGCCCCGCCCTTGCATCCACAATTGCAGCCAAATGCGGGCCAGCAAGCGCGCGTGCCTCCTCTGATAATGCATGACAGGAGGCGCATTTCTTTTTAAACAGCGCAGCGCCTTGCGCAAGATCGCCGTTGGCAAAAGCTAGGGACGTGCCAAAGATGCTTAGAGAAATGCTAAAAACCACCCCCAAAATTTGCTGCACAGCTATGCTCCCTCGGCGTTCAAATAGGCAATGATCGCATCAATATCCTTTTCCTTTTTAAGGCCAGAAAATGACATTTTAGTGCCCTTTATTGATTTTTTCGGGTTGGCCAAAAAGCTTACCAATTGCGCCATGTCCCAAACCTGACCGGCTTCTGCGGCTTTTTTAAATGCCTTGGAATATCGAAACCCGTCAATTGTACCAATTCCGCGGCCCAGAATATTATTCAAATGCGGGCCTGAGCGGCTTTTTGCTTTGGGTCCAACTTGATGGCAGGCTTTGCATTTACGAAAGACTTTCTTACCCGCGGCAACCAGCTCTGGCGAAGCGGCGGCTTCATCCACCACAGCCGGCGAAACAACGGCTTCCTTTTCTGCTGCTGGTGCGGCAGCTGCCACTTCAGCGGCCTCGGACTTTTCAGTGCTTTCTGCTGCGGTTTCATCCGGCGTTACATCAAGGATCGATGCCCGCATCGTAATCTCAACCCTGTCTTTACAATCTTGCATACAGGGCTCGGAGCGCCACAGCGCGTATTCCGTTTCAGGGCGATCATCAACCACAAATCCACGCGCATTATGCATTTCAAACTTGGCAAAATTAGTATCGCTCAATACAAAATCTTCATCCACCAAATCATTGGAGTAAAGCATATAGGCAACAATCGCATAAACTTCATCTGCTGACAGGCTTTGCGCTTCGCCAAACGGCATTGAACGGTTTACATAATCCCAAACGGTTGACAGATAAGGCCAATAAGATCCAACCGTTTTCACCGGATCTTTATCGCCAAGCGTTCCAAATCCACCTGCCAAAACCGGCCAATTATCCACGCCCTCCGCAAAATCGCCATGACACGAAGCGCATTTATCGGCAAATACCTCCTCGCCATAAAGCGCATCCCCGCTGCCGGCGGGAAGCCCCGCGCCATTGGGGCGAATATCAACATCCCAAGCCGCGATCTCTTCTGGCAGCGCTGCGCGCCCCAAGCCCAGCTTGTCGCCAGCAAAAACAGTTACGGGAAGAACAAGAACAGCTGCGGCCCAAAAAAGTTTAAGACACTTCAACATTTTCGACCTCTCCGGTTGGTTTGACATGCCAGGTTTGAATGCAATTATTATGGTACACGGAATTTTCACCGCGCAATTCGCGCAACTGTTGTTTGCTGGGTTGCACATAGCCCGTTTCATCCATTGCGCGGGCCTGCAGCAACATTTCTTCACCTTGCCAATCCATCTCAAGGTAAAACCGCGCTAACGCTTTGTTGCTTTCGTGATTGGACAGTCGCGCTGTTTCCCAGTTGCGCCCGCCATCTTTAGAAATATCAACTCTTTTGATGGACCCGTGACCTGACCAGGCCAAACCTGTGATCACCAAAGCTCCTGGACCATGCTGTATTGGCGCTTGCGGGCTGGGGGAAGTAATCACCGATTTTGCATCCATAACCCAGGTCCATTTTCGCGCCGTGCCATCTTCTAAAACATCGGTATATTTTGAAGTTTCTTCACGGCTTTCCACGGGCCCATCCATCACCTCGATGCGGCGCAACCATTTCACCCACATATTGCCTTCCCATCCGGGAACCACCAAGCGTATAGGATAGCCATGCTCTTTGCGCAGAGCTTCACCATTGGCCTTAAACGCCACCAGCACATCATCAAGCGCTTTTTCCATAGGAATCGAGCGGCCGTTGGAAGAGGCATCAGCGCCTTCAACATACACCCATTTGTCTTGCAGATCGCCCGCCGCGGCTAATCCGGCTTCTTGTAACACGCTGCGCAAAGACACGCCGGTATATTCCATATTATGGATCATACCGTGAGTGAACTGAACACCGTTTAATTGCGCGCCCGCCCATTCCATTCCAGTATTGGCCGCACATTCGCAAAAATACACATGGTTTTCGCGCGGCAAGCGTTCCAGATCGGCATAAGAAAACACCAAAGGCTGATCGACCAAGCCGTTTACCATCAAACGGTAATCACTTTTGCTGAGCTCTATGGCGCCGGAATGATGGCGCTCAAAAGCGCAGCCCTGGGGCGTAATCGTGCCATCAAGGGCATGAATCGGCGTGAAATTTATCGAAGAAATCGGACTTGCGGTCAGCCAAGGCACGCTGCGCCGCACCACATCGCTTTCAAATTTAATCGGCAGCCCATAGGGCGTGGCATCCACCCCATCACCGGTGACTGATGCCCAGTCTTGAACCTCGGTGATAAGAGGATCAGCCTGGGTTCCGCTGGCCGCTTGGGCCGTTACGATGCCGGCCATTGTTGCGGCGCTTCCACGCAAAAATGCCCGCCGGGATTGGGGGTTGGGTGTAAACTTCAAAATAGGCACCTCCACATCATCTTAACCTGTCAAATATACACGCGATTCGGCGCCGAACGCTTGTATTTTGAACCAATTTCCTCAGATCTTGACGGAAGCTTGTTCAAAACGCAACAATAAATTCAAATGTTTGAATTTATTGTTGCTTGCCAGTTGTCATGCTATAAAAACGAGATGGAATTATAGGGTCAGTACCGACCACCGCCCAAAACCAGACAAACGTTAAAACCGTTTGGCGCCATCAAATTGAGTCACCCCATACCGGTCAAAAAATACCGGCTGAACGGAACACCGAAAAGAAAACAGAATGCTCAGAAACGCTCAGTATTTAAAGTTACCCATCTATGCATTGGGGGTTTTTATAAGCTGTCTCAGCGCCACGCTTGGAACAGCCAGTGAAGATATTGCAGATCAATATCCGCAATCGCCTTTATACCAAAAACCAATTGAGTTTTTTCCACAGGTGTTTTCTGCCATCGGGGCAACCGCTCCGCCCACATATGAAAATTCCGGCCATAACAATAACCTGTCTTTTATCATTACGGGCGACGGCGTGGTGGTCATCAATGCCGGAGCCTCTTATCTTTTGGCGCAGGCGCTGCATGAGGAAATCAAACAGCGCACCCGCCAACCGGTGATTTTGGTTATAAATGAAAACGGCCAAGGCCATGCGATGTTGGGGAATTCCTATTGGGTCGATCAAGGTATTAAGGTTTTGGCGCATGAGGATGCAGATGCCGAATTTGCCGATCTTGGCTTTTCAATTTTGGAAACCATGCGCGGATATAATCGCGAAAACGCCGAAGGCACGCGGCTGCAAAGGCCCACCCAAACCTTTAGCGATACCTACACGCTCACGCTGGGTGCGTTTGAGATTGAAGTCTTATATTTGGGCCCGGCGCATAGTCCGGGGGATATCGTAGTATGGTTACCCAAGCAAAATCTGGTGATTGCAGGCGATATGGCCTTTCACGAACGCATGTTGCCGATTTTTCCCCATACAAACGCGGCCGATTGGATCGAAACTTGGGATACCGCATTTGAACCTTTGGGCGCAACGCATATCATTCCCGGCCATGGGCACCCAACCGTGATGCCCCAAGTCCGGCGATACACGCGTGATTATCTGGCATTTTTACGCCGTAAAATCGGTGATCTGATCGAGGAGGGCGGCGAGTTAGAGCAAGCGTATTATATTGACCAAAGCCCCTATGCGCATCTTGATACATTCGAAGAACTGGCCCGGCGCAACGCCGGATTTGTGTATGAGCAAATGGAATTTGAATAAAAGACGTATAATCCAGCATTTCGCTTAGAGGCTGGAAAAATCCAAAATGATTTTTATATTTCAGAATATAATTTTGAAATATATTAATTTTTTAAAATATTTTTTAAAAAAGCTCGTTTGATTTTCTATTTAAAAGAACTTTATAGCAGGGCTAACGCTATTTTTGAGATCGATTATGTTATTTGACCTGTACGATATTCCGTTTGAAGCTCAGGCCGTATACCTGCTATTTGGAGGTGTATTGGGCGTTTTATTTGGTGCTTTGGCATTGTTAACTCGGTTTTGCTTACGTCAGGCGGTGACGGGGGAGAGCGCGCAGGGCATGGCTGCTAAGTCAGTTTGGGCAACCGCGTTTATAGCCGCGGTTTTGGGCAATTTAGCCTTGGAATATGCCGGGTTTATTGAGCTGTCAGAGCATCGTTTATTTGCCCCTAACCTGCCTATTTTAGCGCTCTTCCTGGGCGGGGGACTGTTTGGGATCGGCATGGTTTTGACCCGCGGATGCGTGTCGCGTGCGACCATCCTACTGGGCACCGGCAATTTACGCAGCCTCTTCGTTCTCCTTATTTTTGCTATTACGGCGCATGCTACATTGAAGGGTGTTCTTGCCCCACTGCGGGTATTGATTGGCGCAATACAGATTGATCTATCGGTCACCTCGCTGGGGGATCTACCCGGCGGGCCAATTTTCTGGGCTTTAATGCTGTCTGGCGCGGCTACGTTCTGGCTGATCTCAAATTTTCCATCCAAATCTGTCTTCGTTGCCGCGATTGGATTAGGACTGTTGGTGCCGATCGGGTGGGCGGGCACTTCGGTGCTTTTGAATGATCCATTTGATCCGCTTCCGGCGCAATCTTTTGCTTTTACGTTACCATGGTCAGAGCTGCTTTTTTGGACGATTGCATCCAGCGCAATCACAGCAGGGTTCGGACCGGGCATGGTCGCGGGGGTTTTATTGGGTAGCTTCTTTGCAGCAGGGGTGACGGGGCAAATTAAATTACGCGGGTTTGACAAAACAAGCGACATGCCTCGGTATCTTTTAGGGTCGGTTTTGATGGGGTTTGGTGGCGTGCTTGCCGGCGGGTGCAGCGTCGGAGCTGGCTTGTCGGGGGCTTCTAACTTATCCATTGCAGCCTTGCTTGCGCTTGCAGCAATGATCTTTGGTGCGCGCGTAACTGCAAAGTTGTTGGAAAGAACACCGGGGCTGCCCGCTATCGCTTAAGATAACAGCCTAACCTATCGGGTCAAACAGCGCCAAACCCTATTCAGCGGCTTTTGGGCAGCGGGCCAATTGGCATTGCGACCACAAGGCGCTGAGCGCAGAAATAAGATGCTCAAGGTCTTGGTCGCTATGCACAGGTGAGGGCGTAATCCGCAAGCGCTCACCACCCTTGGGCACGGTTGGGTAATTGATCGGTTGAATATAAATTCCATATTCATTTAGCAGCAAATCTGAAATGAACTTACATTTGATGGGATCCCCAACCATCACCGGAATAATATGGCTGTCATTGGCCAAATGCGGAATCGCAAGTTGATCAAGACGGCCGCGTATTTCTTTCACTTTTCGTTTCTGCTCGGCGCGCTCTTGGATGCTGTGCTTCAAATGCCGCACCGACGCCAAAGCGCCGGCAGCAATCGCGGGCGGCAGCGCCGTGGTAAATATATATCCGCTTGCGAATGAACGAATGAAATCGCAAAGCGCACGCGAGCCCGTGATATAGCCACCCACCACACCGAAAGCTTTTGCCAACGTGCCTTCAATCAAAGTGATCCGATCCATCACGCCGTCGCGTTCTGCGATCCCCGCCCCATGCGCCCCATAAAGCCCCACCGCATGCACCTCATCTAGATACGTCATCGCGCCATAATGATCTGCCAAATCACAAATTTCCTTGATCGGGGCTATATCGCCATCCATCGAGTAAACGCTTTCAAATGCGATAATTTTGGGTTGCTCACGCGGCAATGCGCAAAGATGGGCTTCCAGATCGGCAAGATCATTATGCTTCCAAATGCGCTTTTCCGCCCGGCTATGGCGAATGCCTTCGATCATAGAGGCATGATTGGCCGCATCTGACAAAACCACGCAGCCCGGCAACCGGCTGGCCAAAGTACTCAGGCTCGCCCAATTTGACATATAGCCACTGTTAAAGAGCAAGGCCGCCTCTTTCCCATGCAGCGCTGCAAGCTCTTGCTCGAGATCAACATGCGCATGGCTAGAGCCAGATATATTGCGCGTACCGCCCGCGCCAGCGCCACTTTCCTCTAATGCCGCATGCATCGCTGCGATAACATCAGGATGTTGGCCCATGCCCAAATAATCATTCGAACACCAGATGGTAACGGGTTTTTCCTGGCCTTTATCGCGCCAATCGGCTTTTGGGAAAGCACCTTTTTGGCGCTTTAAATCCACAAAAACCCTGTAATTCCCCTCTTGGCGCAACTGCCCCAACTCGGATTGGAAATAAGCCTGATAGTCTATCATCGTGTAGCCACAGCCCTTTCTTTACCGGCCAATAATGTCGACGCTTGTGTTGGGCGCCACAGAGACAACCCCCATTTTTCGAATATGAGCCTCAACCACATCCCAAATCATCGGGCCTTCAGTGCCTTCATTCACGCTTGCCCAGCCTGCCACTTGATAGTTCCGCGTAGGGTCAATCGGCTCACCCGTTTTCAACAAGGTCATTTCGGTTATCCGGCTGCCCTGGGGCTTAGAAATATCAATTCTGTAACCAAGCCCGCCCACGCGCACCATATCCCCCCCCTGCTGGTAATAAGGGTCAGGGTTGAACAGGTTATCCGCAACATCTTCTAAAATGATATGCAAAAACTCACCGCTCATTTCGGTGCGATAGGCATTGGGATAACTCATTGACGTAACGTTCCATAAATCATCACGGGTGATCTCTTGATCCGGCAAGATCGACGGCCCCCAACGTACACCCGGTGATAAGGCAATATCGGCATCGCGCTCAGAAATCAGGGCATCGCAAATAAGATCATCCCAAGTCCCGTTGAAATTGCCGCGCCGATACAGCACTTGATCCTCGCCCGTTTTCCCAATCACTTCTGACAATTGATCGATAAACGGAGCGCGCTGCGCGTCAATCAGCTTTGTCATTTGTGGGTCGGGCGCAATCACATCGGCAAAAATAGGGATCAGCTTATGGCGAAAGCCCATCATTCGCCCTTGGCGAATATCAAGATCCACGCGCGAAACAAATTTGCCGTTTGAGCCAGAGGCCACAATGATCGTATCCCCCACCAAAACCGGTTCCGGCAAAGCATCATGCGTGTGGCCAGATAAAACCACATCGAGCCCTTTCACTTTGCCAGCCATTTTCTTATCAACATCAAAACCGTTATGGCTGAGGCAGACAACCAGCTCGGCCCCTTTTGCGCGCACCTCATCCACCATCTCCTGCATCCGCTCATCGCGAATTCCGAATGAGTATTCGGGGAACATCCAGCCGGGATTGGCAATCGGCATATAGGGAAACGCTTGCCCGATCACCGCGATTTTTACCCCGCCCCGCTCAAAGAATTTATAGGGTGGAAAAAGATCCGTGGGCTCATCCCATTCAGAATCGAAGATGTTTTGCCCCAAAGCAGCAAAGGGGAGGTTTTCAACGATTTCATTTACCCGCTCAGAGCCAAGCGTAAATTCCCAATGAAAGGTCATCGCATCCGGCTTGAGCGCATTCATCACATTCACCATATCTTGGCCTTGCGTGTGATAGCAGGAATAGCTGCCATGCCATGTATCACCGCCATCCAGCAACAACGCCTCCGGGCGTTCGCTGCGGATTGCATTGATCACTGTGGCAACCCGATCCAGCCCGCCCACGCGACCATAGGTTTGCGCGAGCGCCGAAAAATCAGACGAGCTAAGCGCATAGGCAGAGGCGCTGCCATCCTTGATACCGTATAATTTACGAAAATCGCTGCCCGTAATATGGGGAACCCGCCCTTTATTCGACCCGACGCCAATATTGGTATCCGGCTCTCTGAAATATATGGGTTTTAATTGCGCATGAATATCCGTGATATGGATAAGGGAGACGTTCCCAAAGCTATCAAACTCCAATAGCTTATCTTGAGTCATTTGTTGCTGCGCGGACAAACGGCTCCATGCTCCAAAAGAAGACGCCCCATAAACCGCAGTTGTGGCCATAGCCATTTGCAGAAAATCTCGCCTTGCTATCATTATAAACCCCTATCACATGCATTTTATTGAATATATTTAGATGAAGAAAACCCCGAGCGTTTGAGCGCCCGGGGCCTTTGGATCAGTTACGTACTGATGGTGTTTCGACAGTTAACCCGTTCCCGCGCGACGCGAGATACAATTCCAACGCTTGGAACTCTTCGCCGCCTTCTTTATAGGGCGTTGCGCGAATATTTTTCATGCAACCTTTGAAGCGGCCATGAATAGAATTAAGCTTTGCATTTTTCAAACGATAGGTGGGAAAACCATTCGTCTGCCCTTGCGACAGATGATCGGCGCGGATCATATTGCCATAATTGTCTTCATGACAATTTGAGCAGGACATATCCAATTGCCCAACGCGCGTGTAGTAAAGCTCTTTGCCTTTTTGCCACTGCGCCGCAGCATCCCCATCAAACTTAACATTAACGGGCATACCGCGCGATTGCAGGCCAATCAGAGCTGTAATCGCGGTCATGTCGGCGGATGACCATTTCCAGGCATCTGCCCCCATACGCTCAGTCCGGCAATCATTGACCATATTCTCCATCGAGACAACATCGCCATCCACAACCCGCGGCATTGAGGCACGCAGCCCTGCAAAGTCTTCCACATTTTCATGGCAGCTCGCGCAGGATTTACCTTCAGAGCCATCTACTTTTGCGTAAAGGTCGATGCCTTTATCTACAAAAACGAACCCTGGATTTTCGAAATCATCCATCTGCAGGGCTTGCGTTTCGTCTGTTCGAAACACCCAGCCAGAGAACACTTCATCCAAATTTGGCGTATGCGCTTGCGCGGCCACGCGCGTTGTCATGGCTTGTCCCTCAACGGAGAGAGTGTCTGATTCACCCGCTTGCGCAAGACCCCCGATCAAGACCAGAGCTGACGCGCTTATAAGCTTTGTCACTGTCATTTTTATCCTCCCTTTATTATCTGCGACGCTTACCCAACCGCTATATTTTTTGCCGTTTCATAAACTGAGCCGTCATCATCGTACCAAGTGAATTTAAATTCACCCGTTTCAGGAACGACTGCATCAAATTTAAAGTAAGGATTTGTTGAAATTGCTGGTTCAATTGTAACGTCAATGACGCTTTGACCATTAAACTCACAGGTAAACCTATTGATGATCGAGCGTGGAATTTTATTGCCATCTTTATCTTTACGCTGACCAGATTCCATTTTATGGCTGATCAAAGTTTTGATTGTGATCATATCCCCTGCAGCGGCCGTTTTGGGCACTTTAACGCGGGGTTTTACACCTTTTGCCATTGTTATTCTCCTCTTTAGCCGCCGCAACCGCCAATGGTCACTTTGACCGTGGCTTGCGTAGTTTGAAATGAACCATCTTCCATTTTTGCGACCGCAATCACATCCTGGGTTTTGGCAAGGCGAATACGTGTTGAGCCGCTGCGCGCTGCGCTCATCGGCCCAAAATTAAACGTCGCGACGGCCGGCACTGGATTTCCAGCGGCTAGAATCATGATGCTGCTGGCGCCAGGCGCTGAGACCGTGATCGGAACCGTATTTCCATTCTCTGCAATTTCAGGTGCATCCAATTCGATCGCACCGGCAACCGCATCAGCACCACCAGTGAAATCCGCAATATGCTCATCAACAGCCGAGGCCAAAACGGGTATTCCGCAAAATGTGGCCACAGCGAACGCAGAGGTTCCTGCCAGCATCATATTTCTTCTCGTCAGTCCCATACTGCCCTCCTATTCTTCTTTAAGTGTTAAAAGATACGCCACAACATCTTCAACTTGCTGGGCATTCAAAATCGATTTGCCTTGAAACTTTTTCAAGTTTCGTTCAAATCCGCCATCTTTGTAAAATGCGGGCATAATCGTGCCCTCAAACATCATCTTAGAATTCACGACGATACCGCGCAATTCCGCCGCTTCCCACCGGTCAGCCACGCCATCAAGCGCCGGGCCTACTTCTCCGTGAAACGACTGATCGCTCATATCTTCATTGGCATGACAGGCCAAACAATTGCCCTGCTTGCGGTTCATAAAAACCTTGCGGCCCGCTGCTGGATCGCCGGCTTGCGCCGTTAAAGTTACGCCGATTGCGCCATCATTAAACACAACATTTGCTGGCATAACATCCCCAGCGAATGCTGAGGAGCCAGCAAATAAGCACACCAAGGTCAACGAAAAACGTCCCATGTTCCCCCCTTTTTTATTAATTATTATGGCCTCACGTTAGACATCACGGCGCAATTACGCAAGCATAAATTCATATTCTTGAATTTAATTGGCATCTTTTGCCGCGCGCCTTAATTTAAACTGTTTTGCGTGATAGCGCTGAAAATCGCCATCTTCCTCGGTGTCATAGAGCTTGGTGTTCACCCAAGTCAGTAAATCAAAGGTCATGCCACCACTGAAGGCTCCCGGCATCACCGCGACCGACGCCTGCGCGGCATCGAGTTGGTCGTCAATATCTTCGGGTAAAAACATAAATGAGGGGGTGAATAAAATGCGCCATTTGCGCGCGATGTCTTTTTCACTGAGCACTTCACCATCAAAATCGGTGACTTCCAAATCACCGTGTAGGTTCAATTGTACGACGAAAAAGTTTTCCTCGATGTAAGAAGACACGCGAGGCTGCACAAAAACTTCCTCATGCATTTTTTTGCAATAAATGCAGCCGCGCTGCTCGAAGATAACAGCCAATCGTTTCCCCTCAGCATTGGCCTCTGCCAAATCTTCACGCAAATCTTTGAACGTATCGCGCATCCAAGATTCTTTATACATGCCATCATCGCCAATTTGGCCCGCCTGCCCAACGCTGCCAAAGCTGACCAAAAGTAAAACTGCAATCAAACGTCTCATGTCGATCTCCTATCCAAAGGTCCATAGGTCCGGTTTAGCCTGTAACATCCAATTGGCGATCACGCTCACGCTATCAGACGCAATCAGCAGACCAAATAAGACCAATAAGGCACCGGTTATCTTTTCAATCCGCCCCAAATGGCGCCGAAAGCTTTGAGCCCAGCGCAAGAACGGCGCTACAAACAGACTTGCTATAATAAAAGGGCTGGTCATCCCCAACCCATAGGCAAATAACAACTGCATAGCGGCTCCAACCGTATCGCTGGACGCAGCCGTAAATAAAATTGCAGCCAAAATGGGCCCCACACAGGGCGTCCAACCAAAGGCAAAGGCCAACCCTAAAACAAACGCCATGGCAAAAGAGATTTTTTGCGTATCCCCCGCTTCAATCTTAAACTGTTTGTACAAAATCCCTATTTTCAAAACGCCTAAGAAATGTAGCCCCATCACAATAATGATGAGGGCGGCCACCCATCGCAATTGGGCGAACCACTCTCGCACCAACCCGCCAAAGCCACTGGCCGCCGCACCCATTCCAACAAAAATTGTGATCATGCCAGCTGAAAAAAACAGCGCAGAAATAATCGCACGGCGCTGAACAGACCGGTCTAAAGCATCCATAGCTTTGAGCTCATTCAAGCCAACGCCCGCAAGGTAACTGAGATAAAAGGGAACGATCGGCAACACGCAAGGAGAGGCAAAAGATAACAAACCCGCGCCGAAGGCTGCCATTAAAGAGACGTCGAACATATCTCACACCTTGCCAAATAAACACATTCATATTATTAAATATGATATTGAAACGTCAATGGTTAAAAATGAACATTCAAACTTTCATCGCTGGCGTTAGTATTGCGCTGACTTCAATGCAGGTTTCAGCCTCTGAATTGCTTATGGTGGAAGAAAAAGGCTGTTATTGGTGCGAGCGCTGGGATCAAGAAATATCTGCGATTTACCCCAAAACCAGCGCCGGACAATACGCCCCGTTGCGCCGGGTGGATATCGATGCGCTGCCCAATGAGATCCGTTTTAACCGCGGCGTAATGTTTACCCCAACATTTATTCTAATCCACAACGATGTAGAATTAGCACGTATAGAAGGCTATCCAGGCGAAGATTTCTTCTGGCCCTTATTAGAGGATGTTCTGGCAGCCCACACCCCATTCAAGGAGAATCGCCCATGAAAAAACTAGCGTTTATTTGTATGTGCTGGGCGGGGTTCGCCTCTGCCGAAGACAGCGCATTCGTCGAATTTAGAGCGTTAAAACCAGAAATTGCGCTGCGCATGGCGCAAGCTGCGATGGAGTCTTGTCGTGCGGGCGGCTATCAAATTGGTGTGATCGTGACCGATCGCTTTGGTATTCCACAAGTCTATTTACGAGACCGCTTCGCCGGGCTGCATGTATTAGAGACCGCAACCCGCAAAGCTTGGACCGCGGTAACATTCCGAACCAACACGGCCGACATAGCAGCCCTTACCGAAGCCGGCGAAGAGCTTTCTGGTCTGCGGCAATTGGAGAAAATCATGCCTGTGGGTGGTGGGCTTCCCGTGTTAGACGGGGATGGCAGCCTTGTTGCGGGAATTGGTGTATCCGGGGCGCCAGGTGGCACCTTGGATGAAGATTGCGCCGCCGCCGGCATCAGCGCAGTTGAAGATAAAATCGCTTTTTAAGGAAATTCGATGGCCCTCCCCATAATCTCTGAAAACGTATCGCAAACCGAACTTGACGATATGATGGACAACGCGCTCACCGCCTCAAATTTTTTGAAAGCGATCAGCCATGAGGGGCGATTGATGATTTTATGCCATCTGGCATCGGGGGAAAAATCTGTTACCGAACTTGAATCGCTTTTGGCCTCGCGCCAAGCGGCGGTTTCACAGCAGCTTTCGCGTCTGCGGCTTGAAGGGTTGGTGCATCCGCGGCGCGACGGCAAAGTAATTTATTACCGGCTGGCTGATAAGCGCGCAACGCGGATTTTAGACGTTGTCTATGATATTTTCTGCAAATAACAAAACTTGACTGCGCCGCAATAAAACAGTCTGCTCAGCGTGCATCAAAGCCAACAGCCAAAGAAAGTTTAGCATGGTTCTGCACAGCATTCCTGAAGCACTTATGGGAACCTTGATTGGCTTCGCAGGCGGTATTCTATTGGGCTTGGCCGCACGGATCGGGCGGTTTTGCACCTTAGGCGCAATTGAAGATGCCCTTTATGGTCAGAACAATAATCGGCTTCGCATGTGGGGAACCGCGATTGGAATGGCGGTGCTGCTGGTGCATTTGGCGCTTGCACAAGGCTTGATCTCTACCTCTAACAGTTATCCGCTTACGGTGCCTTTCACGCCGCTTCTTACGGTCTTCGGCGGGCTGTTATTTGGGCTAGGCATGGCATTTTCTGGCAATTGTGGCTTTGGAGCCTTGGCGCGCTTAGGGGGCGGAGATCTGCGCTCGTTCGTGATTGTATTGGTGATGGGGGTAAGCGCTTATGTAACGCTAGGGGGGCCGCTTTCCCCTCTTCGGATCTGGCTGGTCGAGTTGCTAAGCGTGCAACCTACTACCACTAGCTTTTCAGCGCTTCTTTCAAGCTCAACCGGTATGCCTCCAAGCTATATTGGCCTGCTATTGGGCGCGGGTGTTTTCGGATTTTCGGTTTGGAACAGAGCCTTTTGGGAAGAGAAAGGCAATGTCATCTGGGGCGCCTTGGTCGGCCTTTCTGTTGCAAGCGGGTGGATTGGCACGCATCTTATCGCGCAGGTCGGCTTTTCAGGTTTGCGCCCTGTTTCGCATGGGTTCACCGCCCCCGTGGGCTCGACAATTTTATATTTCATGACCTCGTCCGGGCAGACCTTAAATTTTGGTATCGGATCGGTCTGCGGGGTCTGGGCTGGCGCATTGACGGGCAGCTTGATGAAAGGGCATTTTCGATTAGAAGCCTGTGAGGATCCGCGCGAGCTCCAGCGCCAAATCACCGGTGCTGTAATGATGGGTATTGGCGGGGTATTGGCGGTCGGATGCTCGGTTGGACAGGGTATTTCTGCGATGGCCTTGCTGTCGATAAACGCACCGCTGGCGTTATCCTCTATATTCATCGGCGCGTATTTCGGCCTGAACCATCTGATTTCAGGGCGGTTGATTTAAACAAAGAGCGGCGCCTGCGTGTAAAATGACAAACCTTCCACTGAAGCTTCACCCAAGCGGGTCTCATGAGCCTATCGGGCTATGTCAGCAGGCAGATGGAACCAGCCTTTTGGAAAGACGCCTACGATGATCATCTTACAGATCATGCCCCTAGCACAGGCTTTACGACTTGCTACAAAAAAGGAAAAGCAACGCGAGTTTGCCTACTCTGCGCGGCTTTACCAAGATATTTTGAACAGATTTCCCAAAAACACAGCTGCGCGCAAAGGTCTTAAATCCGTTCAAAACCGGCCTGCCTTTGAAGGCACCTTCCCCCAAGAGCCTCCAGAAGACCAAATTCAACACATAACAAAGCTTTACAATAACGGAGCCTTGATCGCTGCATCTGAAGCTGGCGCAAGCCTTCTGCGCGAATTTCCAGAAGCAGCGATCCTTCACAACCTGATGGGTGCTATCGCAATGGGCCTTGGCGCTTTTGCCCAGGCTGAAACCAGCTTTGAAAGAATGAAGCTTATTGATCCTTATTCTGCGGAAAACCATTACAATTTAGGCCATGCAAGATCAAAACAAGACAAAACTAACCTTGCAATTAACAGCTTTCAGCTTGCTATTTTGCTCAACCCGGAATTTTCCAACGCTCATAACAGCTTGGGAATTGCGCTGAAAAGCGCCGGCCAAATAGAACCGGCCCTTCACAGCTACCGCAAAGCTATCGAAATAGACCCAAATTTCGCAGAGGCGTTTTACAATATGGGTAATCTGTTCAAAGACGAGGGCAATCTAGAAGATGCTAAACGTTGCTTTAAATCCAGCCTCGCAATCGAGGCGGGCCTTTGCGAAGCGCATTTTAACCTTGGCGTAATCTACAAAACCCAAGGGAAACTTGACCAGGCAATCAACCGCTATTCACAAGCTGTTGAGGTTAACCCGATGCTTCATGAGGGCTATAATAATCTGGGTTTATGCCTGCAAGATCAGGGGGATTTAAGCGCGGCGCTGAAAACTTTTCAGGCGGCGGTTAAGCTGCAACCAGATTACACGGATGCTATCTATAATATGGGCAATGTTCTCAAAGATATGGATGATTTTGCCGGTGCCGTTTCCTGCTTTCAAGATCTAATCAAAATTGATCCAAGCTATTATAGAGCGCAACATCTTCTAAATGCCCTAACGGGGCAAACCACGCAGAACCCGCCCCAAGATTATGTTGAAAGCTTGTTTGAAGAATATGCACCCCATTTCGAGCAGGACTTAATCCATAACTTGCATTACACAGCCCCTAAGCGTCTTGTTGATGCCCTTTTGCACCTATCCGCTCAGAAAAATTTAGGGTCGGTTTTAGATTTGGGATGCGGAACCGGGTTGATAGGCTGTGAAATCAAACGCTTTGCCTCTTATATCGAAGGCGTTGACCTGTCAAAATCGATGATTGAGCAAGCTGAACGAAAAAACATCTACGATAGGCTGATTCTTTCCGACATTAACGCGTATTTAGCAAAAACCAGCTTGGATTTTGACTGTATCATGGCAGCCGATGTGTTCATTTATCTTGGTGATTTAAGCGAAACCTTCCAGCTGATAAATGCCGGCAAAAAACGGCCGGGCAAGCTCGCTTTTTCAACAGAGCATCTAGAAAAAGGGTTGTTTCAGCTTGAACGATCGGGGCGTTATGCGCATTCAAAGCATTATATAGACTCGCTTTGCAGTCAATTTGGCTACGTGCTGTCGCATTTTTCCACCATACAGCTTAGAAAGGACAAAAATGCGTTCCTAACTGGCGGGCTATATATACTTGATTTCTAACGTTGCGCTGCTTGAGGGAACCCGCTTTGGCCAGCAAAGACAATTTCAACGGAAAAATTTACAGTTGAGAACCCGTTGATATTTTTTGTAGCTCCCCCTAGCAAACCTCATTAAGATGCATAAACTCTGCGTTCATAAGAGTAATGAATGGGTCAACTCGGATGTCTAAATCAGCCCCTTTATCCACGCGTATTGGCAAAGCGCGGGTCACATCTGCGCCAGAGGTTGCGGCGCGCGCCAAACGCGGCATTGAGGCCTATACGCAAGCGATGGCCCAAAATGGCACCCCGATGGCACATATCATAGAGAAAATGGCAGATGGAACGGTCGCGCAGGGCATTGGCCAAATTGGCCTATCTGCTCTGAACCCAAGCAGTTTGGCTTGCGCGAAAGGCTGCGCATTTTGCTGCATTTTGAAGGGCGAAGATGGGGGCACGATCACAGAAATTGAAGCGGTCGAGATGTATAACGCGCTTTCTGTTTTGCAAGATGATCCAGATGGGCGCAATTGGACACCAAAAGCTTGCCCATCGCTGGATCCAGAAACCCTTGCATGCCGGACATATGAAGCGCGCCCTGTCATTTGTAGATCTTATATTTCAACAAGCGTCACAGCCTGTGAAAAAGCTAACAAAGGTGAGGCGGCAACCGGACAGGGCACCCTGCCTCCCTATCACACATATCTTGCGGCGCACGGGATAAGCCGGGCTGCGCTGAAAGGAACCAAACGCGTTTCGACTTATTCCTTGTTTGAGCTCGCATCTCAAGCGATCGACGGCGCATCGCTCGAAACCGCTTTGGCCAGATCCAAACATTCTGCTTCAGAGCTAGAGGCCGAGCTCAAACGCAGTAAACAAGATCTGTCCCGCGCAAGATAATTTTACCCCATGTGCAACAAAGCTAAATAGAGCGCTGAATTTGTGAACGCTCATTATAGCAGCTTCAAGCAGCCTTTTCATCTGTTCCAACATAAAGAATTGCAACCGTAAAACGCCACTAAACGAGAAAGCCTATGAAACCATTTTAACGAGGCAAACACCGCAAACCTACCTTTGCGCAGCTTTAAATCGCGCCAAATCTCAAGTTTTAAAATTACTTAATTGAATGATTTGTTTCAAACTCTGCCAAAATTCGTATGATATACCTGCAACATAAGACGATGGTGCATTCTATGGCAGACAATGAAAACGAATATGATCACATTGTAATCGGAGGCGGCTCAAGCGGCTGCGTGGCAGCAGCTCGCCTCGTCTCAGAAGGCGGGCGCCGCGTGTTGCTATTAGAAGCAGGGTATTCACATCGCCATCCATTATTAGATATGCCACCGGGTATTTTTAAACTGATCAATGGTAGCAAATACATGACCTATCATCAGACGGTGCCGCAACCGCATTTGGCAAATCGTGTGCATGATATTCCCCAAGGCAATGTGCTTGGCGGCGGCTCTTCCGTTAATGCGCAATGCTATATCAGAGGTAGGCCTTCCGATTATGATGAATGGGATCGCATAGCGCGCGGTAGCAATGATGGGGCTGATTGGAGCTGGGATACCGTGTTGAAGCATTTTACGCGGATGGAAAATAACAACCGTCTGCAAAATCATCTTCACGGTGTTGAAGGCCCCTTACTGGTGTCTGATCCGGGGCATGTTGATGCGATCTCTAGATGGTTTGTGCAAACGGTTCAGGAAAAAGGCGAACCCTTTAATCATGATTTCAATGGCGAAACGCAGCGCGGTGTGGGGTTTTATCAATTTATGAACCGTAGCGGAAAGCGCAGCAGCGCTGCATATGCCTATCTTGCACCATTAGCAAAAGATTCCAGAATTACGGTTAAGCTTCGCAGTAAAGTGAATAAAATAAATATTGAAAACGGACGCGCACGCAGCGTCACATATGTTGATAAAGCCGGAGTCCAAAAAACAGCTTATTCGAATTCAGATATTATTTTAGCGGCCGGCGCTTTGATTTCGCCTAAATTGCTAATGTTGTCTGGTTTGGGCCCTGCCGATCATCTTACATCGCATGGGATAAATCCGATACGCGATCTCCCTGGCATTGGTCAAAATTTAATTGATCACCCAGAAGTACCTGTCCTCTCTTTGGCAAACGGCCCTTTTGGTTACTACAAGCAAGCCAAGGGCTGGCGTATGCTGAGAAATGGTCTGCAATTTTTGCTGTTCGGGAGCGGCCCAATCACAACCACAGGCTTTGAAGCCGGTGCGTTCATCAACCCAACAGATCCCGATCAACCCCCGTCAATCCAAGCGTTTTGCGTACCCGCAGTGTATTTAGACAGAGACCTTTTACAAGTTTTTGATGAGGATTATGGTGTCACCATTACCACCGTATTGATGAAGCCTAGATCGCGCGGAACCGTTGCATTGCAATCATCCGATCCAAATGACATGCCCCTCGTCTCACCGAATTTACTTAAAGATCCAAGAGACATGAACATAATGATCGACGGCCAGCGTTATTTTCGTGACGTGTTACAATCAGGGCAACTTGGAAAGCGCATTAAAACTATTATTGCGCCCGCCGAACCAGATTTAAGCGATGAGGCAATGGCAGCGCATTGCCGAAAATTCGTCAAAACAAATTATCATCCAAGCGGGACTGCGCGCATGGGGGCCCATGATGATCCACTTGCTGTTTTAGACAGCCGGTTGGCAGTGCGCGGTATCGAAAATCTGAGGGTCTGCGATATGTCGGCTGTGCCGAATATTACGGCCGGCAATACAAATGCTGCCGCAATGATGTTGGGCGATCGGTGTGCAGATTTTATAATGGGCACGGCTTAAAAGAAAAAAGCGCCTTGCCGCTTATTGAACGGATTTGATGCCGCGATAAGCGCGTTGGAATTTCACATATTCTTCGTAAAAGTTTTCCGATAGTGAATAATCCGGCTCGATCACCTCGCTGATCTGCGGCGCCCCCATTGCCTCTTCACTGCCATACTCACCGCAGGCAACCATCCCAAGGCGAACCGCCCCAAGCGCAGCCCCGAATTCACCCTGGCTGGGCACCTCTAAAGGAACGCCAAGCACTGTGGCGATCAACTCAAGCCAATATTTTGAGGCGGTGCCACCGCCGATGGCAATAAGCTTGGCCAAATGCGCTTCCGTGTCCGCCAAAGCCTCGAAACTGTCTTTCAAGCCGAAAGAAACCCCCTCCAAAACAGCGCGGGTTAGATCTTCACGCGAGGTTTCTGTTCCAATGCCTGTGAAACTGCCCCGGATTTCCGAATCATTATGTGGCGTCCGTTCACCCGATAAATAGGGTAAGAAACGCACACGGCCCGGCCTTGCAACTGGGCCATGAAGCGCATCGGTTAAAGACGCAGGAGAGGTTTGTGACATAGCAGCCAACCAATTCAAACTATTTGTAGCCGAGAGCATCACCCCCATTTGATACCAGCGTCCGCTGACGGCGTGGCAAAATGTATGCACCGCGGTTTGAGGCGCCGGACGGTAATCGCGCCGCGCGGCAAGCAAAACCCCCGATGTACCAAGTGAAACAAAGCCCTGCCCTTCCTCCATCGCTCCTATACCACAGGCAGCTGCAGCGTTATCGCCAGCGCCACCGGCCACTGCAACCTTCTCAGAAAGGCCCCATTTACGCGCAAGTTTACGCCGTAATCTCCCTGCCATCTCGCAGCCTTCTACAAGCCGGGGCATTTGATCCAAGCGCATGTTGCTGGCCTCTAGCAAATGATCCGACCAACTCCGGCGTCCGACATCGAGCCACGATGTACCCGCGCTATCCGACATATCTGCAACATATTCGCCGGTGAGGTAAAAATTTAAAAAACCAGCGGGCAAAACAACCTTTGCAACTTGAGCGAAGACTTCCGGTTCATTTTCGCGCACCCAAACCAGCTTGGGAGCTGTAAATCCGGGAAACACAATATTACCCGAAAGGTCTTGTATTCTTTTATCTGCATCAAGTTTGGCGGCTTGATGGTTTGATCGGGTGTCATTCCACAAAATGCACGGTCGCAATACGGATCCTGATTTGTCTAACAGCACAGCCCCATGCATATGCCCCGCAACTCCGATACTTTTAATATTCAGAAATTCTCGATAACGCAGACGTAGCTCAGCAATCGCATTTTCCAGCGCCACGATCCAGTCTGCCGGATCCTGTTCCGACCAACCCGGCGCAGGTTGCGAAACTGAATAAGCACGCTCGGTTGCGCCAATCGGAAGGCCGTGTTCGTCGGCCAACAAAACACGAAGCCCAGACGTACCCAAATCTATCCCCAGATGTGCCAATTAACCGCCCTTTAAATATGACTGAATTGCAGGGTTCACACCCTGCGTGGCCAAGATCTGAAACCATTTGCAAAATGCGTTTCTAAAACGCGTATTTTCAACCAAGTCACCATAAATATTCTGTTGCTCAAGCCAAATACATGGGTTCGCCACAGCGCGTTGTGCACAGGTTTTCAAAGTGTCCCAGCTTGGATCATTGGGCGCAATTTCAGACCCATTTTCACGCCGTCCAAGACACATTTTAGCCCAAGCAGCTTCTGTGAAAGCCAAGCCACTTATAGCAGTATTTTGAACCAAAGCATCGCGCAAGCTTGGCAAGACAAACCCTGGATGCCGGGAAGAGCCATCAAAGCAAACGCGCCGAACAGTGTCCTTCACAGATGGGTTTAAAAATCGTTTTTCAACCAATTTAACATATTGAGCTGGCGTCAAACCGGAGACCGGAGCGACATGCGGTATAATTTCAGCCACTTGAATTTTATTAAAAAGTTTCCGGATCAGATCGTTTTGCATAGCGGTCGAAATAAGCTTGATTCCCAAAAGTTCAGCGCTGTTCGCAACGATTTGATGCCCCGCGTTTAAAATACGAATTTTTTGAGATTCAAAGGCAAGAACATCTTCCGAAAAGGTAACGCCCGCCTCTTGCCAATTTGGACGACCTGCGCAAAATTTATCTTCGAGAACCCATTGCCGAAAATTTTCATGCGTGACGACAACAGGATCGGCAATTCCCATTTTTGCGGCCTGCGCCGATGCCTCTGCTCCGCTGGCCGGTACAATGCAATCCACCATCGAATTGGGAAATGTAGCCTTTGCGTTAATCCAGGCAGCCAGATCAGGATCAATAAGCTCGGCTAATCCCAAAATAGTTTGGCGCGCAACTTCCCCATTGCAATGTAAATTATCACAGCTCAGCACGGTAAACGCGTTTTGCCGGGCCTGACGGCGCAACCGAAAAGCTTCTACGATCGCCCCAAAGGCCGTGCGGGGCCGACGCGGGTTCTGCACATCAAACATAATATCCGCATGTTGATGGTCAAAGCCGCCACCTGCTGACTGAACGTAATAGCCCCCTTCTGTCACGGTTAAGGAAACGATGCGAATTTCTGGATTGCACATTTGCGCGATCAATGCGCTGTTATCCGTTTCAACCGGTAGATACCCGATCATAGAGCCGACAATCTCAACCGACATACCTTCGGGATCCAATTCGATCAATGTCGATAAATAATCCTGCTTTTGCAAATTTAAGCGCATCTCAACATCATAGGGGCGCACCCCCGCGCCAATGATTGCCCAGTCATGCGCGTCGCCGTTTTGCATCAGCCTGTGCAAATACCACGACTGATGGGCCCGATGGAAATTGCCCACACCGATATGAACAATACCAGGCGTCAATTCGCCTCTGTTATAATTTGGGCAGAAGGCTTTGTTTCGCAGCAATGCTAAATTTTCGTTTTTCAATGAGGTTGGTGGATGTAGCATTTAATCGACCTCTCGTTGAATGTAATCTCTGCCGCCTCGGGACAAAAATAAGTCTGTTGCCGCTTTCAAATTTGACACAACCGCGGCGGCGCCTTTTGCGCGCAAGAGAGAAGCATGTTTTTCTCTTATTCCAGCTAAATGCGATCCACCGACAAACCCTAACACCGTCATGCCGGCCGCACAGCCGCCCGCAACGCCATGCGGAGAATCTTCAAGGACAAAACAATTCTCGGGCGCAAAGCCCAATTGGCTGGCCGCCAATAAAAACAAGTCAGGTGCAGGTTTGCCCAAATTCACTTGCTCTGCACTGAAAGCCCTATTTTGCAACCAGCCCGATAGGCCGCTATGTTCCAACGTTTTTTGCATGCGCCGCAAGGAACCACCGGTTGCCAATCCAATGGGCACCCCTGCCTGCTCAAGGCTAAGCAGCATCTCAAAAGCGCCTCTTATAAGAGGTACTTTCGTTTCATATTCGGCAAAAAGCCGCGTTTCGAAACGCGATACAAACCTATCCGCATTGAACCCTTCGACTTGATCGGCCAGTTCCTTGCAGATTTTCTGCATAGAAATACCTAGGAATTTATCGCGGATCTCTTCAAAACTTACCGTCTCAATACCCAATCGTAACATCTCATCAACGATGGCTTGGATGGACAAACACTCGGTATCGACCAGGCATCCATCAAGATCAAATATGACCGCCTCAGCCTGTCGCATGATTTTTTATATGTGTCTTAAGGATAAAACGCGAAAACGCTTCCTTCCTAAAAGAGCTGCGTGGTTCCAGCCGGCCCATGGCTATGACGGCGGCATAACCGCACGCGCTCTTTTTGAACAATAGCTGGTATAGCCGTCTGGAAAGGTTAACGCGCAACGGCTAAATCCGATTTTCAGACTGCGCATCAAAGAGATGTACATGTTCGGGGTTGATCACAAAATTAACGTGCATTCCCGGCTTTGAAGAAAGCCTATCTTTGACCAATGCATCGATTTTCTGAGCGCCAGATTTTGCATATATCTGCGTTTCTGAGCCCATAGGCTCAAGAACAGAAATTTCAAAGGACATCCCGTTTTCCCCCAATTCAATATGCTCGGGACGGATACCATATGTCACGCGATCCCCTGATTTTACTGGCGCGTCCGGGATGGGGAAGATAAGTCCGTCATCGGATAAGAAATGCAACTTACCATCATCACCATCGATTTTTCCCTGTAAGAAGTTCATCGAGGGAGAGCCGATAAAGCCCGCCACAAACACATTTTGTGGGGTATCATATAAATCAAGCGGTGTTCCAATCTGTTCCACCCGGCCATCGCGCATCACCACGATACGATCTGCCATCGTCATCGCTTCAATCTGATCATGCGTCACATAGACGATCGTTGTGCCGAGCCTTTGATGAAGCTCTTTGATCTCAACACGCATGGTTACGCGCAACTTCGCATCCAGATTGGACAGCGGTTCATCAAACAAAAAAACTTGCGGATCGCGCACAATAGCGCGCCCCATCGCAACCCGTTGGCGCTGTCCTCCGGAAAGCTCTTTTGGATAGCGTTTCAAGTAATCAGTGAGATCCAGAACCTCCGCCGCCTTTTCCACTTTTTCTTTAATTTCCGCTGGCGGGCGCTTGGCCATTTTCAAAGGAAACCCGATGTTTTCAAAAACTGTTTTATGCGGGTAAAGGGCATAGCTTTGAAAAACCATGGCTATATCACGCTCTTTTGGCAGAACATCATTCACCACTTTATCGCCAATCGATATAGTGCCTTGGCTTATTTCTTCCAAGCCCGCCAGCATGCGCAGCAATGTCGATTTACCACAACCAGACGGGCCCACCAAAACCACGAACTCACCATCTTCGATATCAACGCTCACACCATGCAGCACGTCAACTGCACCGTAGCTTTTGAACACGTTGTCTATTCGTACATTGGACATCAGAGCGCTCCTTATTGCGGCAGTTCGATTTGCATTTTGACGTCTGCAGGGGGGGCAGAGGCCGCGATTTCAAAGGCGCTAATGCTTTCAGAAAAGCCGAACTTTCTTGTGATCAAAGGGGTTAAATCAATCGCCCCCGTTGCCAGCATTTCGACGCAGCGTGGAAATGCATGCGCATATCGAAAGATATTCTCTATGCGTGCTTCACGCACCATAGCCGCTCCGGTATCATATAAAATCGGATCGGGTTGCCCGCCAATCATCACCACACAACCGCCCGGGCAAAGTGGCTCAAAAACGGTTGCCGCTGCCGCCGCATTTCCCGTTGCCTCAAAAACAACATTCGCACCCCATCCGTCGGTATCCCGCGTCACAATCTTCGCGATATTCTCAGATTGTGCGTGAACTGGCACCAATGCGGGGCTTAAACTTGCGGCAATTTCCAACTTTTTTTCCGCTAAATCGCTTATGTAGACGCGGGCGCAGCCTGCCGCGAGGGCAGATAAGGCCGTAACCAATCCAATCGGACCTGCTCCTAAGACAACGGCAATGTCCCCAGGTGCAATCTGTGCTTTGCGCGCCGCGTGCACACCCACCGCCAATGGTTCAACCATAGCAGCCTGTGCAAAATCTACGCTATCGGGCAGCTTAAACGTAAACGCTTCGGGGTGCACACAGGTCGGGCGTAGAATACCATGAATGGGCGGGGTGGCCCAAAAGCGCACGGCCGGATCAACATTGTACATTCCAAGACGGGCTGCTTTGCTGTCGGGGTCTGGGAGACCCGGCTCCATACAAACGCGGTCACCGATCTGCAACCGCGTCACGAGCGATCCGGTTTCGATCACCGTACCCGAAGCTTCATGCCCCAAAATCATCGGCTCATTCACGACAAAGGGACCAATCCGGCCATATTGATAATAGTGAACATCTGACCCGCAAATACCAACCGTATGCAATTTAATGCGAACATCCCGCGGCCCCAGAACCGCCTCCTGGCGGTCAATTTCAGGAAAATCACGCAGAGATAATTCACCTTTTTTTTCGAGTATGAGCGCGTCCATTTTGCTACCCCTTCTTGATTATAAATATTGCGGCAACGAAAGAAATTACATTAGCGGTCCAGATCGAAAGCCCCAGAGGTTCAAAAAACCGAAACCAAAAAAGTGACAGGGCGACCCAGAGCACAACCGAAATAAAAAACCTATCGAACCAATTGGTTTCGATGGGCAAGAACCCTGGCTGTTTTTGAGGGTCGGTCTGCAGCGTATCCTGTTTTCTTGAAGCGCTTTTACCACGCAATCCGTTTACATCTTGCATCGCCTATCCTTTCACCGCACCAAATGTCAGACCCGCCACGATATGTTTTTGAACCACGCCAAAAACAAGCAAGGCCGGAATAAGCGTAAAGACTGAAATCGCCGCCATGATGCCCCATTCAGTACCCGTCGTGGTCACGTATTCCGACAGGCCTGTGGTAAGCGTCCGGGCGTTAAAATTGGTTAGGGTTGCCGCAAGCAAATATTCATTCCAAGCAAAGACCCAGGTCAAGATCAACGTCACCGCTAAACCAGGCCGGCAGAGGGGAAACACAATTTCCGTAATTACTTTCCAAGAAGAGGCCCCATCGACGAAAGCCGCCTCATCCAATTCTTTTGGGATGCCGTCCACAGTCGGCCTAAGGGTCCAAATCGCGAAGGGTAGATTAAAGGTGCAATATACCAAAATCATTCCAATGCGTGTGTCCAACAACCGCCACTCACCCACGGTGTACACCTGCGTCATCAATAAGAAGAGTGGCAACAAGAAAACCGCCGGGGGCGCCATGCGATTGGTAATTGTCCAAAAGAAAATAGACTCTTTTCCGCTCATGTTGAAACGCGACAATGCATAGCAGGCAAAAAAACCCAAGCTTGTGCATAAAACGGCATTTCCCGAGGATATAATAATAGAATTCAGCATGTAGCTGCGCAGCAAACGGTCCCCCCAAACCTTGGTGTAATTTCCCCAAAACGGATCACTGACCAATAAATCTGGGGTGCTAAACAATTGAACGGCCGGCTTCACCGAGATGACAAACAGCCAGTAGATTGGGAATAACGTGAGAAAGCTTACGATCACCCAAAATATAATACCGATAAGGGGGTTTTTCCGTTTCATTTGCTCAGCTCCGTTTTGTTTGGCGCGGCGCCAACATCGTTACGTATAAGAGCCAACATGCGACAATGGTAAGGTATAGCACGATCACTGAGATTGTTGACCCGTATCCATAATTGGTTTTTGGGAACACCTCTTTGAAAATATGAACGCCCAGAAAACGCGTTGCCGAGCCAGGGCCACCCCCCGTGAGCATCCAAACCTCATCAACCGTGCGCAGCGCATCCATCAACCGGATGAAAACGGTTGCCACCACCGCAGGGGCAATCATCGGCAGAGTGATATGCCAAAAGGTCTGCGCCTTGCCCGCCCCGTCGATTTGTGCTTGCTCAAATGGGTCTGCAGGCAAGGAGACAAGCGCCGCCATCAAAGTTAAAGTCACCAGCGGGGTCCAGTGCCAGATATCCATGATAACGATCGTGGCAAAAGCAGCTGGCGCAGATGTTCCGATATTCATCGTGATCCCAAACCATTCGTCAAGATAATGCGGGATGATCCCAATTGATGGTGTGGTCATCAACTTCCAAACAGACCCCACAATGATTGGGGCCATGATCAGCGGCAACGTATGGATGGTTCTGAAGAATCCTTTCCCGGGGAAATCTTTCATAAAAGCCTGCGCCAAAAGATAACCAATGATCAATTCTGAAAAAACAGCAAAAAACACGAACATAACCGTCGCGCCGAGCGAATTCAAAAACGCTTGATCAAAAACAATTTTGCGAAAATTATCGGCACCGTTGAAAATCATCGTTGGATCTGCGGCAAAGGGATTCCATGAATGAAAAGATACAAAAACAACATAAATAAAAGGCAATACGCCAAAGAAAAATAAGATCACCAATGTGGGAAAAAGAAGGATCCAACCTAGACCTCGAGAATTCATAACATATTTCCTTAAGAAAACACTGTGTAGCTTGCATCTGCGACGTGACCGTCGGCTTGTATCGCTTTGGCTAGCCGATATTTGTGTCGCCGCCAATCTGATGGCGACGACTTTAGTATCGTATTATGGAGGATAAAACGCCTTTTCAGGCCAAAATCCATCCAAAATACAGCGGGAGATCCAGCTTATTTGCGATATCCAAGGCTCGTCAACTCTGCCTCGGCCGCATCCGCCATCTGATCAAGCCCATCGCTTACGCTGAGGTTTCCAAGCAGAATCTGATAGAATGTTGGCGCTGTGGCTTCGCGAACTTGCGCATGGAAAGGATAGGCAGGTGCGCCTGCAAATAAGTACCCTTTATCCTTGATCATGTCATAATATCCATTCAGCTTTTCATTCATAGCGACCACTTTGGGGTCGTCATAAGTTGCCTTATTGGTCACCCTAGGCGCTGCAACAGCCCAATCCGGTTGCACTTCATTTTGCCCGATATATTGCAAGAACAACGCTGTTGCCTCCTTATTTTTGGAAGAATGAGGCATGCCGAAAGCGCCGCCATCGTAATAGCCGATATAGCCGTTGCCTGCCTCTGCATCACCCAATACGCCGGGCGCTAAGGGCGGCAACGCAACGCCGACTTTTCCAACAACCAACGATTTACTTTCATCGGCCACAATCCATCCGGCATTTTCACCGTAGACCAATCCTTGTGCAGCGCGTCCGGCGCCGAAGGTGGTCCCAACTTCTGTCCAAGTGGATGCAGGCGATTCAGGCGGCGCAATATCCCGCATATCCAACCACCATTGCATCGCAGCCTTCGCTGCAGCTGAGTTCATGCGACCCCCATTGGCCACCGATGCGGCATAATTGTTATCTGAATCGATACCCCAATTATAGACCCCAAATGTCGGCGCGATCGATTCATAATACTCATACCATGAGGCAACATGGCCGGTATGAGCCTGTGCAGTTGTTCCCCAAAGATCCATATCATTGGCCTCACCATAGGCGGTGAAAAAATGCGCAATCTCGGAATAATCATCATGATTTGTGGCCGGCTTTAGATCATGCCCCGTTTTTGCCTTGAAGGCCGCCTGAATGGCAGGATCGTTGAATAAATCCGTCCGATAGAGATATACCTTTAAAAACGCCTCCATGGGTACCCCATAAAGATCTCCATCCGAGCCTTTGAAGTAATCTGCAAAGGTCGTAAAATTGTCTTCGCTATAAGTCGGCGCTTGCAAATCGGGATTGGCCGCCAATAAATCTGACAAATTGGTCATAAAATCGCGCGCTAGATAAGAGTAAATGATATCCTGCTCGATATAAACCATATCATAGATGCCACTGCCGGCTTCCATATCTTTGATGCCTTTATCGTACATCTGATCCCAAGACGTTGTTTCGATATCAACTCTGATACCCGTCAAGGCCTCAAACTCAGGTGCCAACACCTCTCTGATAAACATTGAGGGGGGAGACGATTCCGTTACACCGCGGATCGTAGTTCCTTTATATGGCTCGGCCGCTTTTTTCCAAAATGCATCATGCCCGCCTGCGAAAGCAGCAGATGCTGCGATCCCAATCGCTAAAGCTGAAGCACCAAGTTTCAATGCATATTTCATTTTGCTTTCCTCCACTAAGTTACAAGCGCGTGCGTTGAATTCTGAAAGCCTAGAGCAGATAGAATCACGCATAGCTCTCGGTCAAATTACAAATGTAATGACATTCATGCAAATGTTTTTTACAATTGTAATAAACCTATTACTATTGTATTTATGAGCGCTTAATAATATGAAGAACTAGAAACGGCCAAACCAAAAAGATGGAAATGAAACGCATGGATGACTCTGAAGCCTTTGTAACAGAAGTCTGCCTGCACTACTTTGGCAACGAGATGACCCAATCTGAGATTGCAACCCAAATGGGGGTTACGCGGCTGCGGGTTAATCAAGCAATCCAGCATGCAAAAACCAACGGGATTATTAAATTTCAGATCGACACGCCCTTTATTGTAAGGTTTGAAAAACAACAACGCCTGAAAGACGCGTTGGGACTGAAACGGACCTGTATCGCACCCGTCAATGAAAACGATTACAGCTATCACCGGGCAACCGGCGCAGCCTTGGCGTCATTTATGAACGAACGTCTGCGCGAAAAAGCCTGGAAGTCAATCGGTGTCTCTTGGGGCATCACGTTAGATTTCGCCATTCAGAATTTGACAAAACAAGCCCATCCGCTCCTCGAAATTGTTTCAATTCTGGGCGGAACAGCGCAAGGCTCTTCCTTCAACTCTTTCGGAATTGCATCCGGTTTCGCGGATATTTTAGGCGCTTATTACAGCTTATTAATGGCGCCAATCTATTTGGAAGAGGCGATCAATAGAGACCTATTCCTGTCACAATCCTCTATTGAAGAACATTTTGAAAAGTTCAAAACGCTAGATGCGGTTTTGCTGACATGCTCGAATGTAACCGAAAAATCATTTCTTATTAGCAATGGGTTACCCCCTGAACTGCCTCGACAGCTGATTGAGGCGGGCGCAGTTGGCGATGTTTTGGGCAGGTTTCTTGATAAAAACGGTGATCCGGTTCTGCCGGAAATTGACGGTCGCATCATCGGCATGCCCCTCGAGGAAGTAAAAAACATTCCCGAAAAAGTAATGGCCGCGGCAGGCGAACATAAAATATCCATAATATTGGCCGCATGCCAAAAGGGCTTTGTTGACACACTTATTACAGATGAACCTACTGCTGATTTATTATTGACTGAAATAAATAAAAGGATGGGCGATAAGCCAAGCAACAATCGCTAAGGGCGGAAACGATCCCCGCATCAACAACGTTCAAAAGTCGAAAACACCACATTCTAGGAGAAAAATATGAGCCTTTCACAATTCCGCCTAGATGGCAAAACAGCACTGATCACAGGCGCAAATCGAGGCATTGGTTTAGCTATTGCGCAGCTTTTTTTAAAGGCTGGCGCGCATTGCATGTTGACCAGCCGTTCACAAACCAGCGCTTTAAACGCTTTGTTAGAGGGCAATACTCAAAAAGCCCGCTGGATCTCGGCAGATGTCACAGACGTGCAAACACCCGATAAGATTGTAGCAGAAACGTTAAACGCGTTTGGGGCGTTAGATATATTGGTAAACAACGCCGGCATTGCCGATAATGGTGATTTTCATAATTTTTCTGATAGCCAGCTTGAAAGTATCCTGGCGACGAACTTTACGGCACCTTTTCGGATTGCCCGCGAAGCAATAAAACCCATGCTATCACAGGGGTCAGGTTCAATCGTAAATATGGGTTCCATTTCAGGGTTTGTGGCAAATAAACCGCAACTGCAAGTCGCGTATAATTCATCAAAAGCAGCAATCCATCAAATGACCACGACGATGGCCTTTGAATATGCCTCCCGCGGAATAAGGGTGAATGCATTGGCGCCCGGCTATATCATATCAGACATGACAGCGGGCGGGATCGAAAATGCAGAATGGAATAAAATCTGGACAGAAAATACGCCGATGCAGCGATTTGGAAAACCATCCGAAATGGCAAACTGCGCGCTCTTTCTCGCGTCTGACGCCGCCTCATATGTAAACGGCGCCACATTGGTCGCCGATGGTGGGTATTTAACACATTAGCGCGTAGTACGACGGAGCGTCACAGAAAAGTTTCAAAGGTAGGGATCAAATCGGGCGCGTTAAATCGCCGTTAGGCAGCACTCTTGAACCGTATATGAAAACATCTGCTTCAGGTTTAAAACAAGGCGTAATCGAGTAGGGAAAATCCGTTTTGGCACACAATATACTAGCACCTGATGCCCTTGGTCCTACCGTTTGTATTGGTGAAATACTCGTTGAAATTATGGCCAAGACACCCGGCAATACGTTTCTTGAAGCGCAAACGTGGGTTGGCCCTTTCCCCAGTGGAGCCCCAGCCATTTTCATCAATCAATGTGGAAAAATCAGCGGCAATGCCGCCATCATAGGAGCCGTGGGCAAAGATGATTTTGGGCGCATAAATCTGAAGCGGTTAGCGGCTGACAATGTAGATATCTCGGGCATTGCTGTTGATCCCGACTATCCAACCGGAAGCGCCTTCATACGATATCAAAAAGACGGATCGCGCAAGTTTATCTTCAATATCGCACAATCTGCAGCAGCGCGCTTCACATGGACCGACATAGTATCGAAGGTGATCGCGCGCGCAGGGCATCTTCATATAATGGGCTCTGCGCTTGTGATGCCAAACACCTGGCCAGTGATCGAGAAAGCGCTCACCATACTAAAAACCAAAGGCGGCACGCTGTCACTGGATCCAAATCTGCGCCCAGAGCTGACTTATGACAGGCGCGTCCAAGCGCAATTTGCGCAATTGATCGATGCCTCAGATCTCTTATTGCCTTCTGGCGCAGAGCTGGAACGCGCTGCTGGTGTAGAAGGTGAAAGCGCCGCGGTGCAAAGCCTGTTTCAACGGGGCCTAAAAGAAATTGTTTTAAAACGTGGCGCCCAAGGGGCCACTTGCTTCCGGTCTGGCAAAGCCCCGATCAATGCCTTGGCCTTTGACGTACAAGAAGTTGACCCAACCGGTGCAGGGGACTGTTTTGGCGGTGCCTATGTTGCCTGTCGCCGTATGGGGTTGCCGCTGGCAGACGTATTAACATATGCCTGCGCGGCCGGCGCGCGCAATGTTACCAAATATGGGCCCATGGAGGGGGCGGGCACGCGATTGCAACTTGATGCGTTTATCCAAACCACAAAGAGGCTGGATAAATGAGTGTGACACTAGATAACTTAGCGGCGCTTCGATCGTCGGGGGTACAAAAGGGCATAACCTCTGTCTGCTCTGCACATCCAAGCGTAATTCGCGCCGCGCTGCGCCACGGGCGGGACGCCGAAGCCACCGTTTTGATAGAAGCCACCTGCAATCAGGTTAACCATCATGGCGGTTATACAGGCATGACGCCCGAACGCTTTGCCAAGCGTGTTTATAGAATTGCCAAAGAAGAAAATTGTCCGCAAAACTTAGTGGTTCTTGGAGGTGATCACCTTGGGCCCAACCCGTGGCGTGATCAACCTGTTAATCTGGCCATGCAAGAAGCCAAAAAAATGATTGCTGCTTACGTGGCCGCCGGCTTTCAAAAAATCCATCTCGATACTTCTATGGGCTGTGCTGGTGAGCCGATAGCTCTCGATGATGAAACTACGGCGCTAAGGGCCGTTCAACTGGCCAAAGTGGCCGAACGCACAGCACGCGAACAAGCCCAATTCATGCCATTTTATACAATAGGTACAGAAGTGCCGCCGCCGGGCGGCGCGGATCACAAACTCTGTGAACTCACGCCGGCCACCCCGATAGCCGTGCGGAAAACAATCGAAATACATCGCCAATTTTTTGAGCAGGCCGGATTGGCGGATGCCTTTGCCAGAGTGATTGGGCTTGTTATCCAACCAGGCGTTGAGTTTGGAAACCACAATGTCATTCGCTATGACCGTGCGAAAGCGAAAGGGCTGGCCCATATATTAACGCCAGCAGACGGGCTGGTCTTCGAAGCGCATTCCACAGATTATCAGGGGGTATCTTCGCTGTCAGAGCTCGTGCAAGACGGGTTCGCGATCCTCAAAGTTGGGCCAGAGCTCACCTTCATTTTGCGGGAAACTTTCTACGCGTTGGATCTTATTGCCTCAGACCTACTCCCCGGGTATCAAAACCGCGCGCTCAAGCAACAGATGGGCTTGCTTATGGAGGAGGCTCCAGAGCATTGGAATGGGCATTATTCTGGAAACGTAGAGGCGCAAAAATTTCTGCGCCATTATTCGCTATCGGACCGAATTCGATATTACTGGACGCACCCCAAAGCTGTGCGTGCGATCAAAAACCTCACAACAGCGCTTGACGGTAAACTTGTTCCTTTGCCCCTATTTTGGCAGCACATGCCGGCCGCTGCAGAATTTGCAGATAGGCCACTCAACGTCGAAGATATCGTTATTTGGCGGGTGACAGAATGCCTTAAATCCTATCACAGGGCCTGCAACCCTGCACGGGAAAATTAGATTTTGCGCGGAAAGACCAATGTCGATGTAAGGCAAAAATTTTGATTAAAAACGATGCAGAAAAGGATAAAAAAGATGTCTCATACGTTACAAGGAAAAGTTGCAGCCATCACAGGCGCCGCCTCAGGGATTGGGCTGTCAACGGCTGAAGCGCTGCTTGCCGCCGGTGCAACCGTGGTGTTTGTTGATCGCGATACGGACGCGCTTGAAAAAACCTGTAAAAGGCTTGGCAGTAACGCCATTCCATTGGAAGTCGATTTGCTGAATAGCTCCAGTTGCGACAGCCTGCTTTCTGGTATTTTACAAAAAGCTGGCCAATTGGACATTTTCCATGCAAATGCCGGCTCTTATATCGGCGGCGATTTAACCGAAACAAAAGACGCCGGTGCGATAGATCAAATGCTCAATCTCAACGTCAACGCCGTGATCAAAAATGTTCATAATGTGATACCGCATATGATTGAACGCGGCACGGGCGATATCGTGGTCACCTCGTCAGTTGCAGGCCATTTCCCGATTCCGTGGGAACCTGTTTATTCCGCGTCAAAATGGGCAATAACGTCTTTTGTACAAACGATGCGCCGCCAACTTTTCAAACACGGTGTTCGCGTTGGTTCTGTCTCACCAGGGCCGGTGGTCAGCGCGTTGCTAGCCGATTGGCCAGAAGAAAACCTTAAGAAGGCAAAAGAGAATGGCAGCTTGATGGACCCTAATGAAGTTGCTGACGCCATCCTTTACATGCTGACACGCCCGCGCACTGTTACAATCCGCGACATGGTGATACTACCAACGCAATTTGATATTTAAGCAGACCGTCTTAGCAGGGTTTTATTGAAGGGATATCACGGTTCCTGGCCAGAGTGATCGATATAACGAAGCCCTTGATGTTCAAGCTGCGCGCCAAAGTCTGAATTTGTGTTATTCTTTTGCGCTCTCATTTTAGACATTATGCCTCGGGAAAATTTAAGCGCGCTTGGCGGCCCCACCCTACTCTCACTTCAAGGCACTCTGACAAACCTAAAGTAGCGTAATAAAGACGCCTCAAAACACCAGCTTTGCGCGTTGCGCTGAGTTCTCTACGGATTAGCTACTGCGTTCCCATCAATATATTTGCGCGGGGTCCACAGGGATATAACGCTCAGACTACGAGCAAAGCTTCTGCGGCTAAATATTTTCCCATAAGCCTGCATTTCTTTGCAAAAATAGAGGCGGAAAAGCGTTAAATTTTAGGATGAACGATCTCGGCCTGGATAAAAGAACCGGAAATGAAAGTTTTCAGTATTGCCGCGAAATATCGTTTTTTGCTATATCCGTTATTATGGAAAATCTTGACGCAATATTATCTTTTTTGCCAATGCGTTTAAAAAAGGCACGCCGTGCCAAAGGATTATCGCTTGACGCCGTGGCCAAACTATCCGGTGTCTCGCGCAGCATGGTCAGTCAAATCGAACGCGGCGAGTCATCGCCAACGATTTCAACCTTGTGGAATTTGACCAAAGCGCTGCAAGTGGATTTCGCCGGGCTGCTTGAAGATGATCAGGAAAGCCGCGTGGAAATTCTGCGCAGCAATGATGTCCCAACGATCGAGAATCATGGCACTGGCTGCTCTATCCGTATTCTCTCCCCCCCCGAAGGTGCCGGACGGCATGAAGTCTATGAGTTGCGATTTAGCGCAGGCGGGGCGTTGGACAGCCTGCCGCACGCGCAAGGAACACGCGAACATTTGACGATCATTGAGGGGCAGTTAAGGGTGACCAGTGGCGAGGCTGTCGAACAAGTGGTCGCAGGTGACACCGCGCGCTACGCGGCGGATGTTGCGCATAATATTAGCGCTGACAGCCCTGCTCGCGCATTTTTGGTGGTGCATGGGCGTTGAAATTTCTTACTTTGCGGATCTTTATCCAATTTAACATAAATCCAATATTGCGGAATAAATTCTAATATGTAATCCTCTATGCAAATGGAGGATGCTGAAATGAACGCATTTTTAAATCACATTACAGAAACCCTTGCGCAGATTGATGCGGAAGGAATGATGAAGCGCGAGCGCCTTATCTCCTCACCGCAAGCTGGAAAAATTACAGCAAACGGTAAGTCAGTGATCAACCTCTGCGCCAATAATTATCTTGGATTGGCAAACCATCCTGATCTGATTGCCGCAGCAATAAACGCTATGGGCTCCAATGGGTTTGGAATGGCGTCTGTTCGGTTTATCTGTGGTACGCAAAATTTGCACCGTGAATTGGAAGAGCAGCTCGCCCGTTTCTTGAATAAGGATGACACGATCCTTTTTGCAGCCTGCTTTGACGCAAATGCCGGAGTGTTTGAGCCGCTGCTCGGGCCCGAGGATGCGATCATTTCAGACGCGCTAAACCACGCTTCAATCATTGATGGCATAAGATTGTGCAAGGCCAAACGCTATCGTTATGCACATTCTGATATGGCCGATCTCGACGCACAGTTGAAAGCAGCAAAATCAGATGGCGCGCGCTTTATCATGATCGCGACAGACGGCGTGTTCAGCATGGATGGAACGCTTGCAAAGCTTCCCGAAATTACAAAGCTGGCGGAAAGATATGGCGCAGTTGTTATGGTGGATGATTGCCACGCTACAGGTTTTATGGGCCCAAAGGGGGAAGGCACCGCTGCGCATTTTGGCGTGGAGGTCGATCTTATAACGGGCACGCTTGGAAAAGCCCTTGGCGGTGCGATTGGCGGTTATATCGCCGGATCGCAACCCGTCATTGATCTGCTGCGCCAACGTGCGCGCCCCTATCTATTTTCCAATTCTCTGCCACCCTCAATCGTGGCCGCAGGCATTGAGGCCGTTCGACTGGTTGCACAGGGCCACGCCTTGCGTACGCAACTTTCTGAAAACGCTGCTTATTGGCGCACCGGTTTGACACGATTGGGCTTTGATCTGCTGCCGGGCGACCACCCTATCATTCCCGTAATGTTGGGAGAGGCGCGTCTGGCGCAGGATATGGCAGCCGAGCTGTTTGAAGAAGGAGTCTATGTCAGTGGTTTCTTCTATCCCGTTGTGCCCCGCGGCCAAGCCCGAATTCGCACGCAAATGAACGCTGCCCTCACAACAGATGATCTAGAACGTGCCTTAGGCGCGTTTGAGCGCGCGGGTAAAGCTGTTGGAGCGTTAAAATGAGCGCTGAAATGAGCGCATTGATTAAAGCCCATGCCCGCGAAGGCCTGTGGCTGCGAACGGCTCCAGTCCCAGAAATCCAAGCGGATGACGTGTTGATCCGTGTCAACAAAACAGGTATTTGTGGCACGGATATCCACATTTGGAACTGGGATGAATGGGCCCAAAAAACGGTTCCGGTTCCTTTGATCACCGGCCATGAATTTGCCGGAGAAATCGTTGAAATTGGTCGCAACGTCCGAGGGATAAATTTAGGACAAAGATGCAGCGGTGAAGGCCACCTTATCGGTAAACAATCGCGTCAAAGCCGCGCCGGTAAATTTCACCTCGATCCGGAAACACGCGGCATCGGCGTTAACGAGCAGGGCGCGTTTGCAGAATACCTGCGTCTGCCTGCATTCAACGTTGTACCTTTGCCAGATGACATCAGCGACGATATCGGCGCGATCCTAGATCCTTTGGGCAATGCCGTTCACACAGCCTTGTCGTTTGATCTGTTGGGCGAAGATGTGCTGATCACCGGCGCAGGGCCGATTGGTATCATGGCGGCGGCGATCGTACGGCATGCAGGGGCGCGCAATGTGGTGATCACAGATATAAATCAAAACCGTCTTGATCTTGCGGCAACACTCGCAGACGTGGTTCCCGTAAATGTGAGTAAACACGATCTGTCTGACATTCAGGCCCAATTAAAGATTGCGCAGGGCTTTGATATTGGGCTTGAAATGTCTGGCAATCAAATTGCTCTCACTCAGATGGTCGAAGCGATGGTGATGGGTGGGCGTATTGCTCTTCTTGGAATTCCACCTGGCAAAAGCCCTGTGGATTGGAGCCGCATTGTGTTTAAGGCGATCACGATCAAGGGTATTTATGGGCGTGAGATATTCGAGACCTGGTATAAAATGATTGCCATGCTGCAAAACGGATTGGACGTGTCTGGAATTATAACGCACCGGTTCAAAATGAAAGACTACGCCAAAGGATTCGCGGCAATGAAATCTGGGCAATCAGGCAAGGTTGTCTTGGATTGGCGGGATTGCTGACACGCGCAACCTTGCCCCTCGCCTTCGTTTTTGGTTCGGAGCACCTGGCCGCTTTGGTTGGCTTTGCGGGCAGATGTTTTAATGTCCACTACGCCCATTCCCCGTTTCTAAAGACAGGGGTGGGGTCATTCGCACCATCAAGACCATCAATATTCATGGATTGAGATCCGATCATCCAATCAACATGGATCATGCTGCTGTTGCCCCCCCGGTCAATAACCTCATCATTGGACAATTTATCGCCCTGCTGGAAACATTTTGAATAACATTGGCCAAGAGCAATGTGGCAAGCGGCATTTTCATCAAACAGCGTGTTATAAAAAAGCAGGTTGCTTTGTGATATCGGGGACCCGTGGGGAACCAAGGCCACCTCGCCAAGGCGGCGCGCCCCTTCATCGGTATCAAGAAGCTTCAGAAACACGTCTTCGCCTTTCGAGGCGCTTGCTTTCGTTATAACACCGTCTTTAAAAGTAACCGCGATATCTTCGATCAGCGTGCCTTGATGCGAGAGCGGTTTGGTAGAGGTCACATACCCGTTTACCTTCAACGCATGTGGGGTGGTAAACACCTCTTCTGACGGAATATTCGGATTACAGGTCACCCCGTTTCGGGCGGTGGATGCACCTCCCATCCATTCATGACCATCTGCCAAACCCACGGTAAGATCCGTTCCCTCCCCATAAAAATGAAGCGCCGCAAAGTTTTTTTTGTTGAGCCACTCGGTGCGTGAGCGCAAGTTTTTGTTATGCACCGCCCACGCTTCATTCGGATCTGATGTATTCACCCGCGACGCATTGAAGATAGCCTCTGCCAGCGCAATTTGTGCATCCGCATCACTCATCTGCGGGAAAACAAGCTTCGCCCACTGCAGGCCGGGCCAAGCTATAATATTCCAGTTGATATCAAAGCGCGTAATTCTTTCCCGAAGCGGCGATGAGGCTTTCGACATTGCTTGGTTGGCCCGGCCCACATATTCTGGATTTTGCCCAGAAAGCAGCATTGGATCTTCACCAACCACAGCAAGCCGTGCGGTATTTTTATCAAAAGCAGCAGCCATCCCCTCAAAGAGCCAATCTGTCGTTTTGTCAAAAGACTCGGGGGCTGCGTGTTGATATCGGGCAAGGGTAATTTCCGGATCAGTATAAAAGGGGGTAACAAGCCCAGCCCCTGCTTTATAGGCATGATGCGCAAGACGTCTAACCAATGGCGCCGCTTCCATTGGAGCGGTTATCAACAGGTCTTGGCCCGGCTGCAGAGCAACCCCTGTTTTAATCGACAGCTGTGCAAGCTTATCCAGCGCGTGGCTTTCATCCCAATTCATTTTTGTCATAGCTGTCGCCCTTCCACCATTTAACGCAGGGCTGATAATGCAAGTTTCTCAAGGATGATCAACCACCCCAAATGCTTTCACGCCTTCTGTGACCATGTCTTTTCCGATCTTCGCTCAAATAAGCATGATCTGCGAATGTTTGATAAAGCGATTTAAGCTTTGCGCGTTGAGAGGTTATACGTTTGGGGCCGCGCTGCGCCCTACATTTACAAGGTTTGCATTGTTCTTCCTTCACCCCCTGTCAGATCGGCGCCAGCGGGCCTTGAGGCAGGGCTAAGCGCAGATTTTATAGTACGAAAGCCTTCGGAAAACCGGCCGCCGCGGGCCGTTGTGATCCTCAATTCCTAAAGGCCAACCGCCCTATACGTCTCTCGATCCGAACGCTCTCATAACCGCTCTCGCCGCGCAGCCTCAAGGCTGGCACTGCATGCCAGGTCTTGCGCGTCTATGCCGATTTTGCGCCTTAGCCTGCGGCTATCTGTTTGGCTTTTTCAACCAAGACTTCCGCCTGACGGATCGAAGCATAATCGATCAGGCGACCATCAAGGGAAACCGCGCCTTTTCCACTGGCCTCAGCTTCGGCCATAGCATCCAATATTCGATTGGCGCGGGTGATCTCTGCTTGAGAGGGACTCATAACTTCATTGGCCAGTGCGATCTGACTTGGATGAATCGCCCATTTGCCTTCGCACCCCAAAACAGCGGCCCGTTTTGCAGCCGCCCGATAGCCGTCCGGATCTTGAAAATCGCCAAACGGACCATCAATCGGGCGCAAGCCATTTGCGCGGGCAGCAACCACCATGCGCGCCAAAGCATAATGCCACATATCACCCCAATGCACATAGCGTGATCCGTCCTCTGCCGGGTCAGTAAGAACCGAGTAATCCGGATTAACACCCCCAATTATGGTGGTGCGCGCGCGCGTCGAGGCGGCGTAATCCGCCACGCCAAAATGCAGGCTTTCATTGCGTTTTGAGGCGGCTGCGATTTCGGATACGTTTTGCATGCCCAAAGCCGTTTCGATTATATGCTCAAATCCAATGCGTTTTTTATAGCCTTTCGCATCTTCAATCTGCGTGACCATCATATCAACCGCATAGACATCTGCAGCCGTTCCAACTTTTGGAATCATAATCAAATCCAACCGTTCGCCAGCTTGCTCAACAATGTCTACCACATCGCGATACATGTAATGCGTGTCTAATCCGTTGATCCGGATTGACATCGTTTTATGCCCCCAATCAATCTCATTTAAGGCCACAATAATATTTTTACGCGCCTGCTCTTTTTCATCCGGAGCCACCGCATCTTCGAGGTCGAGAAAGATAACATCTACATCAGATTTTGCCGCTTTTTCAAACATTTGAGCTTGCGACCCGGGCACAGCCAGTTCAGATCGATTCAACCGCGCCGGAGCTTGTTCAACAGGAAAGAAAGACATGGTTTGAAACCTTTTGTTGTGAAATATTATTGCAATTAATACCCAGTAAATGTAAAAAAATTACCCTGTCAATTAAAAATTTATCAATCCACTTTGGCTAGGTTTTGAAAACTATTCGTCTATTTTAGATCGAGACACATAGTAATGTGCGATCGCCTGCGCGCGATTGTTCACACCCAATTTGTCAAAAATATTCGACATGTGAAATTTAACGGTGTTGATCGAAAGTTCCAATCGGCTGGCAAGTTGCTTATTTGTCAAACCCTCTGCAAGCGAGTCAAGAATAAGCCTTTCCTTGCGGGATAAACTGGTGATCGGATCGTTGCGCAGTTCTCGAATATCCAGGAACGGAAACACCATTTTGCCCGCCGCAACTTCAATGCATGTTTGCACCAGCGCGTCTATCGGTGCCGATCTTGAAACGAACGCGGCGGCCCCTGCCGCCATTGCTTGCCGCGGAATATCACTGTCTTTATCATCGCCATAGATCAAAATCCGCGGAGGCACGTTTTGGCTGCGCAAAACATCAATGAGTTTTGCGGCTCCTAAATCCCGAATGGTCCAGTCAATCACGCAAATCTGCACATCTATCCGCAAAATCACCGCCAGAAAGCTTTCTGATGTACCGCTGGTTGCCACCAAAGAAAAGCGGTCATCATCTTCGAAAACTTCCGACATGGCGGAAAGAACCAACGGGTTTCCATCCGCAATCATTATATCGATTGGCAGCTCTTTTTCAGTCAACATAGGCTTCTCTCACCTGAGTTTACCACCCGTTTGGCGCTCAAAACAAAGTTTTGACCCCATTACGACCATTATGGGTGGGTAATTTCCAATACTATTAGATGTCCAAAGGCAGGAAGTACTGATGTTTGTTTCCATTGTCAAACAAAATACATTGTCGTCGACGCAATGAGAATCGGTTCTTTAGGAGGCATCATGTTAGAGACCCAAATCTTCACGAAGTTAGAAATTCCAGATACAATCGCAGCGGGGCCCGGGCCAGGAAATACCGACGAGCGCGTACTTGCCGCCTATGCGGGCGCCGGTCTTGCTGACCATATGCACGCGGATGTGTTGCGCGGAATGGTCGAATGTAAACGAATGTTGCGTCAGGTCTGGGGAACGCAAAACGTGCATACCTTCGGCGTTGCCGGAACCGGATGGAGCGGCCTTGACATGATGTTCAGCGGCGTACAGCCCGGCGACAAAGTGGTGATGTTCGTAAATGGCACCTTTTCAGGGATTGACGGATTGACGGCGCGAATGCGCGCCGCAACCGCCGAAGAGCTTGCGCAAAACCCGCTAGACCCCCAAGCGGCATCCGTGATTGTGGTAACAATCGAGCATGGAGCCTCAGTGAGCGGCGATGTGATTGAAGCGGCATTGCAAGAACATAAACCCAAATGGGCGGCGATGGCGCATTGGGAAACCGGATCTGGGCGGATCAATGATCTTGAAGGGTTCAGCGCAGCCTGCGAAAAATATAACGTTTTGGGCCTTGTAGATGCGGTGTCATCTTTGGGGGTTGGCGCGTTCCGGATTGATGATTATCCGGGCATCCATGGATGGGCGTCTTGTCCGCAAAAAGGTCTGTCATGTTTGCCCTTAACCTATGCACCTGTCTCGTTCTCGGACCGGTTCATCGAAACGCTCAATACCAGCGGCACGCGCACCTTTGTACATCATCCAGTTATGGAAGCCCGTCACTGGGCGATTATAGAGGGAAAAGATGTTGAAAAAGGTACCTATCATCGCACCCATTCCGCTTATGCCGTGGCCGCGTTTCATGAAGCGCTTCGGATTACGCTGAACCAAGGTTTAACGGCCCGTGCGCAGGAATATGCCTATCATGAAGCTGCGTTGCGTATCGCGGTTGAAGCGATGGGCTGCGAGGTGACCTCGAATATGACATCCTTGGTTGTGTTAAACCTGCCAAAGGCTTTGGCAGGGCGCGAAATGGAGCTTGTGCAACATTGCCGGGCGCAAAATTTTGGAATTTGGCCCACGCTTTCTGAGCCAGTGCAAGTGCGTATTGGCATTTTAAACCTACTCTCCCAATCCGCAGTAACCGATATCGTGTTGCGTTTCGCGCAGGCAATCCGGGATTTGGGTGGAGAGGTAAACGATGCGCGCGTGATGGCGGCGCTGGATGCATCCTATAAGCCAGCGGTCGCCGCCGAATAACCCCCCCACTCTGCTGCTCCAGTCTTAAGGAAAAGATCATGGATATCCACGAATACCAGGCGAAAGAAATCTTGGCGAATTTTGGCGTGGAGATACCGCCGGGCGCTTTGGCATATAGCCCAGAGCAAGCCGCCTATCGCGCCCGCGAATTGGGGGGCGAGTGTTGGGTTGTGAAAGCTCAGATACATGCGGGCGGTCGCGGAAAAGCCGGTGGCGTAAAGCTTTGCCGCAGCGATAATGAGATCTTCACAATCTGTGAATCTTTGTTCGGACATAAGCTTGTTACGCACCAAACGGGCGCCGAGGGCAAAGGCATTTACCGCGTCTATGTCGAAGCGGCAGTGCCCATCGAACGAGAGATTTATCTGGGCTTCGTTTTGGATCGCACCTCCCAGCGGGTCATGATCGTTGCATCTGCAGAGGGCGGTATGGAAATCGAAGATATTTCCGCGGAACGGCCAGACAGTATCGTGCGGGCGACTGTAGAGCCTGCCGTTGGCTTGCAGGATTTTCAATGCCGACAAATCGCTTTTAAATTGGGGATCGATCCGGCACTGACGCAGAGCATGGTGCGCACCCTAAAAGGCGCTTATCGGGCCTTTCGGGAATATGACGCGACAATGGTCGAAATAAACCCTTTGGTGATTACGGGGGATAATCGCATTTTAGCCTTGGATGCGAAGATGACCTTTGATGACAATGCCCTCTTTCGTCATCCAAATATCAGCGAATTACGGGACAAAAGCCAAGAGGACCCCCGCGAAAGCCGAGCAGCAGATCGCGGCTTAAGCTATGTGGGGCTTGAAGGGAATATCGGCTGCATCGTCAATGGCGCAGGTTTGGCCATGGCCACGATGGATACCATTAAATTGGCGGGGGGTGAGCCGGCGAATTTCCTAGATATTGGTGGAGGCGCTACACCCGAACGGGTGACCAAAGCCTTTCGACTGGTCTTATCAGATAGCAATGTTCAGGCAGTGCTGGTGAATATATTCGCTGGTATCAACCGCTGCGACTGGGTCGCAGAAGGCGTTGTGCAAGCCTTACGGCAAGTCAGTGTAAACGTGCCTGTGATTGTAAGATTGGCAGGAACAAACGTTGAAGCAGGGCAAAAAATACTTGCAAAATCGGGGCTCCCGATCATTCGCGCAACAACTTTGAATGAGGCTGCCGAACGTTCTGTTGCCGCTTGGAAAAGCGGCAATTCGGATATAAAAAAATTGAGGGCCGTCACATGAGTATTCTTATTGACCAAGATACCCGCGTCATCGTTCAGGGCATTACCGGAAAAATGGCACGATTTCATACGGCCGATATGCTGGCCTATGGCACCAATGTGGTGGCGGGTGTCGTGCCCGGAAAAGGTGGCCAAACCGTTGAGGGACTGCCGGTTTTTGACACCGTAGAAGAGGCCGTTGCGCAGACAGATGCAGAAGCCAGTCTGGTCTTTGTGCCCCCCCCCTTTGCCGCTGACAGTATTATGGAAGCCGCAGATGCTGGCATTAAATACTGCGTTTGCATCACCGATGGCATCCCTGCTCAGGATATGATTCAGGTCAAACGGTATATGTATCGATATCCCAAAGATCGGCGGATGGTCCTGACGGGGCCAAATTGCGCGGGCACAATCAGCCCTGGCAAGGCTTTATTGGGGATCATGCCCGGCCATATCTACCTGCCGGGTCATGTTGGCATCATCGGTCGCTCTGGCACCCTTGGATATGAGGCTGCGGCACAGCTGAAAGCCCATGGTGTAGGAGTATCTACATCGGTTGGGATCGGCGGGGATCCGATTAACGGATCTTCATTTAAAGATCTATTACAGCGCTTTGAGGAAGATGATGACACGCATATCATTTGCATGATCGGCGAAATAGGTGGGCCACAAGAAGCCGAAGCAGCGGCCTATATCCGCGACCATGTGAAAAAACCAGTCGTGGCATATGTGGCGGGTTTAACCGCGCCGAAAGGGCGCACGATGGGCCATGCTGGCGCGATAATCTCGGCCTTTGGCGAAAGCGCAAGTGAAAAAGTTGAAATCCTATCTGCGGCGGGCGTTACCGTTGCTCCTAATCCCGCGGTCATCGGTGATACAATCGCAGACGTTTTGAAAGAGGTCGCGTGATGAGTGGAGCCTTAATCATGAATAAAAAACCACGCGTTTTGGTAACGCGGCGTTGGCCATCGGCAATCGAAAGCAAATTATCGGAGGAATTTGACGCTGTATTCAACCGCTCAGACACCCCCCTTAACGCAACCGATTTTCGTCAGGCGTTTTCGGATTTTGATGCAATTTTGCCAACGGTCACCGATAAATTGGGCCCCGAAGTGCTGGATATGGCACAGGCACGCACAAAAATATTAGCAAATTACGGTGTTGGCTATAGCCATATTGATACCCATGCGACGCAGAAATTGGGAATAACCGTCACGAATACCCCCGATGTTTTGTCGGATTGCACCGCAGACTTGGCGATGACGCTTTTGTTGATGGTTGCGCGGCGGGCCGGCGAGGGCGAGCGTGAAATCCGCTCTGGTAATTGGTCAGGTTGGCGCCCCACGCATATGATGGGGTCTAAAGTGACAGGAAAAACATTGGGAATTGTCGGGTTTGGCCGCATCGGACAGGCGATGGCGCAGCGCGCACATCATGGCTTTGGGATGAAGATCGTGGTGCATAATCGCTCTGCGGTAAAACAGGCAATTCTCAAACGGTATAATGCCACGCAAGTTGCGACGCTTGATGATTTATTGCCGCAAAGCGATTTTGTGTCCCTGCATTGTCCGGGCGGCGCTGAAAATCGCCATTTGATGAATAACCGCAGGCTCGAATTGATGAAACCAGACGCTTTTTTAATAAATACGGCCAGAGGAGAGGTGATCGATGAATATGCGCTCGCGCAATCGCTGATGTTTGGGTGTATCGGCGGCGCCGGCTTGGACGTGTATCAGGGCGAACCAAAGATTTCATCCCATTTATTACAATGCGATAATTTAGTCGTACTTCCCCATTTGGGCAGTGCCTCAATCGAGACCCGAAACGAGATGGGAAATAGAGTGGTTCAAAATCTGATAGAATTCTTCAACGGCCGTGAACCTCTGGACAAGGTCGCTTAAAAGGGTTCAGGCGTGATCATTCTATTTGAGCTATCAAGATAGAGTGCACCTGCTTATGTGAATTGGCCACAGCTGCGTTTTGCCCCCAAATACCCAAGAATGGCAATGAAGCGATCGGAATCAAAACGCAGGGCAAGCCGGTTCCCGAAAAGCGCGAGCCGAATGGCCTCGGCCTCTTTGCGGAAGATTGCGTGCAAGAGTGGGGTGCCCAAAGATTGTCTTTCCATAAGGGTTTCGATTTCGAACGGATAGACGCCGCCAAGGGTCGAAAAAGTCGTTTCCCAATCGGTATAGAGCCATCCAATTTCATATCCAAATTTTGCAATGCAAGAGCTTTACTACTGCGCTCTCAACGGTATTCCAAAGATCCGAAATCAGTCTGGCGAAACGAGCAAGAGGGGTGACGATAAACGGGGCTCCCCTGTGCGTAAGCCTCTGCCTTTTCAAATTAAAAATGGTCGGAAGAAAGGCTCAATATTCCTTCAGAAAAAAATTCAGATACCTTAAAGGTGAGCTTCGTTATTTGTACCTCTGGGTATATTTCTGATTGCCAGAGGCAATAAGAGCAGAACCAATCAGCGCAAGGAATTGCCTTTATCAATAGTCTGACGGGTTAATGATAAATGTTGAGTGATCAGTGATGGGAACTTTAGCGATAGAGCATTCAAACATTAGACATGTTGCGCCGCATTTTCTTTACCTAAATTCAGGATTTGGGTACACCTTATATGTTAGATTTGCCTCAAAGAAATCTGCAATGATCTCAAAGGGTATGTTGCAAACGAATAAAAGATCCAAAAACATCGCATAAAAAACGACTTTGACGCAGCTTGCAACAAATTCATTCACAAGAATAGGTCAGAGACGGTTTTGTTAGATGGCGCGGATCTGGAATTGGTTTATCACGCAGGCAATGTGGATTTTGAACGCGTAGATTGTGCGTAAATTCACGCGCAGAAACTATTTAAATTTCATCAGAAATAATTTCTTCTCCAGTAAATATTATCACTTGGGTGGCGGCGTTTTTTCAAAACTTGGAACATCTTTGGGTATGATGTGATACGGCTGTTGATCAATGCAAAAAATTGCTGCCTTAGGACTAAACCAAGAGTGATCGTCCAATGTGCCAATTTTCAAAACCAACATGCCCGGTCGAGGAGGGCTTTTGACACAGATATGCGTACCACAATTTCCGCAAAAATATCTGATCCGCGGGGAGTCTAAATCACGCCTTGAGAATGTTTTCAGTTCACCCTTTGTGACACGAAACGTCTCTTCCAAAATTACGATAGAGGCATTTGCTTCACCGCCCGAAAGATAGCGGCATTCTCTGCAATGGCAGAGCAATTGAGATTGTATCGGATCCTCAAACTCAAACCGAATATCTCCACAATAACATTTTCCAGTATGGGTCATCTAACCACCTTTTCTGCGTTTGGGTTCATCAATTTTTGGAGCGTAATATGCAATTGTTTCATGGGTCTCTTTTGCATTTATGTCTCCCACGAAAGTTGCTTTGGAACGCATAAATGCTTCTCTGTCTAACTCAAACCAAAATGTGGGTGGATCAAGCGTGCCTGCAGTTACCCCGATTAATCCCTGTCTTACTTCTAATTTGATAAAGACAGTTGTCGCGCAGGTATCGCAAAAGAATGTTTCCCACTGCGTACCACTTTCGCTCGTAAAAGTGTATTCCTTAGCTTTACCTGCGGTGATTTTGAAGTTTTCATCTTTAAAATACGCAAGCGTACCAAATGCTGATCCCGTTCGAAGTTGACAATATCGACAATGGCACACGGCACCGATCTCAGGGGTTCCCATCACTTTATATCTGAGATCACCACACAGACATCCGCCGTTGTGTTCTGACATCGAAAAACCCCTCTCGGTCTAAAATTGCTTGGCCGAATACTGCGTTACTCTAGAGATCATCCTAACCGCTTTAATTGCAAGTTGAACACCCAGTTCTGCTGTGGGGCGGTTAAAACTATTCCGCATATGCATCGTGAATTTTTGTTATTGCCATTTTAGCAGCATATTCATGCAAAGAGGCCTCCCTTCGGTCGCCTCGTATGTTTCCCTTTTGCCTCGCAGAAATTTCAGAAACCAATTCTCTAAATTCAAGATCACCTTCTAAATCATGAAGGTCTATATATGATAGCAGATTAGAAACGGCTTCTTCCTAACCTGTGATGTCTTTCAACTTACCTTCTATGCTCTGAAGGTTCTGCAGAAGTTTCCCAATCTTTTCATCCATGATTGGTTGAGATAGGGCGACTGCTCATCTTTTTTTATGTGAGGCAGAGAGCTGCCTGATTTAAAAGAGGCTCTGCTCCATCTATGGTATTGCTTGTGCTCAAACAGTAGCCGATCCAGAGCCTCCTTTACGAAAGCCCCTCAGAATTCCGAAACCCTTGACGACCGACAGGTGGAGAATGCGTGTGTATCCCGCTTATATCAGCGTGATTGGTATATACTATGTCTTCTCCCTTGTTAAAGAAGAGAGATACGAGTGTAGGCAATATGGATGAATCTAAAAAATGTCCGGAGGGTTTTCCTAGAAACGTTAAAGAATTATCAAGCAAACTGCATTGTTTCAGCTGCGTCAAGCTTCTTGGCCGGGTTTCCGGCCTGTTTGTGTTCCGTGCATTTCCAAGCGTCTATCTTAACGCTAACGGGCGCCGCCTAATTCCAAGCACCCAGCGTGCTTGCTTGAGAATTTATTTGATCTAACCGCTCTAAATTAACGATTGTGGATAGCATGAGCCGATCTTGGCTCCAATCACCTGAACGCTGGATCGCCACTGCGCATAACAGCACAGATGCCACAAGCGGCACAATGAAACAGAGAGTCAAAATACGCGGGCGCCGCATATGATTGGCATGAAGAAGCGACACGACCCGCTGTTCTAAAAAGCTTTTTCTACCTTCTCGCCAAGACAAGCGATCTGCTGTCACCAAGGTGACCTTTGGAAACGCGATCAAAAAGCTTCGATCTTTGCGTAGGGTTCTTTGGCAAACGGATAGCAAAGTTTCGCAATAAGAAACGATATCAACCCGACCTTTTTTTAGCACTTCGCTGTCACAGCTTAATTCGCGCAAATGTTCCACTTGCCGCTTCCAGGCGTGATAAGCCGGGTTCCAAAAAAAGATTGGCTTTAAAACTTCGAGTAAAATCTCCCATTCGATATCGCCTTGCCGCAAATGCTGCAGCTCATGCGCCAAAGATACTTTCATCTCATCCTTTTGGCCAAGCATATGGGACGGGATCACAATATAGTAATTTCGCAAACCACGCGTTGAGAAAGGCACCAATATCCGGTCAGATAAACCGATTTTTACCCGCCCCAACTTACGCCAAGCGTGGCTTTGACGCACTATTCTGTAGAGACAAAATGCTGAAAAAATTAGCCTCCCAACAGATATCACACCCCCCAATAGAAATACGGCAATTATGCTTGACGCGCCCCATCCAGCAGCATTTGCTACATTTTCGGTTACAGCGCCCCGGACTGCCAAAAGACGCTCTAAATCGGACGCTTTCATATCAAATCCACCGCTTAAATAATGCGAGACAACTTGATCCGACAGATTGAACTTTAAATGCGCGGTAAACCCGTGTGTTTGCAAAGCATTCAACATTAAAATCAAAGCAGGGGAAATAAGAATGGCCAAGAATAAAGCGTTCAAAAGTTTCAAATGGCTTCGATAAGCATGCTGTAAGCCAAAGGATCGTAATAGATAGCGACAGATCCACCACCCGGAAAATGCTACTAAAATCAAAATATTTAATGTGATAAAAACATCTAAAATTGCACTAATCGATATCATTTTTTAACCTCTTATCCACAAGTTCACGGATTTGAGACAAGGCTTCTTCTGTCAGAGAATCGTCATTCACCAAACGTGCAACCAAAGAGGCAGGCGCATCGTCAAACAATTTGGTGGACAGATCTTTTAGCGAGCGCGCTTGATAAGCCTGTTTTGCCAAAGCCGGTTGATAAACATGGCTTTTGCCTTCTTTGCGGCTGGTAACAAATTCTTTTTGCTCTAAAATCCGAAGTATTGTTGCTGCGGATGTATAGGCCAAACCACGCTCATTCGGCAGTTTGTCCAGCACATCGCGCACAGTGGCTTCCCCTAAGGTCCAAAGCTTACTCATAAATTCCAACTCAACTTCAGTCAGAAATTCATGTTTTTTCTTCTCTCTCATTAAATTTGGTCCTCGGGCTATGTTTGCCGTGCTTACCATATCAGTAAACACGAAGCATCATTAATTCCAAAGTGAAATTTCACACTTTCCAAAAGCAGAAAACCATCCACCCAATACTGATCGCCACTGGCCACCATAATGGTTGCCCCATCACGCCAAGCCACGCCAAAAAGATATAAGCTGCCCCCAATAACGAAATAAACAATCTATCACCGCGCGTGGTCGTTAAACCCAACACACCGCGCCGCTCATCGCCACCCGGTCGACGTATTTCCAAAACGGTGATTACTGCCATCGCTGAGAAGATTCCGCAAAACAGCAGAAATGTAGCCGGTGTCCAGGCCATCCAAAAATCTGGCCATAACGGGGCCGTCCAAGAAAATCCAACCTCTTCTTTTTTTGCCGCCACTTTTCCCCAACCAGTGGCGAGCGCTTGATTCAATGGCAAAACCAAGAATAGGAATGAAATAAAGCGAAACATCACACCCTTCCCAGGGCAAAACCCTTAGCTATGTAATTGCGTACAAAATAGATAACGATTGCCCCCGGAATAATGGTCAGCGTTCCGGCGGCAGCCAGCAAACCCAATTCATATCCGGCAGAAGAAGCCGTTTTGGTCATCGTTGCCGCAATAGGCTTTGCCGCAACTGCAGTCAGCGTTTTAGCCAATAAAAGCTCGACCCATGAAAACATAAAGCAAAAGAAGGCTGCAACGCCGACTCCAGCTTTGATCGTTGGCAAAAAGATAGAGATGAAAAACCTTGGAAAAGAGTACCCATCAACATAGGCGGTTTCATCTAGCTCTTTGGGAACCCCCCCCATAAAGCCTTCTAAAATCCAAACCGCTAAGGGGATGTTGAACAAGCAATGCGCCAGCGCAACGGCCAAATGGGTGTCAAATAAACCAACCGAGGAATAAAGCTGAAAAAATGGTAGGGCGAATACAGCCGCCGGAGCCATACGATTTGTCAGCAACCAGAAAAACAATTGTTTGTCGCCTAAGAACCGATAGCGCGAAAAAGCATAGGCCGCAGGCAGCGCCACGCTGACGGAAATAACTGTATTGAGCGATACATACAGGATCGAATTATAATAGCCCCAATACCAAGTTGGATCGGTGAAAATGACGCGGTAGTTGTCAAAGGTAAATGTTTGCGGGAACAGGCTAAACCCAGATAGAATCTCGCCCGTGGTTTTAAAGCTCATCGCCACCAACCAATAAATAGGCAACATCAGAAACAGAATATAGATAATCGGAATTAATGACCGTTTTCTCATTTTCGATCATCCTTTGTCATCAAAGTGTAGAACAGCCAGCTCACCAACAAGGTGATGGCGAAATATATTAAAGACATTGCCGCCGCAGGGCCCAGATCAAACTGACCAAGCGCTATTTTCACCAAATCAATCGACAGCAAGGTGGTTGAATTGCCAGGACCACCACCGGTTAAGACGAAAGGTTCCGTATAAATATTGAAGCTGTCCATGAAGCGCAGAAGAATGGCGATGGTCAGCACCGTCTTCATTTTCGGCAATTGAATATAGCGAAACACTTTCCAGGGTGATGCGGCATCAATTTTAGCCGCTTGATAATAGGCGTCGGGAATAGAGACCAACCCAGCATAAGATAAAAGCACCACAAGCGAGGTCCAATGCCAAACATCCATCACAATAATGGTCACCCAAGCCGCAAAGGGATTTTGTGTCATATCGTAAGTGATGCCCAAAACATTGTTCATCAAATATCCCAAAAGACCGATTTCAGGCAGGGTAAAAATATTCCACATGGCCCCAACCACATTCCATGGGATCAACATCGGCAACGCCATCATGACCAAGCAAACCGAAACCCAGATCCCCTGGCGCGGCATAGAAAGTGCAATGATAATGCCCAAAGGCACTTCAATAATTAAAATTGAGGCTGTGAATAAGAATTGCCGACCCAACGCGGCTTGAAAACGCTCAGAGCGCAGGATTTGTTCAAACCAATCCACCCCCTGCCAAAAAAACACGTTGTTTCCAAAGGTTTCTTGCACCGAATAATTCACAACCGTCATGATTGGAACCAACGCGTTAAAGGCAACCAACAACAAAACAGGCAAAACGAAAAACCATGCTTTCTGATTTTCAGTTTTCATGTTTGTGCCTCCGTTGCGATCCATCCATCCCGATAAAGCCGCGTGTGATCTTGACGAAATGCCAAATTCACCCAATCGCCTTTCGCGGGCATCTGACCTGCACCGACGGCTTTGATGTGACTGGAACCTACAACAACTTCCACGATAGAATGCCGCCCAACATCAGAAACTTTATAAACTTGGCCCGGAATGCCGTTCTCGGCAAAGGAAATAAATTCCGGACGTATTCCCAATTGAAGCTGGCCGCCTGATCCAATTACAGGTCCTTCCAACGCCATCACATGATTTTCAAAAAGTACCTCGCCATCTTTCAGCGTAACCGGCAGGATATTCATGCCCGGAGATCCGATGAAATGCCCTACGAAAACATGCTGTGGACGTTCGAATAATTCCACTGGGGTGCCGATTTGTACAACCTCGCCCTCTTGCATCACCACCACTTGATCGGCAAAGGTCAAAGCTTCTGTCTGATCATGCGTGACATAAATCATCGTAGCCCCAACCCGCTGATGCAGTTCTTTAAGTTTGGACCGTAATTTCCACTTCAAATGAGGGTCAATGACGGTCAGAGGCTCATCAAACATCACCACATTCACATCTTCGCGCACCAACCCGCGCCCCATAGATACTTTTTGCTTATTATCGGGAGATAGATTTGATGCCCGGATATCGAGCATGTCTTCAACCTCTAACAAGGCGGCAATTTGCACCACCCGGCTGGCGATTTTGTCTTCATCGACGCCGCGATTGCGCAGCGGAAAAGCAAAGTTTTCGCGCACCGTCATCGTGTCATAAATGACTGGGAATTGGAAAACCTGAGCGATATTGCGTTGATCAGGTGGAAGATCGGTGACATCGCGATCATCGAATAAAATGCGCCCCGATGAAGGTTTTAACAACCCCGAAATAATATTCAGCAAGGTGGATTTTCCGCATCCCGACGGCCCCAACAGCGCATAGGCGCCACCATCTTGCCAATCAAGGTCGATTTCTTTGAGCGCATAATCCTGAATATTTGCAGGGTGAGGCAAATAAGAATGGCGCAATTTAGACAGCGTTATTTTGGCCATCAGGCAACAAACCTCCCATCCGGGTCGAAGTAAAATGCTTGGCTGACATCCATGAAAAATTCATGCTCCTGCCCCACATTATAACGGTAGACGCCATGGGCAAGAGACACCCAGCTATCTGCGCCCATTTGGAAATGCGCACTGGAATCCGAGCCGGATAATTCTGTTACCAAAACGCGCCCTGGAACGGCGATGCTTTGCGCATTTTGGGCCGTAGGGGTAACGTGGTGGGGGCGAATTGCCATTGTGTAAGTACCATCTGGCAAAACGGCCGCGCCTCCGCTTAGCGGCCAACTGGGCCCATTATCGATTTGCGCCAAAGCGCCTTTTTTAACAATAATGGCTGTGTTGATTGGAGGGTCGGAAAAGACCCGAGCTGCGGCAAGGCTTTGCGGGGACCGGTAAATGTCAGCCGTCGGACCGAATTGGGTTGTAACCCCGTCATCCATAAGCACCGTCTTTCCGCCCAACAGCAACGCCTCTTCCGGCTCAGAAGTCGCATATACCACCACGGCTCCGCGCCCCGCGAATAATTCAGGCAATTGTTCGCGCAGTTCTTCGCGCAACTTATAATCCAGATTTGCAAGCGGTTCGTCTAAAAACACCGTGCGGCTTTCCTTGGCAATGGCGCGCGCCAAAGCGCAGCGCTGTTGTTGGCCTCCGCTTAATTCATGGGGGCGTCGTGCCAACATTGGGCGCAGCTGTAAAATATCCGCAGCCTCTTCCACACGCCCGGCGATTTCTGACTTGGCCATACCCGCTACGCGCAGCGGAGATGCGATATTGTCGAAAACGGTCATATGGGGGTAATTCACAAAAAACTCATGCACCAAACTGATATTTCGCTTTTGCGTTGACAGCTTTGAAACATCTTCTCCATTCATCAATATTTGACCCGTTGCCAAAGGGTCCAAACCCGCCATCAATTTGATCATCGAGGTCTTTCCAGAGCCGGTTTGACCCAGAAGTACGTTAAAGTGACCCGGTTCAAAAAGCAGCGATGTTGGTTTGATATGCGTGATCCCGCGGATCACTTTACTCGCCCCTCTCAGCTCTAAGGTCATTGGTTATCTTTCTACATTCAATGTCGGTGTATCATTATGAAACGGCCAGAGCTTGGCAACAGCTCTGGCCTGAATTGGCCCCATTTGGATAGGGCCAAACTTTGTTACTTATTCCAACGGGCTACGAGTTCATCATAGTTTACCGTCTGACCTTGTGGTTTTTCGTTGTCCAGCTTCGCTTTCGCGCCGCCTTTACCCAACCATACAGATGGATCTTGCTCCTCATTCAAACGAGGACCACATCCGCCATAGACATTGGCAGCTTCATCCGCAGCTTGCATCCGTGCCATGGTGATATCCATTTCTTCGGCCAAGCGATCCATCGCTTGCTGTGGCGTAAACGCACCTGAATTCACATCTCCGATTTGCTGCCACCAAATTTGGGCCAGCTTTGGATAATCAGGAACGTTGATCCCAGTGGGTGACCAAGCGACGCGATCAGGTGAGCGATAGAATTCGACTAAGCCCCCCAGTTTTGGAGCACGCTCGGTGAACGAGGCATGGTTGACCGAGCTGTCGCGCGTAAATGTCAGACCGACATGTGATTTTTTCACATCGATGGTTTTTGACGTCACGAATTGCGCGTAAAGCCAGGCCGCTTGCGCACGCTCAGATGGGGTGGATTTTAAGAATGTCCAAGATCCCACATCTTGATAGCCAACCTTTTGGCCTTTTTCCCAATATGGACCATGCGGTGAAGGTGCCATCCGCCATAAGGGGTTGCCGTCGCTATCAACCGTGTTGTTGCCCTCTGACTGCGGCTTCACCATATCTGCCGTAAACGCTGTATACCAGAAAATCTGCTGGGCCACATTGCCTTGGGCCAAGGCTGGCAAAGATTGGTAGAAATCGTAGGATGCGGCACCGGGAGGGGCATAATTGCGCAGCCACTCATCCCATTTGCGGATTGCATATACCGCCGCTGGGCCGTTTGCCGCCCCGCCACGTGAGACAGAGGCGCCGGCAGGGTTACACGATCCCGCTTCCATGCGAATGCCCCATTCATCAATTGGCACACCGTTCGGCTCACCTTTGGAACCGGTACCAGCCATTGACAGCCACGCATCCGTCATCCGCCAACCAAGATCTGGCGCACGTTTACCGTAATCCATATGGCCATAAATAGCGACGCCATCCACTTCTTTCACATCATTTGAAAAGAAATCGGCAATGTCTTCATAAGCAGACCAGTTTACTGGAACACCCAGCTCATACCCATATTTTGCTTTAAACGCCGCCTTGTTGTCGGCATCGTCAAACCAATCCTTGCGGAACCAGTACAAGTTGGCAAATTGCTGGTCAGGCAATTGATACAGGTTGCCATCGGGACCTGTTGTGAATTGAATGCCCATAAAATCGTCTAGATCAAGCGTGGGCGATGTTGTTGCAGCCCAGTCGCCGGCCATTTGTTCTGTTAGGTTATACGCCAATTGCAAACGTGAATGGGTTCCAATCAAATCAGAATCGTTCACATACCCATCATAAAGGTTGCGCTGCGTTTGCATCTGCGTTTGCACCGCTTGCACCACTTCACCTTCGCCCAGAATCTGGTGATTCACCTTAATTCCAGTAATCTCTTCGAACGCCTTGGTCAGCACTTCGCTTTCATATCCATGGGTTGGAATGCCCTCGGATAAAACATTTACTTCCATGCCACTATAAGGCTTTGACGCTTCAATAAACCAATTCATTTCGGCCATTTGCTCATCCTTTGACAAGGTCGATGGCTGGAATTCTTGGTTAATCCATTTCTGGGCCGCTGCCTGATCGGCAATAGCAGTCCCATGCCCTGCAATGACAGCCAAAGCCGCCGTTGCAGAGAGTAAATACTTACGCATAGTATATCCTCCCGAAAAATTTTTAACCGGTCTTTGCCGGATAATGATATCGTAATATTATGGAAATATAACTGTCAAACTAAAAATTTAGTAGATTGAAAATAAAAGTGAAATATTTAAAAAACAATAACTTGTATAGCATCATTTCTCAGTACTACTAATTTTTATATTCTCTAATAAGGTTTCTGGTACTGGTGGTTTCATGTTCAATGCGTGATATGGCCTGATACGGTTTTATTGCCTAAGCCAAACATTGATGGCGATCTGGGCTTGTCTTGTGGTGTGGACCCATTCAGCGTTAAGCGCTTCTTTTCGCAATGTCCCGTTAAACCGCTCATTATACTATGTGTCGGGCAAACAGTATCCCACACTGTTTTCTAATCCCTCCACATTCCCAAGGCGAGCCCGGATAGGTTTGGATAAATGCGAGACATGAGAGACCAAGCCATATGTTGTCTCTAGATCATACGTAAGTTTGAGCAATTCATTTTATCGTTAATAACAATCAAAAGCGTGCCGTACTGCTCAGGCTTTAAAAAGACCACGTTTTTATACTAGTCGTTTTTTCACAATTCGGATGTCGTTTAAATTGGCGCGCGCAAGGATTGGATGCTTACGCTGAGTATTGCCGATCGCGGAGAGTATGATGACAGAACCTTCCAAAACCCCATCAAATTCAAACTGGAATTATCATCCAGAGTTACCGCTGGCTGATAATTCTATATTCAAATGGCCACCAGATCCAAACTTCGCAGCAAACTGGCTCCGGACCAACTGGTTAAACCTATCCGAACGTGTTCTGATGTTGCTGCTCGCCATTTTACTGTGGATTTGGGTCTATCCAGATTTGGAAGCCGCTAAGGAATTTTCTTCTGGCTGGATAGCCCAGGTTTGGATAATCAACCTTGCCCTATTAAGCAGTATTGCCGGAGGGCTGCATCTTTGGTTCATCAAGTACAATAAACAAAACAAGAACCTTAAATTTGACCGTCGCGACCAAGGCAAAAACAACAAACTTTGGAATTTCTCTGATCAGGTTAAAGACAATATGTTTTGGTCGCTTGGCTCAGGCGTTATTCAACTAACCGCCTTTCAAGTGGTTACAATGTGGATGATGGCCAATGGATATGCGCCTACCGTAACGCTCAGCTCAAATCCTATTTGGTTTCTTCTGGCATTTTTGCTGCTCCCAATATGGTCGGCCTTTCATTTTTATTGGGTGCACAGGTTGTTACATGTCCCGCTCCTTTACAGAAAAGTGCACTCTCTACATCATCGCAACGTCAACATTGGCCCATGGTCTGGATTATCCATGCATCCAGTTGAGCATTTTCTTTATCTGTCATCCCTATGCATTCACTGGTTTGTTGCCAGCCACCCAATACACTTGATTTTCCATATTATTTACCAAGGGCCTGGTGCCGCTATAACCCATACTGGTTATGAAGATCTGCTGATTAAAGACAAACGCCGATTAGCGTTAGGGACGTTCTATCACCAACTGCATCACCGATATTACGAATGCAACTATGGCAATCAAGAAATGCCTTGGGATAGATGGTTTGGAACGTTCAATGACGGAACGGATGAAGCAACGCGTGTCACCCGTGAACGCAAGAAAACGATGCATAAATAAAATACATCAAAATCTTAAACGCATAGATTTTATAGCTGTCTCCAATCACAGGACATGCAAAGTTGGCCAACAAAAATCTCTTTCTAAAATTAGCTGAAGTATTCAACGGAAATCAAGAGATTGAAAGATTCGCCTCGCAAGAACTGATTGCAAATGCGCATACACCACTCGTTTTAGGGTCAGGAAAACCTTTGGCATCAGACTTCATCAATACGATGCAGTATGAGTACGCTCATCCCATTTGTTCCTTGATCCTAGAGATCCCCTTTGACTGGGCTCCACCAGAAACCTCAAATAGTAGATTATATAAGCAACATAGTATTTTCAAAGCGCATGTAGAGCTTCTTGGGCCTGATGGCTTAGTGCATTCAAATAAAGTACGGATAGGCCTGTATGGAATGCTCCCACATTCAGAATATGGCATCCGAACACATCCTGCTGAAGAAATATATATAATGCTCGCGGGTAATTGCCTTTGGAAGCGTGGCGCTCAGGCCTACCAGTTAGCAGGCGTTGGAGAGCGATCATATCACCCATCTATGTTACCCCATGCAACTAAAACTGAACAGTCCGCCTTTATGTCGGTCTATCTGTGGGCTGGTGATTTATCGAAAAAACAATATTCATACGATGGCCTACCTGATGAATAATGAGAGCTATTTGCATCTCGGAGGTCTGGGACACTAAAAAGACTTTGTTCTCCCAACAGGGTTAAAACACAGTAGTTGCATTTAATGGCGGAAACACACTTTTACAATCAGCAGCTAACTCAAGCGACTTCGAACACCGATGCGCCTATCATGCCTAAAATAACACACTGAGGGCGTTTACCCAATCTTTGACCTCAATATCTACTTTGCTCAATTAAAGGGCATCTTTATCAATTGGGCTATGGCGAGATCAAATTCCCGCAACGTAAATATTGACGACTTCTTGGATAAGGGGTGGGCTTGGTTTGTTCAAATAGGGAGTTGGAACATGAAAAATTTAGCTACTGCGGCACTATTAACATGCTTTCCTGCGTTGGTATTTGCAGGTGGGCATGGAAGCTTAGGCGGACATGGAACTGGAGTTACAATTGATACTCATGTCATGGAGGGAAAGACTGGCGGTCTAGTTATGCAGACTACACAGGATGTATGGATCTGGGACAATCCACCAGAAGGGTTTCCAGCAGCATCGACCGCTACATGCAACCAATACATCGCATTTGGAGCCACACCGCAGCCTATTGGCGGAACGTTTGTATGCAGATCAGTAGATCCAGACGGTGATGTAACGCTCAATACTGGGGCGTTTCAACCAGACGGTTCGGCTATGATAACAAGTATAGCAGCAACTGGAAAATGGGCCGCATATGTTGGAGCGAGCTGGATTGGAAAAACAACTATCCAAGCCGGTGAAAACGGCACAGTATACACGTTCACACCCACAAATTAGAAGAAAAAGAGCGAGCAGGACGCAACTTGCTCGTTTCAATTTCATTATTAAGGATCAAAACATCTACAAGTATACCAAACTGCGTTTTTGATTAGACAAAATGTTAGGACCAACGACTCTGTTCATTCATTAGGGTCCAGACACAGTGTTTAAGCCTGCAATCACGCCCCACAAACACGCAAAAAAGTGTGTGTTTGGTGTGCTTTTAAAAAAACACGCTTAACGTTTATCAGTAAAAACTAAGTCATTGATATCGTTTTGAAAGATGGTGCCCGGGGGCGGATTTGAACCACCGACACGAGGATTTTCAGTCCACTGCTCTACCCCTGAGCTACCCGGGCACTGAAGCGCCTGAGCCTTCAGTGCGGCGGTTTTAGGACCTGTAGCACAAACTGTCCAGAGCTATTGCTATAAATTCTTGTTTCTAGATCAAATTTCTACCGCAATCCGATCAAATCAATCAAACGGCCCCGCGCCGAGGGTAAGCGATCAATCCCCAAATTCGCGCATACATGGCCCGCCAGAAAATACTCGGTCACGCGCAAGCCCGAAACAATCTCTTTATCCTCGAAAGCAGATGCGCCTAACATGACGGGCGGCAAGGGCAATAAGCGCTGCGCCCAAGCGCCAGCCCCTTCGGCAGAGACTGCTCGCCCTGTTTTTGGCGAAACATAGATTAAATTGTCGCGCGCACCCGTGGCCGCACAGCGGCTAAGATCCAACCCATAGCCAAGACTGTCCAATAACAACATTTCCCACTGAAGATAGGCAAGCGGCCAAACATTGCCCTGCCCTAAAAGATCTAGCAATTGCTCGCTGCGCTGATAAAGCTCTGGCATGGCTTCACGCTCCGGAATCAAGCGCGACAGCAGTGTTGTAACCGCATTCAAGCCCGCCAAAGCCAATCGATCGCTTAGCGCCGCGGCGCTACGGCTGCGTACAGGCTCGATTGTGAATTTTCCCAAATGCGCCTCTAACCTGGCTCGCCAATGAATATCAACTTGCGAACCCGGCTGCAAAACCGCGGCCATTTTGCGCGCCCGCCCGCCCGGCACAACCCCCAGATGCCGCCCTTGGCTGGGCGTTAGAACATCTACAATGACAGAGGTTTCACCATGCAAACGGCGGCTTAAAACGATTCCCGTATCGCGCCATTCCATTTTGTTACCCTATCTCACCAACGCCCCTTGGCGAAAGCTTACCATAGCGATCTGCGTTTTACACATAGTCATCTAAAAAATGCCGGCCCGCACGGTCTTCAAGTTCGATCACCCAAAGATCCGGATCAAATCCCAATTGTCGTTGCAGCGTTGTATCAATTTGTTCTTCTGTGCCTTGTTCAAGCTGTTGCCAGACACGATCGCCAGTTTGCAGGTCGAACCCGCGCTGAAACAGGCGGGCCTGACCGTCTAATGTTGCCAGTTTGACAAGCACCGCGCCAGCGGTATCATCCCCATGCGCCAATATATAGGCTGGGATGTTTTCAAGCGCCAGACGCCGCAGATAGGCTTGCACCCAAAAGGCAGCGGTCAGCCGCGTCATCCATTTCCATCCCTAAAATCTAAGCCCATTTCACTGTAGCGTGCCGCATCTTCCAGCCATTTCTGCCGCACTTTCACTTTGCAAAATAGATGGACGCGACGCTCTAAAAAGCCTTCCAGCTCTTCGCGCGCCGCTTTTGATACGGCCTTGATTGTTTCGCCCTTATTGCCGAGCAAAATACCCTTATGCCCATCACGCACCACATAAATCACCTGATCTACGCGGGCGCTGCCATCGGGGCGCTCTTCCCAGCTTTCTGTTTCAACCGTCAGCTGATAGGGCAATTCCTGATGCAATCTCAGCGTTAATTTCTCACGCGTCATTTCAGCCGCAATCATCCGCAGCGGCAAATCAGCGATCTGATCTTCCGGATAGAGCCATGGGCCTTCGGGCAGCTCTTGCCCCAGCCAAGCCCGCAAATCTGGCACACCATGCCCGCGCTCGGCAGAGATCATGAAGGTTTTCTCAAAAGCAAAAGCCGCATTCAACTGCTGCGTCAAAGCCAGAAGCGCATCTGATTTAACCCGATCAATTTTATTGATTGCCAGAATAACACGGCGACCCTCTAGCTCTTTAAGCTGGTCTATAATGCTCTGAACACCAGAGCTGATGCCGCGATGCGCTTCCACCAGAAGCACAACAATATCTGCATCCATCGCGCCGCCCCAAGCCGCCGCCACCATCGCCCGATCAAGACGCCGCCGTGGTTTGAAAAGCCCCGGCGTGTCCACGAATACCAATTGCGCGGCTCCTTCCATGCAAATCCCGCGAATACGCGCGCGTGTTGTTTGCACTTTATGCGTAACAATCGATACTTTCGCACCAACCATTCTGTTCAAAAGCGTCGATTTCCCAGCATTGGGTTCGCCAATCAGCGCAATAAAGCCTGCCTGGGTCATGTGTCCGCCTCCATTGTGTCTAAAAGAGCTTGCGCCGCCGCTTGTTCTGCAGCGCGTTTGGTGCCGGCTTTGGCCCGCGCTGACGGGCCATCGGAAAGTTGGGCCTCGATTTCAAAGACTGGCGCATGATCCGGTCCGTCACGCCGCTTGGTGAGATAGGTTGGAGGTGGCAATCCGCGGGCCTGTGCCCATTCCTGCAGCGCGGTTTTGGCATCGCGGGTATTCTGCCCATCAACGGTTTGCAAACTGCGGTGCCAGAGGCGCAACACAAGCGCCTGCGCCGCCTCCATGCCACCATCAAGATAAGCGGCCGCAATCACGGCTTCCATCGCATCCCCCAGTAAGGTTTGCTTGCGACGCCCCCCTGTCATCATTTCTGACCGACCCAGTTTTAACACCGCTCCCAGATCAATATCGCGCGCGATTTCGGCGCAGGTTTCTTTCCGCACGAGCGCGTTATACCGCAAAGCCAAAATACCCTCAGACGCCTCTGGATCCTGCGCCAACAAAGCTTGCGCGATCACCAACCCAAGCACGCGATCACCCAAAAACTCTAAACGCTGATAATCCCGGCGGGTACTTGTGCCTTTTGAGGCATGCGTGACGGCTTCAATCAAACCAGACGGCTGTTTAAACCGATAGCCCAGCCGAGTTTGAAAAAGCGCCAGATCACTAGCGATTTTCACTGAACCGCCTTAAAAAACCGATCTGAACGCCAGGTCCAAAAATACAACATTGAGCGCCCAGCCGAGGAGAACATGATGCGATCGGCGCGCCCGATTAAATCCTCATATTTCACGAATCCAACGCCATTGCTTGCTTGGCGTACCCGGCTATCCGTTGAATTGTCCCGATTGTCACCGATGAAGAAATATTCACCTTCTGGCACGGTGAAAATACCCGTATTATCCAATGACTGTTTCCCGATATTCAGCGTGGTGTAGGTTACGCCATTGGGAAGCGTTTCTGCAAAACGTTGCTTTTCACAAATGCCCCCCATTCCAACAGCCCCATTCGCGCAGCGCGGCCGGTTTCCAAACGCACCTTGCGGTTCCATAATTTCTTCAAAAACACCATCTGGCTTTTGCGCAACGGTCTGCCCGTTGATCACCAATTGGCCGTTTTTCATCTGCACTTTATCACCGGGCATTCCGATCAAACGTTTGATGTAATCGCGCCCCGAAACCGGATGGCGAAACACCACCACATCGCCTTGTTGGGGCGTGCCTCCAAACAAGCGCTTATTGTCGTTTCGGGTGAACCCGCACAGATCCTTTGCATCGACATTCAATCCCAAACGCGGAATGATCAGGCTGGGACAAGATGCGTAGGAATAGCCGTAGGCCATTTTATTCACAAACAGAAAATCACCGATCAACAGCGTTTCTTTCATCGACCCTGATGGGATCCAAAATGGCTGAAAAAATAAAGACCGAAACACCCCTGCAAGCAGCAAAGCATAAACAATTGTTTTTATCGTTTCAAAGATAGAAGCCAGCGGTGATTGGGCTTCAGTGGCCATGACGTTCTCCTGCATCCAGATTTGGGCTTAAATGGGCCTTTGCCGCATGCGTGTCAAGGCAAGAGGCGGGCCTCAATGACCACGAAAGCTTGTGCCCAAGGATGATCATCGGTCAGGGTCACATGCACCACGGCGTGATGCCCCTCGGGAGTGAGGCTGTTTAACCGTTCTAGCGCCCAGCCAGATAAGGCCATCACCGGTTGGCCCGTTTTCAAATTGCTGACGGCCATATCCTTCCAGCTAATGCCCATACGCAAGCCTGTGCCCAGCGCTTTTGAGCAGGCTTCTTTTGCGGCCCACCGCTTGGCATAGGTGCCTGCTTCATCTTTGCGGCGCTTTGCCTTGGCCTGTTCGGTATCTGTAAAGACGCGGTTGCGAAAACGGTCTCCGTGGCGTTCAAGAACCCCTGCGATACGCTCAATATTCGCAAGATCTGTTCCGATCCCCAAAATCATGCGGGCGTACGGGCCGCATCCATCAGGCGGCGCATTTCTTCAATTGCTGGTGCAAGCCCGCGAAAAATTGCCTCACCGATCAGGAAATGGCCGATATTTAACTCTATCACTTCGGGAAAGGCTGCCACAGGTTGTACAGTATCATAGGTCAGACCATGACCCGCATGCACTTCTAAACCAAGACTATGGGCAAAACTGGCCATTTCGCCCAACCGCACTAACTCTGCATCGCGTTCCGCAAAGCGCCCCTCTGCGTGCAAATCGCAATACGCCCCCGTATGCAATTCGATCACTTGCGCCCCGATGCGGTTTGCGGCTTCGATCTGCTGCTGGTCCGCGGCAATAAAAATAGAGACACGGCATCCGGCTTCGCGCAATGGCGCAATATAATGCGCAAGTTGGTTTTCTTCGCGCGCGACCTCTAGGCCACCTTCTGTGGTGCGTTCCTCGCGCTTTTCGGGCACCAAACAAATAGCATGCGGCTTATGACGCAGCGCAATTTCTTGCATTTCAGCGGTTGCCGCCATTTCAAAATTTAGCGGCACGCGCAGAATATCCATCAATCCATCAATATCCGCATCAGAGATATGCCGGCGATCCTCTCGAAGATGCGCCGTAATACCATCCGCCCCTGCCTCTTGCGCCAATTGCGCCGCCTTCAGCGGATCCGGATAGGCGCCGCCCCGCGCATTGCGCACGGTTGCAACATGATCGATATTCACACCCAGCCGCAGCTGTCCTACAGGCTTCATGCAGCTCTCCTTCGCTCTATATAGCGTAAACTAGTGCGGACGATGCGTTTCGTCATCAGATTTCAAAGCTTTTTTTCGAAGCGCAATTAATTTTTCACGCAAGGCACCTTTTCGGCGCTTTTGATAGGCCCGAATGATCGGCACACTGAGATAATATCCAACCGCCCCGGTCACAACGCCCGGAAAAATACCACCCACCATATAGGGAAAGAAAATTTCGTTATAAAAGGTCATGAGATTGGTCCAATCAACCTCTTCCCCAGAATAGCCTGCTAATAAATTATCTCTTAGATCGCGCCAGGCATCTAAAAACTTACCCCCAAATGAGCGGGTGCTTTCCACATTTTCCGTTCTATGACCCAAGATAAAATGACCGGTCTGCAAGGACACAAGCCCAATCGGGATATAGGTCAGCGGATTGCCGAAAAACGTCGCAAGCAACGCAGCCAGAGCGTTGCCATTAAACACGCGCGCCAGAAGAATGGCGGCAACAAAATGCAAACCGTAAAACGGAGTGAATGTTGTAAAAACGCCAACCCAAATGCCGCGCGCAATGCGCTCGGGCGTATCGGGCAAGCGCCGGACCCGATGTTTCACGTATTGAAACGCCCGCGACCAGCCACCTTTGGGCCAAAGCAAGTCGCGCATGATGTTTATCACCGCTCGCCGGTCACGTCGTTTAAATACCACAGGGCACCTCTGATTCTTCTTAGCTTTCGTTTACGCCGCGATGCGCAGCGCGTAAACGACGAACTGAGGCCACTTCACCTTCTGCCTGCAAAACCGTGCTGACCGCATGAAGCTGTTCGATATCGCGCAGATCCACATCAATATTCAGGCGATAAAAATCAGGGTTTCGATCGATAAACTCAAGATCCGAAATATTTGCCCTCTGTTCCCCAATCAATGTACAGACGCGCCCCAAAACGCCCGCATCATTGCCCAGCGTCATCTGCAGTGTCACCGGATAAACAGCCGCGTGCTGCCCGGAATGCCAATGCAAATCCAGCCATAAGTCCGGCAAATCTTCGTAATCCACCAACATTTGGCAATCAATTGAATGCACTGCAACCCCATGCCCATGCGCCGCAATCCCAACAATCCGCTCACCCGGCAAGGCCTGACAACAAGGCGACCGGTTGAAGGATTGCCCCGGCGATAGGCCGATCACCGCGCGGCGCATATCAACATCAACAGCTTCTTTTCCACCCAGCTTAGGATAAACGCTGCGCACCACATCGCGGGCGCTAAATTCAGCGCTTCCCATGCGTGCCAATAACTCATCAAGATCGCCGACACCCATTTTCTTGGCTGCTGTTTCAAGTACTTTATCCGTGGCGCGTTTGCCCACATGCTCAAAAGCCGCGCGCGCCAATTCCTGGCCCATCACGATGAATTTTTTACGATCTGCCTCTCTGAGGGCGCGTCGAATAGCGGTTTTGGCCTTTCCAGTCTCGGCCATTTGCAACCAAGTGGGTTGCGGATTTTGACCCTGCGCGGTGATGACCTCAATCGATTGGCCATTGCGCAGACGGGTCCATAGGGGCACGCGCAGCCCGTCGACTTTCGCCCCCACGCAAGCATTGCCAATCCGCGTATGAATGGCATAAGCAAAATCGATCGGCGTTGCGCCTTTCGGAAGCTTGATCACATCGCCCTTTGGCGAAAAGCAAAACACTTTATCCGAATACATCTCGAGCTTCACGGCCTCAAGAAAATCAAAATGGTCATGATCGGAATCAAACTGCGCGATCAGCGAGTTAATCCATTGAAAGGGATCCACAGTGAATGGGTTTTCACTGCGCACGCCATCCCGATAAGACCAATGGGCCGCCACGCCGCTTTCCGCAACATCATGCATTTGCTGGGTGCGGATTTGCACTTCAACGCGCTTACCGTCTCGGCCGGAAACGGTGGTATGTATCGACCGATACCCATTGGATTTTGGTTGGCTAATATAATCTTTAAATCGACCCGGCACGGCCCGCCAGCGTTGATGGATAACTCCCAGCACGCGATAACAATCGGCTTCACTCTGGGTGAGGATCCGAAACCCATAAATATCTGATAGCCGCGAAAAGGCTAAATCCTTTTCCTGCATTTTACGCCAGATCGAATAGGGCTTTTTGGCCCGCCCGAACACTTGCGTCGAGATATTGGCCTTGTCCAATTCATGGTTCATATCGCCGGTAATGCGCAGAACCACATCGCCCGTTTCTTTTTGCAATTTGATAAAACGGCGCATGATGGACGAGCGCCCTTTGGCATTCAACACCTTAAAAGATAGGTCTTCCAAATCTTCGCGGATCGATTGCATGCCCATCCGGCCCGCAAGGGGTGCAAAAATATCCATGGTTTCACGGGCTTTTTGAACTTGTTTTGCCGGGCGCATCGCGCGGATGGTGCGCATATTGTGAAGCCGGTCCGCCAGCTTGACCAAAATGACCCGCATATCCTGCGCAATCGCCATCAACAGCTTGCGGATATTCTCGGCTTCTTTGGTTTCAGTGGAACTGAGCTGCATATTGGTTAACTTGGTGACCCCATCCACCAATTTAGCGACTTCTGGGGTAAAGCGATCTGAAATATCCTGAAGCGTTGAGCCGGTATCTTCAACAGTATCATGCAATAAGGCCGTCACAATCGAGGCATCATCCAACCGTTGGCCGGCCAAAATTTCCGCCACGGCGACGGGATGCGTAAAATACGGCTCGCCAGATTTACGCAATTGCCCTTCATGCTTCATCCGCCCATACGCATAGGCTTGCATGATCAGCTTTGAATTTGATTTCGGATTGTATTGAGCAACCTGTTCAGCAAGACCTTCAGCAGACAGCATATGCGCACAAACCCTTAAGGCAGATTACCCTTGGCCTTGAGCGGCCATCAATGCACGAAGCAGTTTTTCTTCTGACATATCATCATCCGCAGGCTGATCCGCTTCACCGCCCATCAACAGGGCCATTGCGTCTTCTTCGGGCTCATCCACTTCGATTTGCGTTTGGTTTGATTCGATCAGACGTTCCTGCAACGCGCCGGAGGATTGCGTTTCATCCGCAATCTCACGCAAAGACACCACGGGGTTTTTATCGTTATCGCGATCGACCGTAATCGGTGATCCTGAAGAGATCTCGCGCGCCCGGTGAGCTGCCAGCATCACAAGGTCAAACCGATTAGGAACTTTATCGACGCAATCTTCTACGGTAACCCGGGCCATTCTCTACTCCGCCTCACTTTGATCAGAAAGCGCTTCCTTACGCCCAGATGCCCCAAATTACAAGAGCCAATCAAAGAGCGCGCAATTCCGCGCGCAAAGCCTTTGGCAATGCCTCAAACATCTGCGCGACGCTCAATCCCAACACTGGATGACACCACTCTGGTGCAATCTCCAACAGCGGGCCCAGAACGAAGGCCCGCTCATGCAGGCGTGGATGCGGTAAAATCAAACTACCAGGCGCTTCATTTCGTTGTTGCGCGGCGTCTAAGTGATACCAACGTCGAAATTCAGCCGTATCCGGCACAACGGCATCCGCGCAAAATAACAGATCCAAATCCAAACAGCGCGCGCCCCAACGTTTGATCCGGCGGCGCCCAAAATCAGACTCCACTTGATGCAGGGCACTTAGAAGACCCTCCGCAGGTAGGCGTGAACGAATCAGGGCTGCAGCGTTTACGAAATCGGGGCCGCTGCCTGCGGGAAAGCTTGCTGTCTGGTAAAATCGACTCACCCGCACAACCTCGATCTGTGGCAGTTGCGAAAGGGACTTTAACGCCGCATGTAATAGCTCAGCTGAGGTCAGGCCTTGCCAAGTTTCATTGCTTCCCAACGCAATCGCGCTATTTATTTCAGATAGGTAGTTTGACCGATCCTTTGGCGTGTTCATTTGACTTGCGAGCCCGTTGAAAATAATTAAATTGTGCGACCGAAACGGCGACTTTGATGCGAAGGCTCACCGATATAAGAGCCGCTGTTTATTTGAAAGGAAATTAAATGTTTTACAAGGACGAACGGCTGGCGCTGTTCATTGATGGATCCAATCTATACGCGGCAGCCAAATCGCTCGGCTTTGACATAGATTATAAACTATTGCGCACAGAGTTTATGCGCCGTGGCAAATTGCTGCGCGCATTTTATTACACGGCATTGCTTGATAATGAAGAATATTCGCCAATTCGTCCGTTGGTCGACTGGCTGAATTACAACGGCTTTACCATGATCACAAAAGCCGCGAAAGAGTTCACCGATAGCCAAGGCAGGCGCAAGGTCAAGGGCAATATGGATATCGAATTGACCGTGAATGCAATGGAACTTGCACCGCATGTCGATCACATCGTTCTGTTTTCGGGGGATGGGGATTTTCGGCCCTTGGTTGAAAGCCTGCAGCGCCAAGGGGTACGAGTATCCGTTGTGTCGACGGTTCGCAGCCAACCTCCAATGATTGCCGATGAACTTCGCCGCCAGGCGGATAACTTTATCGAGCTGGAAGGTCTCAGGGATGTGGTGGGTCGGCCTGTGCGCGAAGACGATGGCACAGACGAAATTTATACGCCCGAATAACGCTTATCTCTGGGCATTTGAATCAATCGGGCCGCGCCAGCGGTCCACCATCTGCGCCAATTCCAACGTCGACACAGGTTTTGTCAACTGCGCGTCAACCCCTTGCAAGACCGTCGCAGTGGCTGACGCGCTGCGGCCTACAGCAATCAACGCTGCTTGAGGTCCGTGACCCGCCGATTGAAGCGCGCGTATCTCAGTGATCACACTCTGGCTACTCGCCTCGATAAGCACAGCGTCAATGAGGATCAGATCAAAGGTTTTATCGCGCAATACCAGCAAAGCATCTTGAAAACGTGAGGCTTCGGCAACCACGCAGCCCAATTTTTCAAGCTGATGTTTCAAAATCAGTCTGCTCACCTCATTTTGATCGATCAATAAAATATGTGCTTGTGCCGGCCCCTGAATTGGGCCGATAGGTTTGATGCTCTGTAACCCTGCCTGAGTGCGAGACGGCTGCGCCGCATGTATCTCAGATAAGGCGCGCCAAACCTCTGAGGGCAACATGGGACGGCGTGCAAGAACGCGACGCCCTGAAAATATCTTTTTAAAATCAGGATGTGCGCGGGAGGCAAACGTTACCACAGGCAGATCTGGATCATGCATAGATATATCACGAAACAACTGATCTTTTTGCAAATCCCCCAATCCAGAATTTGCAATCACAATAAAAGCCTGTGACGCGCTAGTTTTAAGAAATTCGAGCAACGCGCCCGGCTGGTCAAAACTGAGCCAAATGGCGCCTGTTGCCCGCACATAGCGCTCGAATGCCCTTGGCGGTTTCCCCGGTTGGTGCAAACAAAGCACCTGTTCAGCCTTCAAGCACGGAATATTCACTGACCCTTGCGGATTCACCATCGGCAACAAAATTTCAAACGTCGCTCCACTGCCCTTCATGCTATCAACTTTTATCGTACCGCTCATTTTACTGACCAGCTGGTAGACGACAGACAGCCCCAACCCGGTTCCGCCAAAATCCAACCCTGCGCCGCTTTCCAGTTGCAGAAACGGCTCAAAAATATCTTGATGATTTTTCACATCAATCCCAATGCCATTATCCGATACAGCAATTAGTAAGCGATCCTTTTCATCCCGGGTTAAACATATCGAAACCGCCCCGGTCTTGCCCGGTACGCTCGCTGTGGAAAATTTGACCGCATTGGTGAGTAAATTCAGGATAATTTGCCGTAAGCGGCCAGGATCAACGTCAATTCTCTGGGGCAAGTGAGGATCAAAACTCAATGAAAACTCAACGTTTCGAGATTGCGCAAAGGGCAGTATTCCTTCAACAATATTTTCAAAGAGCTCTAAAAGAGCCGTTGGTTCAGGATGTAACGCAACCCGGCCCGCCTCAACTTTTGAACTGTCTAGAATTTCATCAACTAGCCGCAACAACACTGCAGAGCTATCACGCATAACTTTGATCAACCGCGCTTGCTCATGATCAAGTTGTTTCGCTTCAAACAACTCTAAGACGCCCATGATCCCATTCATTGGGGTGCGGATTTCATGGCTCATATTTGCAAGAAACCTCGTTTTGGCAATATTCGCGGCAGAAGCCTTCTTATTAGCCTGATAAAGATATCGGCTGTAGGATTTACTAATCGTTCCGACCCCAGAATATTGAATAATCAAAATAATAAAAACGGACAACACCGCCAATAGGTCCACATAGCGCAGGGCCAAAGGGTCAGACACGACCATTATGCCCAGAAGATCATCTTCCAGCCCCCAGCGGGTGATCCAAGCCATTATGCTGATCAGAACAAAAAATATTATATAAGCGCGTTCTTTCTTTACCGAAAAAACTAAGAATGCCCCACCGGCAAAGCCTGTGTAGAGAATGGCAGCGCAACTGTTCTTACTCACGAGTAAAATCCCAATCGTGACCGCAACCCAAGTACACCCCACCCAGAGCAAACGCACCAAGAGATGAAAGCGCGTGTTCAAAAAAACAACGGCAATGAGCGATGCAAGTATCGTGATTGCCGCGGGAATAAAAAAACTTAATTGCTGCAAAAAAAAGCCCATTGCAGCCCACATGATCGATAACACCAAGGTGACCCAAGCGGATATTCGAATAATTTCAAACCGCCTTGCCTGGGTTAATTCTTCTATCTTCACATCAATTTCTAGGGCGTGCGCCATTTTAAATACTCAAAGTCAAAAAATTCTTTTAAAAATAATATCAGCCCGTATATCACAGTTGAAAAAACATGCAAAATCTTCGGCCATCGACCTAGCCAATGAAATTAAATATTTACCCTGCGCCTTGGCTTAATTAATCTATGCCTAACAATAAAAAATTTTCTCTGGAAAAGGGGTGTAACGATAATGCCGTTAAAGGATCTAACTTTATATCTTGCGGCACCGCGCGGGTTTTGTGCCGGCGTGGATCGGGCAATTCAAATTGTTGAGCTTGCTTTGGGAAAATGGGGGGCACCAGTCTATGTGCGCCACGAAATCGTGCACAATAAATTTGTGGTCGATGGATTGCGCGAAAAAGGCGCCATTTTTGTAGAAGAATTAGATGAGTGCCCGGATGATCGACCGGTTATTTTTTCCGCCCATGGCGTGCCAAAGGCAGTGCCAGCAGAGGCTGCAAAGCGTGAAATGATCTATGTCGATGCCACCTGCCCTTTGGTGAGTAAAGTGCATATTGAGGCCGAGCGTCATCACGCGGCAGGGCTACAGATGGTAATGATCGGCCATGAAGGACATCCCGAAACAGTGGGTACGATGGGCCAATTGCCGACGGGAGATGTTCTTTTGGTGGAAACCTCCGAAGATGTGGCAAAGCTAAACATACGCGATCCTGAAAAATTGGCGTTTGTGACGCAAACAACGCTGTCGATTGATGATACCGCGGATATTGTGGCTGCCCTTAAACGGCGCTTCCCGAATATTGTAGGGCCGCATAAAGAAGATATTTGCTATGCAACAACCAATCGGCAAATTGCGGTCAAAGAAATCGCGCCTTTGGTGGATGCATTACTGGTGGTCGGAGCTCCCAATTCTTCCAATTCAAAACGTTTGGTGGAAGTGGCGTCAAAGGCTGGCTGTTCTTACGCACAGCTCGTTCAGCGCGACACCGAGATTGACTGGCGTGCTTTGGAGGGCATTCAATCGGTGGGGCTTACGGCGGGGGCATCTGCACCTGAGGTTTTGGTCAATGAAATCATCGAAGCATTTCGCGCGCGCTATAAGGTGACGATTGAGCATGTGGAAACCGCGCAAGAAAACGTAAATTTCAAAGTTCCACGCGTGTTGCGCGAAGCCGCCTTATGAGCGCGATTCAGCCCGCCCAAAATAGGGTGCTTCGAAAAGCTTCACCCTCTCGTTTAAAGCAGATGGCCAAGGCCAAAGCCCGAGATCCTCACAAATGGTAAACATCCCACGCTCCGCGTTGGTTTTGGGCTTGGCCGGCGTACTGCCATTTTTCTGGGGCGTGGCAACGCTTTATTCTGATGCCTTAAGCCTTTGGACCCTGCGCACAATTGGTCCGCGGTTCAACGGCCCCTATGTGCAAGTTTATTACGGGGCAATTATCTTGTCATTCATGTCTGGCGTACTTTGGGGCTTCGCGACGAAAACCTCCGGCCGACAGGCCACAATTGGCTATATATTATCTGTTTTACCCGCCTTGTGGGCGTTTTTTATGACTGGGAACGGCCCGACCTCGGCCTCAATACACCTAATGACCGGATTTGCTGGCCTGCTGCTTTTGGATTGGTTTTTTTGGGCTCAATCTTTGGCACCGCCATGGTGGATGCGCTTACGGGTATTGCTGACGGCTTTGGTGCTTGGCTGTTTAGGCTTAGGGGGTTTGTAATGGCAGCCGATCAGGAAACCATCGCTGTTTATGATGGCAAAATGCAAGATTACGCCGCGTTGAAACCGGATCCGCAGCAGAATAAAGCAATGCGTGATTTTTCAGCTCAACTCGCTCCTGGAGCAAAGGTTTTGGATTATGGTTGCGGGCCTGGCGCCTTTGCCCGCGCCTTTGCAGATCAGGGCTTTCAAGTAGAGGCTTTTGATGCTTCAAAAGAGATGGTCGCACTGACCCAAGCCGATCAGCGAATAAAGACATGGCAAGCGAGTTTTGAAAAGTTTCGAGCGCGGCATCGCTATGATGGGGTTTGGGCCAGTTTCTCTTTATTGCACGCCCCACGTGAACAAATGCCAAATTTGTTAATGGCCATTCAATGCGCGCTTAAACCCAGCGGCTGTTTTACACTGGCCTTGAAACTGGGTAGCGGATCGCAGCGCGATAGCCTAGGGCGGCTCTATACCTATTATAGCCTGCCAGAGTTGCGCGGCTTGCTGACAAAGGCGAAATTTGACTGGCTGAGTCATATTGAAGGCAGAAGTATTGGGCTGGATGGCACCCAATCAGATTGGGCAATCATTCATACGCGGATCCAGAATGGCTGACTTATTTGCTTATACAGATGGCGCCTGTTCGGGCAATCCAGGCCCCGGTGGATGGGGTGTCTTGTTGCAAGCGAGCCAAGCCGGTAATATCGTTAAAGAGCGCGAATTAAGCGGCGGCGATGGTGCAACGACCAACAATCAAATGGAGCTGATGGCCGCGATCATGGCGCTTGAAACGCTGGATCGCGCAAGCACGTTGACCATCGTGACCGATAGCACCTATGTCAAAAACGGTGTCACCCAATGGATTCATGGCTGGAAGCGCAACGGTTGGCGCACAGCGGCGAAAAAACCGGTCAAAAATGTAGAGCTATGGCAACGGCTTGATCTGGCGCAAAGCCGCCATCAGGTGACATGGGAATGGGTCAAGGGCCATGCAGAGCATCCGGAAAATGAACGGGCGGATGAATTGGCCCGCGCTGGTATGGCCCCTTTTAAAATATGAGCAAACCTATCGTGCAAAAGGTTTGCCCTATTGTTTCACGATGCTCAAATGCGACGCCAGAAATCTTAATGTTTCGGCATCTGCTGGCCGGTATACAGCTGGTCAAAGGCACCGTTGAGCCTTCAGAAAATCCAGCAGATGCAGCGCGGCGCGAACTCTTTTAAGAAAGTGGTCTCGTCTCAAAACAGCCATTATTTTTCATTGGAAAAAACACCCGAATGGTTTGCGGATAAATTTGGTATTTTTATCACCTCGATCTGCTTTGCACACGAAATCAATGGATCCATTTCACCCCTGATGATGGGGGCATCAAGCTGCAATTTTTTTGGCATGCCCTGCTGGCGCCACCGCCGCCAGACTGCGGCGCTTTATATGCGCACGTGTTAAATTATGCGCGCCCACTGCTCCTTAAGCAGCTAGAGCTTTAACGGCGTTTACGGCGAAAAACCGCGTCACTCCAGTTTCGGATGTGCCGCGTCATGCGCTTCGACAGCCTTTCCAGATTGAGGGCAGGCTTTGGCACTGGTTCATGCTTTTGGCGCGCCAGATCACTTGGATCAGCCGGCCTGAACATTCGAAGCGCATTCTTACCCTGTAACAGGCGAAAATGCTCAAACATAACAACTCATAATTTAAAAGGGGATCTGGCCTCTTAAAGGCACATTAAGCGGAGCGTTATCACCAACAAGCAGGGTAAAAAGCATCCAAGCCGGCTAACTCTCTCGAACATCGTATGATCATGGCGCTCTCTCCATAGGAAGTTGAGCCTAACTATAAAGATCACCGCTGAAATTACAGCTATAAATAATAAATA